>Ga0209056_10002490_pt1 | contig 19797 bp, 25 predicted proteins | sample GraSoiAngelo_114_FD_185876 | JGI IMG/M metagenome (GOLD analysis project Ga0209056, IMG submission 185876) | Grasslands soil microbial communities from the Angelo Coastal Reserve, California, USA - 14_0903_13_40cm (SPAdes) (version 2) | ecosystem: Environmental > Terrestrial > Soil > Grasslands...
CTTCGGCGTGTATAGGAATGCGGACTGAGAGCGGACTGGAATCACCGAGAGAATTTGGCTAAGTGCTTTGAAATGTGGTGGCCAGGGACGGAGTTGAACCGCCGACGCCAGCCTTTTCAGTATTTTTAACAACTTAAGTGACTTCAGGTGGCCGCCTAAGTACTTGAGAAGTCGTGAGAGACGCGAGAATCGTGGGTGGAAATCGTGGGTTCAAACACGGTGCTTCGCGCCGCTCTGCAACTTCGTTTCTGTTCGTCATTTTTTTTTCTTTCGCGGTTAAGCTTTGAAAAACTGCCGGGCGCTGTAAGCGCCCGGCAGTTCATAGTCCGAGGCCGCTCAGGCGATATTTTTGTTCGCCTGCGCCCTTTCGCCCAGGAAGCTCAACAGTTGCGCGTTGACTTCCTCCGCATGCGTCCAGGTGATGCAGTGCGGCCCGCCTTTCACGATTACTAGCCGAGCGCCAGCGATAAGCTTTGCCGTTCGCTGTCCCGCTGCCACGATCGGAACAATGCGATCGTCGTCACCGTGAATAACCAACGTCGGCACATCCACGCGAGCAAGATCTTCCCGGAAGTCTTCATGCCAACTAGGTACGCAAGCCAAGCTGGCGGTTGCGGATGCGCCAGCTGCGATGTTCGAGTTCGCGCGCACAACGGCCTCACTCACCCGCTTACCTAAATAAAGGTCGGCGTTGTAGAGGTTCTTAAAGAAGTCGTCGAAGAAGGCGTACCGGTCTGCAATGATTGCTGACTGGATACTCTCGAAGACGCTAGCGTCGACACCTTCAGGATTGTCGTCGGTCTTCAGCAAGAACGGAGGCACGCCGCCGATGATTACAGCCTTGTTCGCTCCCTTCGATCCATACCTCCCGAAGTAGCGCGCAATCTCGCCACCGCCCATTGAGAATCCGATCAGCGTGAAGTCCTGCAACTTCAAGTGCGAAATTAGTGTATGAAGATCTTCGGCGAAGGTGTCGTAGTTGTAGCCTTCAGTAGGTTGGCTAGATTTGCCAAAGCCTCTGCGGTCGTAGGTGATGACGCGATATCCCGCCTTTAGCAACCCAGGAACCTGCTTCTCCCACGAAGCGCCGCTCAGCGGATATCCGTGGATCAAAACCACCGGTTTCCCCGAACCGTGGTCTTCGTAATAAAGATCGACATTGCCCGAGTTCTCTTTTCCGACTGTAACGTATGGCATAAGCTCTCCTTTTTACTTCGTGCTGAATTTTTGCTGTGTTCGCCCGACTATTTTTGGTGTGTTTGTAAGGTAGCCGTCGCGCCCACACTTTCTGGTTCACTCCAATGGAAGTGCGTGCGCGTCAGCAAGAGATAACTGACAGCCAGGACCATCAAGATGAGAGCATCGACAAAGAACCACCCGTATCCCAACACGAAAATGTGACTGAGAATTACTGGAGTCATCCACACAACAGTCAATCTCGCTCCCAATCTGGCTGTTTTTGGAATCAGGAGCAGAACGGCCACCACTGTCTCGAAGGCTCCTGACCCTAGCCGGAGTACCGGCTGAGATACCAACCCGTGGACCGCTTGCGACATCTGCGTGAACACGTTCACCGAACCTGGCACCGCTGCAAACTTGAGAAAGATGGCGGCATACAGAAGGTTCACCGACACCAACACGCGAATTACCAGTAGTGCGAGTCTTTTGACCATAAAATCTTGCCTCCTTAGAAGCGAACTACAGACCCAAGTCACCTAATCCTGGGTGGTCATCGGGACGACGCCCGAGCACCCAGTGATATTTGCGCTCTGATTCTAAAATCGGAAGGTCGTTGATCGACGCAAACCGTGCGGCCATAAGTCCGTCTGCATTAAACTCCCAGTTCTCATTGCCGTAGGAGCGATACCAGTGACCCGAGTCGTCGTGCCACTCGTAGGCGAAGCGTACGGCGATGCGATTCCCGGTGAACGCCCACATTTCCTTGATGAGTCTGTAGTCCAATTCCTTAGCCCACTTGCGAGAGAGGAAAGCGATGATGTCTTGTCGGCCGTTGATGAACTCTGAGCGGTTCCTCCATCGTGAATCAATCGCATATGCCAGAGCTACTTTTCCCGGGTCGCGAGTATTCCAACCATCTTCGGCGAGCCGAACTTTGTGAATCGCACTCTCACGTGTAAACGGAGGCAAAGGAGGGCGGCCTCCGATTGTCGCAGTTGCCATGATTTCCTCCTTTAAGTGTCGTTTATTTCTGTCTCGTCATAAATTCACGTACGAGCGCCGCAATCTCATCCGCTGCCGTATCCAGCGCGAAATGACCACCATCGACAATATGGACTTCAGCATTGGGCACATCTCGCCGGTAGGATTCCGGCTCCGAGGAGTCAAACGATGCCTCATACTTGCCCCAAATCACCAGCAGGCGCGGCTGCTTCTCACGCATCCAAGCTTGCCATCTGGGATAGTTTTCGACGTTGGTGCGGTAGTCGTAGAAGAGATCGCTCTGAATGTCCACCTGGCCAGGCTGATTGAGAAAAGCAAATTCATCCGTCCACAGATCGGGGTCATAGCGTTCCACGTTGGGATCGCTTCCGACATGGCGCGTCCGCGTCGTCTGCAACGACAGCAGGTTGGTACGAAGCGCGCTTTCATTGGCGGCCCGGTCGGCCCAAAAGGCCCGACGCATCTTCCAGTTCGCCCCAAGGCCTTCGTTGTGCGCCACGGCGTCCTGGACGATTAGGGCACCTATGCGGTCCGGATGGGTTACGGCCATCCGAAAACCCACAGGCCCGCCGTAATCCTGCATGTAAAGGGTGTAGCGCGAGAGTCTAAGAGCTTCGCTGAAGTGAGTCATGGTTTCGGCGATGTGATCGAACGTGTACGCGAATTTTTTCGGGTCTGGCCATTCACTTTGTCCGAAGCCGGGGTAATCGGGCGCGACTAGGTGATAGCGATCGGAAAGCCGGGTGAAGAGAGGCTCGAACATCCGCGATGAAGACGGGAGTCCGTGCAGCAGCAAAAGCGTTGGCGCCTCTTTCTGCCCGGCCTCTCTGTAAAAGATGGAGAGTCCATCTACCTGTATCGTGCGATAAACAGTCGGGTATTTCACGGGACGTTCCTTTTCCTGGGCGTGGGCTGGCGGTTGAAATATTGCGAGCATCATTGAAGCCACTAGCACCATGCGAGAAACCTGGATCCAACGGGATGAGTAGAAAGGGTGCATAGTCTACCTCCGCGTTAGAAATCCTGAACCGTTGGGCGGATCACCATCTCATCGACTTCCACCTCGCCCGGCTGCTCGATTGCATAAGCGATCGCTCTCGCGATCGCGCTGGCCGGGATGGCCATTTTCATGAACTCGCGCAAATTCTTCCTGGTGGCTTCGTCCGAGCTGCTCTCCGACAGTTCTGTGGCAATCGCGCCAGGCGAGATCATCGTGCAGCGGATATTTTGGGCGTGCAGTTCCATCCTCAGCCCTTCAGTCAACGCGCGCACAGCCGCCTTGGTGGCGCAGTAGACCGTCCCGCCGGGGGCGAACATTTTGATCCCGAAAACCGAAGCCATGTTAATGATGTGACCGCTCTTCTGCTTCTGCATGTGAGGCAGGGCAGCGGCAACCCCATATAGAAGTCCTTTGATGTTGACGTCAATCTGCCGGTCCCATTCATCTACCTTAAGGGCCTCGATGGGCGCGATGGGCATAATACCCGCATTGTTGACGATCACATCGACGCGGCCGAGACTGTCGACGGCCTTTTGGATCAGCGATTCCACTTCTGCGCGCTTCGTCACATCGCACGCAAATCCGATGGCCTTGCCGCCGCTGGCCGAGATCTCTTGAGCCACTGCGTTGATTCGGTTCAGACGCCGCGCTCCTAGCACAACTCTTGCTCCTCGTTCTGCGAGAAGCTTTGCGGTGCTTTCCCCAATGCCGCTGCTGGCACCGGTGATTACTACAACTTTGTCCTTGATATTTGACATTTGAATTTCTCCTTTTCTCCTTATTTAAGAATTTGCTTTGCGCGGCGGGCTGCGCTCCACTGAATGATTGGCCCCGCGAATTCAGAAGCTTCTTTGACCAATGAGGTCAAAAAAGCCAATACGTTAGGACAAGCTGAAAGATTGGCACTCTGCCCAGCCCATAGGGGCAGGAGATCCGATCGGCCCGCTGCCTCCGCAGGGATCGCGAGGTTTCTGACGAGTTCTCGTTGCAGGGGATATGGCAGTATCTCGGTTCCCAGCCGGTTCAACTCCGTCAGCAAGCGGTTGCGGATTCCCCGAGCGAGCCTTCCCGTGAAGCCCTTTGTCAGCGCGGTGTGCCCGGCTTTTTTCTCTTGTAAAGCCTCGCGATGAAGGCGGCTGGCGCCGGACTCCTCGCACGCCAGGAATGCGGTTCCCATTTGCACCGCCTCTGCGCCAAGAGCCAGAGCGGCAATTACGCCGCGCGCATCTGCGATGCCACCGGCGGCGATGACCGGTACGTTGACCTTGTCGGTAATTTGCGGAACGAGTGAAAAGGTGCCCGTAAGTGAATCCTCCGCGGCGCGGAGGAATGAACCGCGATGTCCCCCGGCTTCGAAGCCGGAAGCGACGATCGCATCCACGCCGGCCTCTTGAAGTGCCGCAGCTTCTTCGGGTGTGGTCGCCGTGCCAATCGTGACGATGTGTTTCGCTTTACACTCCTGCAAGATTTCTTTAGGTGGAATTCCAAAGATGAAGCTGAACACTGGTACCTTCGCATCGATCAACGCACGAGCTTGATCTTCGAATCGCATCGGCGGCGAATATGCTTTATATGTTGGAAGAGGCGCTCCCAACTCGGTGAGATGTCGGCCAATTGGAGCAAGGCTACGGTTGAATGCGCTTTCATCCGACCGTCGCACGCCCTCGTCTTCCTGCGACACCCACAGGTTCATCGCAAAAGGCTTCGAGGTTAGGGAGCGAATTTCGGCGATCACGTCTTTGATGGCGTCTGGGGAGAGATTGAGCACGCCGAACGATCCGAGTCCGCCAAAGTTTGACACTGCGGCCGTCAGTCTTTGCGATGACAATCCGCCCAGCGGACCTTGAATGACGGGATAGTCGATCCCGAACTTTGCTGTGAGCCGGTTCTGGTTCCAGTTGGACGACATTACGCGGATACCTCAAAGATCAACTCCAGTTCCACCGGCGCTCCTAGCGGAAGGCTGGCTACGCCGTACACCAGTCGGCTAGGGTTTTTGTCTTTCCCGAAAGCGTCTTGCAGCAATTCTGAGGCGCCGTCAGCGACTTTCGGCTGATCGCGGACATCTCCCGAAGTGGCTACTGCCACTCCGAGCCGGACGATACGCGTCACTTTGTCGAGCGACCCCAAATGTTGCTTCGCGACGGCAAGGCCATTAAGGGCCGCAAGGCGAGCCGCCGCGTGCCCTGCTTCCACGTCGATCTCCGCCCCGACGCGTCCGATGAATTTCGCCTCCCGGCCTTCCGTTGGAAGCATCCCGGTCAAGAAGAGCAGGTTGCCCGTCTGTACCGCTTCCGCGTAGATGCCGAACGGCTCAGGCGGCTCTGGAAGCTTGAGGCCAAGTTGTCTTAACCGCTGCTCGGCGGTGGAAAGACGAGAGCCATCCGCGCTTAAGATTTTGTCTTTCGAACTGGTACCCATTGATCTCTCTCCAGTGGCTTCGGTTTTATCGCCCATCATGCCCATTTTTCGCATGGTCCCATCTGAGGCGCGCCGTTGTAGATGCTTTAGCGCATTCCTACAAAATCTCCCAAGTGATTTTCTGCGTCGCCGGGCTTGCAAAAGCCTCGCTCTATCAGCGTTTTGATTCTTTGTTGCGTAGCCGGTCGCGCCATCGAAGCAAGGCAAGCATTCCACCCGGATTCGATTTCGATATCAGGCGGCAAACTAGCGACGTTGACCAAGCGCTTGGTATCCGCGATTGTCTGTTTGTCGAAGGAGGCGATCCGGGTAGCAAGCGCATCGACAAATCCGTCAAGGTCAGCATCCGGCAACGAGCGATTCACATAGCCGTAGCGTTCGGCCAGGTCGCCTGAGACGTCGTCCGCGCTTAGAATCACTTCCAATGCGCGCCCCCGTCCCATGAGGCGCGACAGTCGCGCCATAGGGCCGCCACCAGGCACCAGATCGGCACCAACTTCAAACTGCGACAAGATGGCTTTTTCGCGACTGGCGAAACGCATGTCGCAAGCAAGGGCAAGCTCACTACCCATACCAGTCGCCCGCCCGCGAATCGAGGCTATCGATACGACAGGTGAACGACTCAGGCGCACTAGCATCTCGTTCCAAGGATGCAAGCCTGTAGGTCCAGGAGGGAGATGCGCCAACTCGTCAAGGTTTGCGAGAAAATCCAAATGAATCAGAAAGAAACCTTCAACAGCACTGTCAAAGACCACCACTTTGACCTGCTCGTCAGTTTCGATTGCCGTGATGATCTCGTTCACTTGCGGAAGCATCTCGGGGCCGAAGATGTTGACCGGGGGGTGGTCAAACGTGACTCTCCAATATTCGGGCGAGCGCCGTGCCACATGTATCTGAGTAGTCTTTGTTGCCGCGTAATTCTGATTTTTCATGTTTGCTGTCTCCCTATCATTCGGTTCTATGTTTGATTTTGCATTGCGGTCACCTCATTCGACACGTGGATCACGCGGCTTCGGCGAGGTGGCCCGACGTAGGGAAACTCGAGTAACAGATCACTGTGAGGTCCTACTTTGTCTTCCGTCACTCTTCCATTTGTGAGGATGCGAATAAAAACATCGAATGCATCGTCTGTGAGTGTTCGGCCGTTATCGGGAAAGTACGCCGGGCGCGTAGGGTCGTAAGGCAGAACATCTGGGAGCAATGTCCCTGCCACACGCTTCGCCTCAGCCGGCGAATATCCACCGGTGTGCTCTAGAGCGTGGGCGAAACCGGCAATGAAGCGTCCATCCTTCGCGGGTTCACCCGCGAGATAGGCATCTCTCTCTTCGACCAGTATGACCGCTTGTGCAGGCCGGGCTCCGCGCTCCACTTGGATCCAGCCGCCGAGATCAAATTGCGTCAGCGTGCGCGCCCACAGGCGTAGCTCTTTTGTGCCCAGAGCAGAGTTGGGCACCTCAAGAACAATGCTGCATACATCTTTGTCACCGAAAAAATCGTCGCCTGTGAATTGCAGGTTGTTCTTCGCGCCTTCCACATCGCAGAAGAAAGGATCGCTACGCCAGCCGGCAAAGAAGCGGATATCGCCTGTCTCTGCAATTCTCGCCTCTACGCCTGTTGAAACCGGCGCCCTCTCAACGATCACCCGCCCGCCATCCCCGGTACCGGCGGCTTGCGGGCCATCAACGCGGCGGACAGTCGCAGTCTGTGCGCCATTTTCGAAAGTTGAGAAGCGCACCCGGTACGCGATATCGGCGATCGCATCACCATCGGTATCGATCTTGAGTTCGTACAGTGCATCGGGTGCGAAAGGCTCGACCGTAGTAGGTCCAGCAGGGTTCTCGCCCGCAGACGGATGCACGTTCATGATCAGGATGGATTTCCCGGCGTCTCCCGGTTTCGGAAACGCATACAGATCTGTGAAGTCCAGTCGGGCGTCCCCGTGGGGAAAGCTGAAGTCCGGGCCTGAATAATGATGTGACATGGATTAGTCCTTCTCTTGCAAGTCTGCTCTGTCCGCAGCGTTAGAACGCGGCGGCACCGGCCGCAGCCACGGCATGATCCTGATCGCCGGAACCACCACTGACGCCAATCGCCCCTACTACCTTGTCATCGCGTTTCAGCGGAATGCCCCCAGCGAAGATCATGACTTTGCCATCGTTTGACGCATGAACACCGAAGAACTGACCTCCGGATTGAGCATGCTTTGCCAATTCCTTCGTTTCAATTTCAAATGCGCGCGACGTGTAAGCCTTCTTCAGAGCGATATCAATGCTGCCAATCCAGCCGTTGTCCATACGGATGTGGGCTACGATGTTTCCGCCTTCGTCAGCCACTGCGATGTTCATGGGCTGGCCAATTTCACTGGCTTTCTTTTCCGCGGCGCTGATCACGCGGCGGGCATCTTCTAATTTCACAGCGGTCATAAATTTCTCCTTTTCATTTGTTAGGCGACAGCCCGAGCTCTTTCTTCTTCGATCGAGATCATTGCCTCCCGGCTTTCGCCGCAGCTTGCTCGATTAAGTCGGCGACTTCTTTCGGGTGAGAAAGCATTGGCACGTGGCTGGAGGGAACGGTGATTGATGTCGCCTTGATTGCCGCCGCTTCGGCCTTCTCAAGCTCCGGAGAAACAGCGTGATCGTTGCTGGCAATCACGCACCAAGATGGCTTGGTCCTCCACGCGGCAGTGGTGACTGTGGCCCCAAAAACAGCGGCTGCGGTGGGACCCTGTGTCGCCGTCAACAGCTGCTTCTCGTCGTCTGGCAGATCCTGGGGCGAAGTCTTCAGCGATTCCCTTTGGGGTGACCGTCAGAAAACCTTCAGCATCCGCCCGGACCTCGCTGCCTAACGGAGCTGGCGGATATGGTTTGGTGACCGAAGCAACGGACTCACCCTCCGAGGGCACGAGGGCAGCCACATACACCAACCCGACTACCTTTGGATCGTTTCCAGCCTCCGTGATAACCACTCCCCCATAGGAATGGCCGACTAGCAGTACAGGTCCATCCTGCAATGCGATGGCGCGCTTGGTAGCGGCAACGTCGTCAGCCAGCGAGGTCAACGGGTTCTGCACGGCGACCACATGCAATCCCTTGGCTTGAAGCAAAGGAATCACTTTGGACCAGCTTTATCCATCGGCCCAGGCACCGTGGACAATGACAACGTTTCTAACTCCTTGAGGGGAGTTCGCCTGAGCGACAGCTCCGGCATGAAACACCGCTGTCAGTACGAAACTTGCACTTGCAATTGCAATCAAAGCGGTTCGGCATATTTGCGAGAGGCTCATATTTTTCTCCTTCGGTGCATCAAGATTGAGGTCATAGTTCGTCACGCTTCACTTAGACCACATTGACCGTAACGTCGATGTTGCCACGCGTTGCGTTGGAGTATGCGCATGTCACGTCGTGCGTGGCGTCGACAATGGCCTGAGCGACTTCGCGCTCCAAGCCAGGCAGGCTGACGTTAAGCCGTGCTCGCAGGAAGTAAACGTCGCCGGAATTGCACAAGTCTATTTCGGCATCGACGGCTGCGTCGGCAGGAAGTTGCAATTTCATTTTGTTGGCCACAAGCCCCATCGCACTGATGAAACAGGCTGACCAGCCGGCGGCAAACAACTGCTCCGGATTGGTACCAGTCCCTGGGACTCCGGGGGCCGAGAAGTTAACATCTAAACGGCCATCATCGCTGCGGGCGACGCCGCCGCGCCGACCGCCCGAAGTATGGGTCTTAGCGGTGTACCGCACCTTCATGTCGTCCTGGCTGGATCTAGCTCCTGCGTTGGTTTCTTGATGAGTCGTCATTCTTATTTTTTTCTCCGTGCGCCGATCAAAGCTGGCAAACCATTCGCGGTCACCATTTGCCTGCGTGAGCGCCACCATCCACGTGCAGAATTTCACCTGAGGTAAACGTGGCGTCGGTCAGGAACAGAGCTGCGTCGACGATTTCTTTCACCTCACCGATCCTGCCGACTGGGTGCAACCCTTTGAGAAATTCATGAGTTTCCGGTTTATGCATGGGAGTATTGATCACTCCCGGCGCTATCGTGTTTACACGAATGCCTTCCTTCGCATATTCGATGGCGAGGGCGCGGGTGACTGCATTCAACGCGCCCTTTAGCATTATTTGAACAGCCGCCCCTACACCTGTGATCGGTTGGTCAACCAGCGTAGTTGAGATGTTGACGATGCTTCCCGATTTCTGCTGCAACATTTGCTTTATGGAGAGCTGTGACACGTAGAGAAAGCCTGCAAGCGTGGTGGAGACTAGTGTGTCGAAGTCTTCAGTGGTGTATTCGATGAAGGGCTTCGGAATGAAAACACCCGCATTGTTGATCAGCACGTCGATCCTGCCAAACTTCGATACGGCAGTGTCCACAATCTTCGCGGCCGTGCTTCGCTCGCCGATGTCTCCATCGACCAACCCAAGATTCGCAGATGTTGCGAATGGGTTTGCTTTGGTAATGTGTCGCGAGTTTGCGACTACGTTGTAGCCTCGCTTCAAGAATGCTTCGACGAGTCCCGCTCCGATCCCTCGCGAGGCACCCGTAACAATTGCTGTTTTCTGCGTATTTGCCATTTGAAGGCTCCCTTAAAGTGCTGGCCTCTGACTTCTAGCTTTAGGACAGAACCGACCGCTGCCCACAGTTGTGAGTAAACTGCACATCGAAAACGGACTTGTGCGGATTTATGCTGGGATGGTCGGAATCTTGCTAGATTCATGCACAGAGAGGCAGAACTTCAACGAATTGCAATCAGTTTGCAGGCTGCTAGAGCGGTAGGAGTGTTATGCCTTCAAGCGGGCGATGGAGGACAAAGCAAGCTCCGCCTTTGCGCGAATCGCTTCCGTATTGGCATTCAGAAAGTCGAGAAATGTGTGTAATACGGCTGAAGGCTCGCCGAGTGGCCACACGGCGATCAGGTCGAGATACAGATCCGGCACAAGCCGAACGAACTGCACACCCTTCGACCGGAGATTGCTAATGGAGGCAGGTACGATGGCTACGCCTTCCTCCGCCTCAACCAAGGAGAGGATCGTCTGCATCGAATTCGGCTCGTTCTCCACCCGCGGAGAAAAGCCGTGAGATCGGCACGCTCCAACGATGGTGTCAAAAACAGCAGGTGCTCCTTTGCGGTGAAAAAGTATGAATCGTTCATTCGCAAGGTCGGCAAGCCGAATCTTTTTGTTCTTTGACTTTAACTTTCGTGATCGCGGGAGGACCGCAATCAAGGGGTCACGCAGCAATACTCTGGATTGTCGATTCTTGCTGCGCTCAAGCGAGAGGGCCCGCGTGATGGCGATATCGATCTCGCCCCTGTCACATGCCTGGTCCAGTTCGACAGGATAGAGATCATGGAGTTCAAGCTTTACGTTGGGATACTCCAGTTTGTATCTGCGAATAAGGTCAGGCAGGAAAGAGAGCGTGGCCGAACCGATGAACCCGATCGAAAGCCTCCCAACTTTGCCTTGGGCTGCCCGCTTGGCAGTGAGGATGGCAGTCTCCGCCAGTTTAAGGACACGCACGGCGTCCGCATAAAATATCTCGCCTTCCGGCGTCACCCGAGCATTGCGATGGGTTCGCGAAAAGAGTTTCAGTCCAAGTTCGTGCTCGAGATCGGACACGGCCTCACTGATCGACGGCTGAGCAATATGCAGCTGGCGTGATGCCTCCCGGTACCCTTTGCACTCCACTACCGCGGTGAAATAGCGCAGATGTCGCAGCTCCATCTGATAGGTTCTCCCTATCAGTGTGATTGGAACATACGACGCATCGGAATGTCACTTTTTAAATCTATTCATGTGAAGCGATTTGGAGGAAACAAAATGAAAGTTGAACGCTTTTCTCCCGACCCTGAGACAGAGCCGCGTCATTGGGTCCGGCACGATCAGGCTTTCGCAATGATGTTGCGGCCCGGCTCAATTGAGTGGGGCTCGGAGCGTTCCGCGCTGGAAAAGTTCGACTACACGGCCGGCGACTTAGCACTGTGCGATCGTCATGTGGGTGAGTGGGTCGGGCTCATGAACGTATCGCATCTGCAGCTTGGTATTTCCGATGCGGCACTGATGGGCTGCTCTGACGGAGCCTACGGGGAGGTAGAACTGCGCCCTTCACGCAAGTTTGCGGAGCCCCGCCTGAGTGCGATGGTTGCGGCCGTTCATACGGAGATGGTTGCTGGCTTTCCGAGCGGGCGGCTGTTTCTGGATTCCGTCGAACAAGCGATGGCCGTATCGCTGGTCAACGGTCACGCAGTAAGGCACCGTCCTGTGCAGATATACCGAGGCGGACTCGGCTCAGCGCGGTTGCGAAGAATTAAAGAGTTGGTTGACGCGAAGTTGGAATTCGATCTGAGTCTCGACGAGATGGCGCAAGCGGTAGGATTGAGCACAGCTCATTTCGCACGAATGTTTCGCAAGTCAACTGGCGACACCCCGCATCAATTTGTACTGCGCCAAAGGCTTAAGCGTGCTAAAGCGATGTTGCGTGCTCCCGATGCGCGCGTGTTGGACGTGGCCGTTGCCTGCGGCTTCAAGACCCAGCAGCACTTTGCACAGGCCTTTCGTGACGTCTGGGGAGTTAGCCCGACAGAGTATCGACAGGATCTTGTCGGCTCCGAAGCGACTTGGTCGCCTGAAACCTCCGAAGATGCGTCACGCCTCGTGATTGCTGGTTAACCGCCCAGTTCACTCTCACAGAGTGCCGCTCACTTGGTTAATGCAAGGCCTTAACCGGGATTTGGAGTTCCTCGCTCATGACTCCCGCCTCAGCACTGTCCTCCCCGACCGGTTGGAGCTCTTCCGGGGAGCACGATTTTCAGCAAGATTTCGACCATCCCAGCAGAAATCCGCACAAGCCCGTTTCAGACCTGCAGTTTACTCACAGTTGTGAGTAGAGGTTGGTCAATCGGCCGGAACTCATTCAACACTGGAGGGAAAGTCAATGGAAGCAATTGGATTGTTAGTCACGCTCGAAGCACGCGCAGGCAATGAGGCTGATGCTGAGGCATTTCTAAAGTCAGCTCAGCCCCTCGCGCTGAATGAAAAAGGGACCTTGAAATGGTATGCGTTCAAGATCGGCCCGGCGAAGTTCGGCATTTTCGACACCTTTGCCAATGAAGCGGGCCGCAACGCCCACTTGACTGAGGATATCGCGAAGGCCCTGGCAGCGCGGGCCAGCGAATTATTTGCGGTTTCTCCGCAGGTGGAAAAAGTGGAAATCCTTACAAGCACACCCTTAAAAGGCTAAGTAGACCGAGCCGAACTGCAGTTGTTGGGAGTTCATATGTTCAGGTATGTCGCCACCATCCTTGTCGCGATCTTGCTGTCAGCGCCCCTCGTGGCGGGAATCACGCCGTTTCCGGCCAGCTTTCACACGCAAATGGTTCCGACGAACGGCACCAGCCTCTACGTCCGAGTCGGTGGCAAGGGTCCGGCCGTGGTGCTATTGCATGGCTTCGGTTTTACGGGTGATATGTGGGCCCCCCTGGCAATTGTTCTGGCCAAGGACCATACCGTGATCGTCCCCGACCTGCGCGGCATGGGTATGTCCGATCACCCTGATACCGGCTACACCAAGAAGAACCAGGCGGTCGACATTGCCGGCGTCATGGATGCACTCAAGGTCGAGAAGGCAGACCTGGTCACACATGACATCGGCAATATGGTCGGCTATGCGTTGGCTGCTCAATATCCGGTCCGCGTCACGCGCTGGGTGGTGAGCGATGCACCGCTGCCCGGAATAGGCGATTGGGACAACATCGTTCGCAGCCCGATGCTGTGGCACTTCGATTTCCGTGGTCCTGACGAGGAGCGTCTGGTGCAGGGCCGGGAGCGCATCTACCTTGATCGCTTCTGGAACGAGTTGTCCGGAGACCCCAAGAAGATCGATGAAGCTACGCGGCAGCACTTTGCTGCCCTGTACGCACGGCCGCATGCGATGCACGATGCCTTCGAGCAGTTTGGCGTGCTCCGTCAGGACGCCGCCGACAACAAGGCGTTGCTCGCCAAGGGCGGCAAGATCACCATGCCGGTGTTCGCCCTCGGTGCCGAGAAGTTTTTCGGCAAGAACATGGCCGATCATATGCAGTTCGCCGCCAGCAACGTCACGGGCGGCATCGTGCCCAACTCCGGGCACTGGATCATGGAGGAGAATCCACTGTCCACCATCAAGTTGGTTACAGATTTCCTCACCAAGTAGGTCGGAGCAATCCAAAGGGAAAAAGAAACAACAATTACGGAGAAAAACATGATTTCTAAGAAGAAAGAAACGAACATCTCGCAAACGAACCGAGCTGATTCAGCGCCCCAGGAGCCCAAGTCAGCGCTTCGAGGGATGATGCAACGTCTCAGCTTAACCCTTCTCGCCTGTACGCTCACCATCGGTGTGACCGAAGCGCAGCAAGTTGCCCCTCCAATCTCTGGCGTTATTGGAAAGGTTCAGTCATTTACAGGCAGCTCACTCGACGTTCAGACACCTTCAGGCGTGGTCCACGTTGATGTCAAGCAGCCGCTCACAACCTATAAGCAAATACCTTCGGATTTGAGTCAGGTCACGCCGGCGTCTTACGTCGGGGTTGCGTCGACCGAGCAGGCGGACGGAAAAGAAGTGGCGAAGCAGATCATCATATTTCCAGCGGAACTGAGTGGAGCTGCAGAAGGTAGTGTTTTGACAGACCCGCCGGGTGCAACTATTCACAGCAGAATGACCAACGGCTCCGTCTCTCGGCCTGTCTCGCCCTCACGCATGACGAACGGGACGTTACAGAAAGGAAGTGGCACCACCCTGGTTGTCCAGTATCAGGACGGATCTAAGACGATCTCTGTGCCTTCGGATGTCACCGTGATGAAAGTCGCACCTGAGCCAGTCACAGTCGCTAGTGGCGATGTCATCTATGCAGCGACTGAGAAGCTGCCAAACGGAACACTTGTGACGGACAAGATCTTCCAGTTCGTTCCAGCGGCGTCGAGCAACACCAAGCAGTAAGAATTTCTGAGCAATGAGCCATTCAACGCCTCCTGATTGTAAATCGAACTCTACGAGCACGTTGCCGGAACAGCCGGGCGTGCTCGTCGTCAGGAAACACCATTTCTTGGTGCGCTGTAGTCACTGGCTGAATGCGCCGATCCTGCTTGGCCTCATTCTGAGTGGCATCTCTATTTACTGGGCATCGCCGATCTATCAACACAAGCCAGATCCGAATACTGGAAACACCGATGTGGCGGCAGATATTGGAGTCTGGATATGCGCCCATGTGCCTGGACAACATCACTACAGCAGTCCACCCGACTGGATCTACAACCACGTGAGCCTTGGGCCGGGCATGTTGGCGTTAGCCCTGCGTCTGCATTGGTTATGCGCCTACCTGTTCATGCTGAATGGCATTGTGTACGTTGCGGGGCTGGTCAGCGGAGGAGGCTGGCGCTCTTTGCTGACTCGCGGGGCCGATCTGCTTGATGCGCTCCGAATGTTTCGGTACTACATCGGGTTTCCCTTCGCCAAAGTAGCGCGGCGACAATGGCTGCATCCTGTCTCCAGCACAAAGTACAACGCGCTCCAACGCGCAGCATACTTCTCTGTTCCAGTCGCCGGGTTGCTTTCGGTCGCTACAGGATGGGCGATTCACAAGCCTATGCAACTCCATTGGCTGGCAGCGGCCTTTGGCGGGTACAACGCAGCGCGTGTCTGGCATTTCTGGCTGATGTGGATCTACATCTTCTTCGTCGTGCCGCATTTGATTCTGGTTTTCGCCGACGGGTGGGATACGTTGCGCAGCATGATCGTGGGTTGGTCAACAAGAGTGGAGCGGCCGGAGGTCCTCGCAAATGAACAGTGAGGAAAAGGGCCATTCATTGCAAGGGAAAGACACAACTTCCGCGGGGGTGGAACCGGAAGTGAAATCTGTCTCCGTGAAAAAGCCGCAAAGCTTCCTTGGAGAGCGACCTCTCCCGGCAATTGAAATAGCTCCCCAGATCCTGCGTTATCGGAGCCGGCGCGACTTCCTCGTGTTTGGAGCTGGCGCGCTAGCAGCGCTTGCAGGCGCTGGATTTCTGCTACCGCAGGAAACGCTGAGTCGGATAGGTATTCATCGAAACATAGACTCTCCAGAGAAGGAGTGGTTTCTGAACAAAGCACCACGCATCGACGATGACGTTGCGGAAGCTCTGTACTCGGCGAATCGTAGCGTGCCGACCTACACCAAATCGCAGATCACCCCGCTCAAAAACAACTACAACGGAGCGACTCCTGATCCCGGCTATATTTCTGGATGGAAATTGACTTTGGATGGGCTCGCTTCTGGCCTCAGCATTTCTCTCGATATTCGGAATCTCCTGACTCGCTTCCTGGTGCATGAGCAGATTACGAGGCTGGTTTGCGTCGAAGGCTGGAGTGCGATCGCGTGGTGGGCCGGTCTGAGATTCGACGATCTCCTTCACGCCTACCCACCGATATCGCAAGCGAAATGGGCGCGGGTGGAGTCGTCGGTCAATCTCGATGCCTCGGGGAATCCTGACCCTTACTTTATGTCACTCGACCTGGCGACGGTCCGCCATCCACAGACGCTGCTCGCCACACACTTCAATGGCCAGCCCCTTACCGTGGATCATGGAGCACCGCTCCGTCTGCTGGTGCCTGTGAAACTAGGTTTGAAGAATGTGAAGGCCATTACCAAAATTACGTATGTGGCAGAAGAGCCAAGAGACTATTGGGCCGAACGTGGATATTCCCGCTATGACGGAATCTAACCCCTTTCAACACGAAGGATTGCACCAGTCCTTCGCTCGCACGCGATCAAGGTCTATTTTGCGAAGTTTAGTCAAGAGTTAACAATTGTCTGTCGCCAATTCTACTGAAGCTTCTGGATCGCTGAGCCGAGCGGTCGACCGCAGCCAGGAAGCACGCATGACAGGTGTAAGTAATGACCGCGGTCCAGTGAAATTTGTCCAAAGCCTTCGCGCACCCATTAGCATTAACTTTTCCCGATACATCATTATTTCTTAAGATGGTTAGGAGTTTAGAGCGCAAAATCGATGAAAGGCTGCGCTCTTCAACGAATCGCATAGCAGCAAATCCATGATATTCAATGAGATGAAGCTTCAGGCGCTCTTCGCCGAGTGCGTGCTTCCACCCACGATAGAGGGCTTTTTTGCTTTTGAGGGAGGTTTAACAATTTCGCTTAACTCATTGAAAACATGGTGGCCAGGGACGGAGTTTAACCGCCGACGCCAGCCTTTTCAGGGCTACGTTATGCTGTAGTCTTAACAACTTAAGTGACTTCAGGTGGCCGCCGAAGTACTTGAGAAGACGTGAGAGACATGCGAATCGTGGGTTGAAATCGTGGGTTCAAAACGGAGAGCATTTTGCTTCGAACGGGCCAGGCCATCAAAGGCTTCGAGGGCCTCACCTTTGAGTTCCTGCGCGGCGAACGTGATCTTTGCTCTGTGAAGACGGTGGTGCCTTTATGCCCGCAACCGGCAAGTGCCAGCCGTAGTGGATCGCCATAACACGAAGAGCGATGCAGAGCGCCGCTCCTGTTGGCGCCGCCACATGAGACGACAGACCTAACTTCCTTCCGCCCACGAGAAAAGCGGCACCCAACAATGCAGCAACTGCGTAAAGTTCGGTGCGCAACACTGTAGGAACTTCCATGACGAGCACGTCGCGCACGATTCCGCCACCGATGCCTGTCACCATGCCGAGCAGCATCGCCGCTAGCGGCCCTGCATGAAAGGCGAGCGCTTTGTCCGCGCCAGCCACGCAAAACAATCCAAGTCCAGCTGCATCGAACAGCAGGACGGGGCTGCTCAGCCGGTCGATAATTGGATACCAAAAGAAGGTGATTAGTCCTGCCAAGATTGATACAGCCAGATAACGTGAGTCACCGACTGCCGCCGGTGGAACAGCTCCAATCATCACGTCGCGCGTTATTCCGCCCGCGTTGCCAGCAGCGAAGCATAAGACCAGGACTCCAAAAACATCGAGCCTGTGCTTAACTGCAGCTGTTGCGCCGCTAAGAGCGAACACGAATGTGCCGCCAATATCAAATGCCGCGAGTAATGTACTTACGACATTGTGAGCGCCAACGCCAACTTGGTTCACGCTGCCAGCCAGGCATGAGCCGCGACGACCAGCGTCTCTACGCCTGTCTCCAAAGTGGGATGAATCACTGGTGCGAAGCGGGGATTGTGGTTGGTCGGGATGTCGGCAATTGTGCCAGACTTCTTTGCCTTAGCAAACGTTTCAGGATCCGTGCCCCCCACAAACCAGAAGACAGACGGCACCTGCCATTCAGTTCCAAAAGAGCCAAAATCTTCGCTCGCGGTGGTTGGTTGAGTGTCCTTCACGCGATCCGCTGGGAAGTAGTTTCGAAACGCGTCAACCGCACGTTTTGTTGCCTCTGGATCATTCTTGACAAATGCGTAACGGTCGAGGGGGGTGATCTCCGGCTTCTTAGGCGCCCTCGATGCTTCTGCTTCGGCATTGACGATGCGTTCGATGGCAGCCAGCACGCGCTTTCGGACATCTTCATCGAAAGTACGCACGTTCAGCTTGATAATTGCCTCGTCAGGAATGACGTTCTCTTTTGTGCCGGCCTGAAGCGATCCGACGGTTACAACCGCAGCATCGGTTGGAGCGACTTCGCGAGAAACAATTGTCTGCAGGCGAAGCACGGTTGCAGCAGCCATAACAACCGGATCAATGCTCGATTGAGGCATCGAGCCGTGAGCTCCTCGACCGAACATTCGGATTTGCAGGCTGTCTCCCGCAGAGGTGATCACGCCCGAGCGAGTGCTAACTACGCCTGAGGACCCGACCATGACGTGCTGTCCCAGTATCGCGCTCGCTTTTGGAAAGCGCTTAAACAAGCCATCGTCAATCATTGCTTGCGCGCCAACACCTGTTTCCTCCGCAGGTTGAAAAAGAGGCATCAGTGTACCTCGCCATGCGTTTCGACTTTGCGCTAACAATGCCGCCGCTCCGATCAGCCATGTTACGTGCATGTCATGGCCGCAGGCATGCATTACCGGTACAGATTTCCCGTCATGATCGGTGGTTGCGTTGCTCGCGTAGGGCAGACCTGTGGCCTCACGAACCGGTAACGCGTCCATATCGGCTCGGAGCATGATCGTTGGACCGTCGCCATTGCGCAGTACGCCGACTACTCCCGTCTTGCCAACACCAGTCGTTACCTCATAACCGGCCGCCCGGAGGCGGTCCGCGGCAATACCTGCCGTCCGGTTCTCTTGCATCGACAGCTCGGGGTGAGAGTGGATATCTTTGTAAACGGATTCCAGATCGGGAAGTAGCGTTCCCAGATTGGCAAGTACGTTCTGCGCTGGTTGTGCTTTTTCGCTCATACTTCAATACGTCTTGCGATAGCTACTGACAATTGGCATTGCCAGCGTTTGCAATACTTAAATACGTAATGCTAGTAGGCGCAAAGCTCACGCGGCCAGCGTTGGCCGGCTCGCCCTCGAATTGCGGCAGATCTCCACTGCTCGTGAGCCGAAGCGGTTTTCCATTCAGCTCAACCGTGGTGTCTTCGAGTTTTTTTGCTGTCAGTGTATAGCGCTCGCCAGGTGTGGGCAAATTGAGATCGAAACTTCGCTGACGATCAGCGTTGATAATCAGGAGCGTTACGCCCCCTCGCTGAGCTTCGAGGCATTGAGCGTACAAGTAGGTGTTGGACGCGACAGAAACCTGCGGATCGAGCACAGTCGTGCCCATCAGCTTGTGCCAAAGCAAGCTAGCCCAGTAGCTGGGGCGAGGCTCCAAAGTATTCTGGTCGAGCAAACCGTAGTCACTCGCCGCCAGCGTGTTGTGCATGATGACCTTCACGCCTCGGCGTGCCAAACTGGCATGCTCGATTAGATAACGAAACGTGTCGAGGAACGTTGAAGCCCAAGGATTGCCACCGCAAGCAGCATCGGCCGTTTCGGTGATCCACAGCGGCTTTCCAGGTTCAAAGCGGTCGCGAAGATTCGCATAGTATTCGTTGATCTTCTCAGGACGGGAAAGCCAGTCCTCGGAAAGCGCGGCTGCCGCTGTGGTCTGAACCTTGTCGCCCATGCTTGCGCATCGTTGCGATGCAGCGGCATACAAATGGTAAGAAAAAATGTCGAATGCCGGGCCGGTTGCTCTTAGCAGGTCTTCACTGTGCAGCATTCCACCCATCTCGATCGCGTACGGCCCCTCACCAACGGAC
>Ga0209056_10002493_pt1 | contig 19775 bp, 22 predicted proteins | sample GraSoiAngelo_114_FD_185876 | JGI IMG/M metagenome (GOLD analysis project Ga0209056, IMG submission 185876) | Grasslands soil microbial communities from the Angelo Coastal Reserve, California, USA - 14_0903_13_40cm (SPAdes) (version 2) | ecosystem: Environmental > Terrestrial > Soil > Grasslands...
AGCGGTCGCCGGTCGGTAGCGTCTCGACGAGCAGCGCCTCCATCGGCGGGAAGGGAACGTTCGGTCCCGGCATCAGCGGGCTGGCTGGGCCGTGCGGTCGGCGCCTGCCGTCACCTCGGTGAGCCAGCGCGCGATGGCCGCAGGCGAACGCAAGTGCACGAGCTTCGCCGCACGGTCGTTTCTGCTGACGACCTCGAAGATCTGCGGTCGCAACGCGTTCACTCGACTGAGCGTACGAAAGAGCCGGAGCGTCGGGGGTGCCGCCGTCTGTCCGGCCCAGGCCCGACCCGCGAGGCGCGACGCGATCTGCCGCTTCGCGGCCCACCACAGATGCGTCCGAAATGGAAGGTCGATGTACACGATCGTGTCCGCACGCTCCATTCGCCGGTCGATGACCGGCCATGGGCCGAATCCATCGATGACCCACGAGTCCTCGGCAGCCCACGCCTCTAGGGTGCGCACCGTCTCATCCAGCGGAGCGCGCCGCCACCCGGGAAGCCATTGCACCGCATCGACCTCTCGCACCCGAAGGCCGAGGCGATCGCCGAGTGCGCGGCACAGCGTCGACTTGCCGCCGCCGCCGTTGCCGATGACCGCGATCCGGCGTATTACGCGCAACGCACGAAACAAGAGCGAGGCCTGCCCCTCCGTGGAGCGACAGACCTCGCGCGGAAGAGTGCTACGGGCGAGGCGGCGTGGCTACGCGCTCCGCTGCGCGTCCGGGGGCCCCTGCCCCCTGGGCCCCTGCCCCGAACGATCCGATTATTTCGTACGCTTCGCGAGAACCGAGTCCTTGGCCTGTTTGGCGATACGGAACTTGAGCACGCGCTTCGCGGGGATCGATATCGGCTGACCGGTCGCGGGGTTGCGCCCCATGCGGGCCTTGCGGTCGACGATGACGAGTTTGCCGACGCCCGGGATGGTGAACCCACTTCGCGCTTCCTTGTACGCGAGGGCAGCGAGCTCGTCGAGGAACTGCCCCACCTGCTTCTTGGTCAGACCGGTCTTCTCGGACAGCCGATTCAAGGTCTCAGACTTTGAGATCCCAGCCACGTATCCCTCCAGTGCGGCCTATGGCCTTTGTTTGATTCGCGCCGCATTCTGCACGAACGCACAAGAGCGCATGATGCGACGGTGACGCTCCGGGTCGTGGATAACCCGCCCGACCGACCCGAGTGGCTCCGGGAGACCATCCGCCTGCTCGTCGATGCGACGACCGTCGAGCGGGATCGACTGCTTGGCCGGGTCGCCACCGCGTCCGACGGCGACCTCGCCCGGGGGTCGGATGACGACTGGGGGCTCGGTCAAGTGGCGACCCACCTCCTCATCGTGGAGCGTGGCGTCGCGCTCATAGGGCTCCGCCTTGCGGGGGGAGCTCCTCCCGGTCCGACCGGCCAGCCTCGCCCTGCGGCCTCCGCAGTCTCGAGGGCCGGCATCGCCACCCTGGCCGACAAGGCCGCGGCGACCGCCGCGCGGCTCCTCGCCGAGTTCCCGCCCGAGCCTGACGCCAAAGGCACGGCGCGGCATCCCTATTACGGCGATTTGAATTGTTTTGGCTGGCTGCTCATGCTGCCAAACCACTACCAGGCGCATCTAGCCGCGCTCGACCGGGGCCGGCCGAGCGCCCTCTAGGGGAGGACGCGGATGGCCACGGGGACCAAGTCGGCGACCGCGCTCGAGACCTTCGCACGGGAGGATCGCACCTTCCCGCCGCCGAAGGACTTCGCCGCCAAGGCGAACGCCAAAGACCGCTCGATCTACGACCGGGCGGACAAAGACCTCGAAGGCTTCTGGGCCGAGCAGGCAAACACGCTCCAGTGGCGGAAGCCGTTCACCAAGGTGCTCGAGTGGCACGTGCCGTACGCCAAGTGGTTCGACGGCGGGGAGATCAACATCTCCGAGAACTGCCTCGACCGCCACGTGAAGGCCGGGAAGGGCACGAAGGTCGCCTACTACTGGGAGGGCGAGCCCGGCGACACCCGGGCGATCACCTACCAGGACCTTCTCGACATGACCTCTCGGGCCGCGAACGCCCTCAAGGAGCTAGGCGTCCGCAAGGGCGACCGGGTCGCGATCTACATGCCGATGATCCCCGAGCTTCCCGCCGCGATGCTCGCTTGCGCGCGGATCGGCGCTCCCTTCACAGTGGTGTTCGGGGGCTTCTCCGCGGAGGCGCTCGCCGGGCGCATCAACGACTCGGAGGCCAAGGTCCTGGTCACCGCCGACGGCGGCTACCGTAAGGGCAGCATCGTTCCTCTCAAGAAGAACGCCGACGACGCCGTCGCGCAGACCAAGACGATCGAGAAGGTCCTCGTCGTCCGCCGCACGAAGCAGGAGGTGGCCTGGACGGCCGGGCGCGACGTCTGGTGGCACGAGATGGTGGACAAGCAGAAGCCGCAGTGCCCGGCCGAATCGCTCGAGAGCGAGCACATGCTGTACCTCCTCTACACATCGGGGACTACGGCGAAGCCCAAGGGCATCGTGCACACCACCGCCGGATATCTCGCCGGAGTCGCGGCGACCCACAAGCTCATCTTCGACGTCAAGGACGACGACGTGTACTGGTGCGCCGCCGATATCGGCTGGGTCACCGGGCACAGCTACATCGTCTTCGCGCCGCTCGCGAACGGGACGACCGGCGTCATCTACGAGGGGACGCCGGACTTCCCGGACAAGGACCGCTGGTGGACGATCATCGAGAAGTACAAGGTCTCGATCCTCTACTGCGCGCCGACCGCGATCCGCACGTTCATGAAGTGGGGTCCCGAGTATCCGGGCAAGCACGACATGGGCTCGCTGCGGCTACTCGGCACGGTCGGCGAGCCGATCAACCCGGAAGCGTGGCTCTGGTACCACGAGACGATCGGCGGCTCGCGCTGCCCGATCGTGGACACCTGGTGGATGACCGAGACGGGGATGATCCTCATCACGCCGCTGCCGGGCATCACCACGACGAAGCCGGGCAGCGCGACCTTCCCTTTCCCGGGGGTGAAAGCGGACGTCGTCGACGAGGACGGGAAGTCTGTGCCGCTCGGAGGCGCGGGTTATCTCGTCATTGACCGGCCCTGGCCGGCGATGCTCCGAGGCATCTACAAGGACGACAAGCGCTACCGCGAAACGTACTGGAGCCGCTACCCCGGCAAGTTCCTCGCGGGCGACGGCGCGAGGAGAGACAAGGAAGGCTATTTCTGGCTGATGGGCCGCGTCGACGACGTGATGAAGATCTCCGGCCACCGCATCTCGACGACCGAGGTGGAGTCGGCGCTCGTGTCCCATCCCAAGGTCGCTGAGGCCGCGGTCATCGGGCGCGAGGACCCGGTCACCACACAGGCGATCTTCGCCTTCGTAACGCTGCGCGCCGGGAACGAGGGCGACGAGAAGCTCTCCAAGGAGCTACGCGAGCACGTGGTGAAGTCGATCGGTTCGATCGCGCGTCCCAAGACGATCATGTTCGCGCCGGAGCTGCCCAAGACGCGCTCGGGCAAGATCATGCGTCGCCTGCTGCGCGACATCGCCAACGGCCAGCCGCTCGGCGACACCACGACGCTCGCCGATGCGACCGTCGTCGACTCGATCCGGACGGCATCGGCCTCCGGCAAGGAGGAGTAGGGGCCCTTCCCATTACGCGAGCACATCAATTGACGATGCGGTGGGAAAGCCGTACACAAGCGCGCTATCCGCTGCGTCGGAGCCGGAGTGGTGGGAGGTGACGGCCGAGCAAGCGAGCACTGAGTGATTGGAGTCGTCTTTCAAAGCTCAACGCAAGGAGGGGGACCCTTGGCAACGACGACCGCCGCCACACGCGTAGCGGCCAGACCAACGTACGGCTTGCCCTTCGTCATCTCCGCGGCGTCCGCCGGGACTATCGTCGAGTGGTACGACTTCTACCTGTACGCGACGCTCACTCCGTTCCTTTCGCCACTCTTCTTCCCCGGTGACAACCCAACGGCGGTGCAGCTCGCGGGATTCGCCACGTACGCCGCAGGCTTCCTCGTCCGACCATTCGGAGCCGTGGTCTTCGGCGCGCTCGGCGACATCATCGGCCGCAAGTACACGTTCCTTGTGACGATCACGGCAATGGGGCTCGCCACTGTCCTCATGGGTCTGATCCCGACGTATGCGCAGATCGGCCTGACGGCCCCGGCGCTTCTCGTGCTCCTCCGGATCATCCAGGGCCTGGCCCTTGGCGGCGAGTATGGCGGGGCGGCGATCTACGTCGCCGAGCACGCACCCGACAACAAGCGCGGTCTATACACCTCGTGGATCCAGACGACCGCGACGCTCGGCTTCTTCTTCGCCCTCGCGGTCATCCTCTACTTCCGCAACACGATGACCGCCGCGGATTTCGCGGCGCAGGGCTGGCGCTATCCCTTCTGGATCTCGGCCATCCTCGTGGTGATCGCGCTCTTCATCCGCATCCGTCTCCGCGAGACGCCGCTCTTCGCGCGCCTCAAGGAGCAGAAGCAGGCGGTCACCGGCGCGGGCAACTGGGCTTCGGAGAGCTTCAGCGGGCGCAAGATCGGGACGATCTTGCTTGTGCTGATCGGCCTCACCGCGGGTCAGGGTGTGGTCTGGTACCAGGGCCAGTTCCAAGCGAACTTCTTCATGGGCACGTACCTCAAGTTCTCGTTCCAGCAGGCTTACCCGATCATGCTGTGGGCGGTGGCCCTCGGGACGCCGTTCTTCCTGGTGTTCGGGTGGCTCTCTGACCGCATCGGCCGCAAGGTCATCATCCTCGGCGGCTGCCTCATCGCGGCCATCACGTACATCCCGATCTACCACGCGATGGTTGATGCCGCGAACGTCACCCGCGATGCGACAGGCCTGATCACGAAGTCTGACCCGAACGTCCCGGTCATGGTGTTCCTGATCTGGATCCAGGTGATCTTCGTGACGATGGTCTACGGACCGATCGCGGCGTTCCTCGTGGAGTACTTCCGCGCGAAGGTCCGCTACACCTCGCTGTCCATCCCGTACCACTTCGGGAACGGCTGGTTCGGCGGCCTGCTGCCGCTGACCTACACGGGTCTCGTCGGCGCCACGATCCCCGACGAGAAGCGCTACGTCCCGTGGCTCGGCCTCTTCGACCTGCGCAACCTGAATACGACCGGGGACATCAACGGCAACATCTATCTCGGACTGGCGTACGTGATCATCGTCGCTCTCATGTCGGTGGTCGTCGGCACGCTCTTCCTCAAGGAGCCGAAGAACGTCAAGATCTGGACAGAGGTCGGCGGCGAAGAGCGCGGCATGGTGACCGAAGCGACACCCGCGGACTGAGTCATTCGCGAATACGAAGAGAGGGAGGCTTCAGCCTCCCTCTTTTTCTATTTCAGCCCGCGTCTCTTCAGGCGTTCCTCTTCGGCACGGTCGGCGTCGAGTCCGGTTCGGGCATGCCATGACTCCCAGCCCTCCCAGTTCGCCATGAAGAACGTGTAGCAGACGACGTACATCGCGGCGAGGATGCATACCGCCGAACCGAGGATGAGCATCGATCCGACGGGATCCTCGGTGCCCATGACCAGCAGGCTAGAGCGAGGCCGGTGCGAGTGTGTTTCCGGCCGGTTCCCGTTCGCCAGGCAGGAGACTTAGCGTCAGGCTCGCGGCCAGCGCGGTCATCGACGCGAGGAGCAATGCCAGGCCGAGGTCGACGTTCTGCCAGATCGCGGCCGCCCCAAGGGCGCCCGCGACTGTCCCCACGTTGCCGATCGCGCTGACCACGCCGAAGACGCGACCGCGGCGGACCGCCGGCACAGCCAGCGTGAGAAGCGCGAACCAGGACGAGAAGAACGCGGTGAGCCCGGCTCCGGCCAGGTAGGCCGTCGCGTATAGCGCGGGGCGCGGAAAGCCCGCGACCAGCGCAATGCCGAAGAGCGCCACCGGCACGCCCGCCGCGACCGCGATCCGCTTGCGTCCGGTGCGGTCGGCGAAGCGCCCGATCCAGGGGCCGAGGGTGATGTCGCCGATCGCGAACAGCGTGAAGAGGATCCCGACTTCGAACGTCGTCCAGCCCAGGCGCTCGGTCGCGTACGGCGCATAGCTCGTGATCCAGCCGCCGAACGCCGTGCTGATCAGAAAGTTCGAAACGAGAAGCACGAGCACGGGCCGATCGATGAAAGCGCCGCCTTCCGAGCGTGCTGTCTCATGCGAGTCAGCGATGCCCGGTCGAGGCAGCAAGAGTGCCGCGACGAAGGCGAGCGCGCTGGTGGCCGCCACTGCCAGGAAGGGGGCGCGTAGCGTGAACGCCGCCGCGAGCAGGCCACCGATCGCGGGACCGGCGACATTCCCCGCGGAGCTCGCTGCCGAGATGATGCTGTTGGCGAAGGAGAGGCGGGCGCGGTCGGCGACGTATGAGATGTAGAGACGAGCCGAGACGAGGTTCGCGCCCGCGCCAAACCCGGCGATCGCGCGGAAGGCGATGAGGGCGCTCGCGCTCGGTGCCGCGGCGATGAGGGCATTCGCCGCGCTGTATGTCGCGATCCCCGCGGCGATGAAGCGCCGCGGGCCGAACCGATCGTTCAGGAATCCTGTGCCGAACTGCGACACGGCGTTCGCGATCGCGAAGGCGCTCGTCATGAGCCCGAGCTGCACGGGCGTCGCGCCGAGTGCCAGTCCATAGAGCGGAAGGAGCGGGAGCATCATCGAGATCCCGAGGCTCGAGATGAAGGTCATGCCCGCGAGGATGGCGAGCGGCGCTGGGAGCGTGCGCAGTGCCGCGAGGCGGCCGATCACGAGCGCGAGAGGATCTTCTCCAGCTGCACATGTGCCGGGAGCATCTGGTACCCGAGCTTGGCGTTGATCCCGCGCATGGCCACGTTCGGTTCGTCGTTTGTCGTCAGCATCGCGCGCAGGCCCTTGGCCTTCGCCCGTGACAGAGCATCCACCTTCATGGCGGTCGCGAGTCCGCGACCGCGGTACTCGCGAGTGGTGCCGGTGATCCACGTGTACGCGTCTTTGCTCTGACGCCTCCCGGTGGTGGTGAAGCCCGCGATCCGCTCGCCGTCGTACGCGATGACCGATGCGTCGGCGATCAGCTGTCCTGTGCCGAATGTCATGCGACGGAATTGCTCGTACGTCCAGGGCTCCGTCCGGGTGGCCCACGGGACGTCCTCCCAGATCGGATGCTGAGCTTCATACATGGCGCGGAAGAACGCTTCACGGTCCTCGTCGCTCCGGCCCTCGAGCACCTCGGCGAATGTCCGAAGCTGAAGGCCCGACGCCCTGACCTGGGCCACGCGCGCCGCGAACGGCGCCGGCTCGAACGTGGCGAGCTCGACATACGACTCGATCCGGCGGCCGATCTCGCGGTATCCGCGCTTTCGGGCCCATTCGAGCGCGAAGGGATGCGCGGCGCTGGCACCCGCGAGAAGCCGCGGCGCACTCCGCCGGCGCGCCTCATCTTCGATCGCGCCGAGCAACGCCGATCCGATCCCCTTGCCGCGGTCGGCGCGGAAGACGCTCACGCCGCCGTTCTGGGCGCCGTCGGGGTACCGCATCATCGCGCCCGCTCCGATGTGTCCCGTGCCGGCGATGCCGTTCGGACCGTCGATCACGATTCGGATCTCCGTGTCGTCCGGCGCCATACGCTCCCAGATCCGCCACTCCTCGGCGTCCTGATACTCCATCGGATGCGCATCCGCGTTGTGTTCCTCGACAAGTGGCTCGCGGTCGTGGTCCTCGAAGGGCCGCGCGCGGTACCCGTCGGGCAGGCGCGCGGTCAGTCGGTCCGTGTCGGCGGCGATCATGCGGCGCGACGATATGCGAGCCGCCGCGTACGTGAAATTGCTCGTTCGATACACATCCGTGATGCGAATCGGACGGTTCCGCCCCCGGCCGCCAGGAACGTGGCAACGGATTTGCGCCTTCTTGTCCGGCCCGCCAACAAGTGGGAGTTCTAAGGAGGTACGAAATGGACGACAAGATCGAAGGCAAGTGGGACCAGGCCAAGGGCAAGGTCAAGGAAGAGGCCGGCAAGCTCGGCGGCGACAAGTCGACCGAGATCGGCGGCAAGATCGATCAGGGCAAGGGCAAGGTCAAGGAAGGCCTGGGCGAGCTCAAGGAAGAGCTTCGCGAGGAGCGCGCCGATCGTTAGTCTCACTCCCTAACGGCGCGAAGTCCCGGGCGCACAATGTCAAGGTGCGCTCGGGTCTTCGCTCACTTCTCGCGTTGGGGCTGATGCTCGGTGCCTGCGGTCCGGCCCCGCTGACCACGGCGCGGGATCTCCCGCCGGTTCAGGTCCTCGCGAGCGCGGCGGATGATGAGGTCGCAGTCAACGTCCTCGAGCTCATCTGCCAGAGCTGCGCCGAGCACATCATCGCCGGCTGCAAGAGCATCCCGGGTGTGGCCTCGGTCGACGTGGATCGCAAAGAGAAGCTCTTGACGCTGCACTTCGACTCGTCCTTCACGACGCGCGAGCGAGTGCTCGCGGCGGTCGACGAGGTCGTCGCGACCATCCCCTAGGCCATTACGCTCCGTCGGCGTCTTGTCGCGCATCATGCCGATCCAATCGGTCATCTGGTGGGTCTGCTTTCGATCGCGTGGCCGCGTCGGCGCGACGGCTGCTTCCTCTACGTGAGCGACCGCGGTCTCGCGAATCTCATCCTCACACGCCGCGGATTCGGCGCGATCACCCTCGGGCACGTGATCGTCTCGAACGTCGAGCCGACGCCGGCGACCTGGCGCCATGAGCTGCGGCATGTCGCCCAGTACGAGCGCCTCGGCCTCGCGTTCCTCCCGCTCTATCTCTGGTACCGCGCTAGGTACGGCTATTTCGATCACCCGCTGGAGCGTGACGCGTCCGAAGACCCTAGGCTCTTTTCCTAGTGGCGGCGTATGACATAGCGATCTTGGGCGGCGGCCCCGGGGGTTATGTCGCCGCCCTTCACGCGGCTGTAAAGGGCGCGAGGGTCGCGCTCGTCGAGCGCGACCGCGTTGGCGGGATCTGCGTGACCGTCGGCTGTATTCCGTCGAAGGCGCTCCTGGACTCAAGCCACGCGTACTGGCTCGCGACGCACGGCGAGGAACATGGCATCCACGTCGACAGCGCTCGCTTCGAGCTGGCGAAGGCCGTCCAGCGCAAGGACAAGGTCGTCGCCCAGCTCGTGGCGGGCACCGAAGCGCTGCTCAAAGGCCGAAAAGTCGACCTCATCAAGGGTGAAGGCACGCTCGCCTCGCCGACGCAGCTCCGTGTCCGCGACCAGACCATCGACGCGAAGGCCGTGATCGTGGCGACCGGCTCGAAGGTCGGGATGCCCCCGATCAAGGGACTGGCCGAGGCGAAGCCCCTCGACAACGTGAGTGCGCTTGCCCTGACCGAGGTCCCCAAGCGGCTGGTCGTCATCGGCGGCGGCGCGATCGGGTTGGAGCTTGGGACCTTCTTCGCTGAGGTCGGAAGCGAGGTCACGGTCCTCGAGATGCTTGCGCAACCCATCGCGTACGCCGACGCCGAGCTTGTGCGGCTCCTGGTGCGCGCGCTGGAGTCGCGCAACGTCAAGGTGCGCACGAACGCGAAGGTCACCGAGGTAACGCGTACCGCCGCCGGCGTGACCCTGAGCGCGGAGATCGAAGGGAAGCAGGAGAGCGTCGAAGGCGATCAGCTCCTGCTGGGCGCCGGCCGCGTCGCGAACCTCTCCGGCGTCGAGCAGGCCGGCTTAGCGACCAACCGCCTCGGCATCACTGTGGACGAGCGGATGCGCACGAATGTCGAGGGGGTGTGGGCCATCGGAGACTGTATCGGCGATCCGCGGGCGCCGAAGCTCGCGCACGTCGCGTCGACGCAGGGCGAGGTCGCCGTGGACACGATCCTGGGCGAGGACGCCGCGATGGATTACGACGTGGTTCCGAACGTGGTGTACACCCATCCCGAGGTCGCGCAGGTTGGTCTGACCGAGACGCAGGCGAAGGAGCGTTACGGAACAGCGGTGAAGGTCGCGCGCTACTCCTTCAAGGCATCAGGCCGCGCGCTTGCGCTCGGTGAGAGCGACGGCATGACCAAGATCGTCACCGCGGGAAAGGATCAGCGCATCGTCGGCGTGCACATCGTCGGGCCCCAGGCGAGCGAGCTGATCGCCGAGGCCACCCTCGCGATGCGACTCGAGGCGACGGTCGAGGACGTCGTCGCGACGATCCACGCGCATCCGACCCTCGCCGAGACGTTCCGCGAGGCGGCGCTCAGCGCGGTCGGGAGGCCGATCCACTCACCGCGCTAGCTGTCCTTGAAGCGGATGTCCCGTAGGCCGTCCCTCTCATCCGGGCGAAGCTCGATCGCGGGCGCGCCGCGCTCGCGCAGCTTTGCGTAACCCCACTCAGCCTCGGCGACATCGTGCGCACCGATCGCGACCAGGGCGATGCCGGTCGCGCCGTTCGCGTGCTGCGTCTGCGCGCCGCCCGGAACGCGCAGGTCGCGCGGCGTGAGGTCCTCGATGAGGAAGGGGAGCGGTGGCACGAGCACCGCCGTCCGCCATTTAAGCTCCGTCCCGTCGGGACGCGTCCGCCCGCCCTGCGCGGGAGGATTGGCGACGAGCCCGCCGAGCGCGGAAGCGTCGGCCGCGAGGTCGTCGGAGAGGAGCGCGAAGTCCGCGAGCCCGCCGCCGTCCGCAGCGATCTTCCACCAGCGATGCGTTACCTCGCGCCTGGGCTCGTGGAACGCGACGAGCTCCAGATAGCTTCCGTCGGCGAACGGGATCAGCGCGTTGTGGGTTAGGCCGTCGGCGTGCTCGCCACCCGGCGTGACGGTGAATCCGCGCCGCCGGTAGTCGTCGGTCGCGGAATCGAGGTCGCGGACGACCATAACGACGTGGTCGAGCTGACGGAGCATGCGCGAATGTCTAGCACGGTCGGCCTTTAGACTCTCTTCCTAAATGGGCCGTTAGCTCAGTTGGATAGAGCACCTACCTTCTAAGTAGGAGTGGGCGCGTTCGAGCCGCGCACGGCCCGCCGGTACTTCCGTCATCTGACCCCCAAGTTCTTAGTCCTCTCATCCCGACTTCTTATCTCCCGTCGATAACGTGCCTCTGGGGAGCACGCGTTGATTGCATGGAAGTTCGGCTGGATTAGCCGCTCACCGACCAAAAGGGAGGGCAGCGGCGCCAGCGTCGGGGCGCTTCGTCGAGTGAGCGTGCGATCCGTCCGAACCCTTGATTGAGAAGAGAACAGGGACGGAGGTTCGCATGCGCGACCAGAGGCTCTCGGGCGTGCTTGCACTCATCTTGACGATCATCGTCCTCGGCGTGACGACGACACCTGGCGACGCGACCACGTTCGCGTTCAGAACGCTCGACGGAAGCGGAAACAACCTGCGCCACCCCGACTGGGGTCGCGCGAACACGCTCTATCTTCGGGTCGCGCCGACCAACTACGCCGACGGTATCTCGAGCATGGCGAACGGGCCATCGATCCGCTATGTGAGCAATCGGGTCTTCAACGACATTGGCCAGAACATCTTCTCGAAGGACGGCGTGACCCAGTGGGGCTGGGTGTGGGGGCAATTCATCGATCACGACTTCGGTCTGAGGGATGAACGACCCGCCGAGAGTGCGCCGATCGGCTTTGACCAGGCAGACCCGCTTGAAGGATTCACGAACGACCTTGGCGCGATCGGCTTCGCGCGCACGCCTGCCGCTCCGGGAACGGGTGTCAGCACGCCGCGGCAGCAGGTCAACACGCTCAGCAGCTACATCGATGCGTCGAACGTGTACGGTGTCGACCGCAATCGACTCGAGTGGCTTCGCGTCGGACCGGTCGACGGCGACATGTCGAACAACGGCCCGCGCCTCATGCTGACAGATGACGGTTTCCTTCCGCGCGTGGGTGCCCGCGGCGATCCATCGACCGCTCCGGCGATGGACCTCATGGGTCCGCTCGCCGGGATGCCGAATAATGCGGTGGTCGCTGGAGACGTTCGGGCCAATGAGAACATCGCTCTGACCTCGCTCCACACGCTCTTCGCCCGCGAGCACAACCGGATCGTCGCCTCCCTGCCCTCATCTCTATCCGCGGAGGAACGTTTCCAGATAGCGCGCCGTGTCGTCGGCGCGGAGGTCGAATACATCACCTACACGCAGTTCCTGCCCGCCCTTGGCGTCCGGCTCGATCCTTATCACGGGTACGACCCCGCCGTGAATCCCGGACTATCGAATGAGTTCGCGGTCGTGGGCTACCGCGCGCACAGCATGATCCACGGCGAGTTCGACACGACCGTTCCCGCCGGTACCTACACCGACGCGCAGCTCGCCGCCTTCGCGGCACAGCAGGTCGCTGTGGAGCCCGACGGCGACCAGGTCACGCTCGAGATCCCCCTCGCGGCCGCGTTCGGCAACCCCGATCTGCTCCAGGATCTCGGTCTGGGGCCGGTCTTCCAAAGTCTCAGCCAGCGGCAGTACGAGAACGACGAGCAGATCGATAACGCGCTCCGAAGCGTTCTCTTTCAGATCCCCAAGCCGGGCATCGCCGATCCCTCTGTCTGTGGGGTGCCTCTCGTCAACCCCGACTGCTTCAGCGGGGTGAGCGACCTCGGCGCGATCGACGTCGCCCGCGGCCGCGATCATGGACTGCCGACGTACAACGACCTGCGCCGCGCGTATGGCCTCGCGCCGAAGACCTCGTTCGTCGACGTCACCGGCGAGGCCACCCAAAGTTTCCCGGCGGATCCGTTGATCGACGCACAAGATCCAATCAATGACCCGAACATCCTCGACTTCGTCGAGCTCCGAGACGCGAAAGGGAACCTCGTCGCTCCCGGCAGCACGCAGGCCGAGGAGGAAGTCGTGACCGCAGTGCGGCGCACGACCCTCGCCGCCCGGCTCAAGGCGGTCTACGGCGACGTCGACCGGCTCGACGCGTTTGTTGGAATGGTCTCCGAGCGGCATGTGAAACACACAGAGTTCGGCGAGCTTCAACTCGCGATCTGGACGAAGCAGTTCACGGCGCTACGCGACGGCGACCGATTCTTCTATCGGAACGACCCGGTGCTTCGTGTCATCTATCAAGCCTTTGGTATCGACTACCGGCTCACGGTCGCGGAGATCGTGGAGCTCAACACAGGCGTCACGCTTCAGCGCGACGTCTTCAAGTTCGCTGGCGAGTGATCTCGACAGTCCCTCGCGGAGGGGGCGTGGCGCTTTCGCGCGCCCCCTCCCTCCCTCCTGGGATGGCGCGGGCGGAACGCAGCGTTACTTGGTAAACGCGTACATCGGACGCAGCTTGCCGTCCCCGCCGAGGACGCCGACGCTGTAACTGCCAACCGGATATCCGCTGCCGAGGACCAGGAGACCGTTCCCGTATTCGTCCATGCGCTCGACCGACGTGAGGGAGGCGGGCCCGCTCACCGAGAAGGTCACCAGCGACCCAGGCGTGAAGCCGTACAGCATCAGCACCGACTGCCTTGCACGTGGTGCCGCGGTGATCCCAGGGTATGGGGTGACGGCCGCACGCATTCGCTGAGCGAACGCCGTCGTGAACACGTCGAACGAGGAGCCTGCGATGGCGCGATAGGCGTCGCGGAATGAGGCGCCGTCTCGGATCCGTTCGAGGATGGCGACGATGCCCGTCTGACCGAGGTCGGCCTGAAGCAATCGGACGGCCTCAGCCGCGACGAGGTATTGGTAGTAGCCATCGGTCCCGGTGCGCGCGTTCCACTTCTGGAGGTCAGCGAGATCACTCAGGCTCAGATGTGAGCTGCGCGAGACGGCTGCGGTGAAGGTCCGATCCTGCACGGCGATCCATCCGGCCCCGGCGAGCGTGCTCTCCTCGACGTGGGCGAGCCCTTCGTCGAACCACGCGGGCACGTCCGGCGCCGGCGCTTTCTGCAGGCCGTCCAGCTCGGCCGGTGAGGTGCGGGAGCCGGTGACCTGCCACACCAGTCGATGGGTGAGCTCGTGACGGAGCCCGGTGATGGGCACGTCGCGCGAGATCTCGCGCCAGTCCACCGCGATCGCGTCCACCCACGGCGCGAAGAAGGCGTCCGTCTCCACGGCCGTCGCCCCCGTTCGTTCGCCGAAGATGCGACGAACGCCCGGTAGGTAAGACGAGGTGTCGGCGAAGACGTAGATGAGAGCGCGCGTGCGGAACGCGCGGGCGAGGTCCTTCTGCACGGCGGCGGTGTCCGACTCGGCGAGGGCCGCAACCGCCGCGGCGTCATCTCCCGCGAGACGGGCTTCCACGTACAGGTCGGCCGAATCGGTGCACCAGACGTCGAAGGCGATGTCCCGGACCGAGCGCGACGTCGGACAGCTGACGGTGACGTGAGCGGTCGCCGAGAGCGTTCCGAGGCTCGCCGTGACCGATCCGGTCCCGCTGCGCGGTCCGGCTGTGAAGTGTCCGCGCGCGTCGACCGTGCCCAGCTCGATCGGGTCGACCGACCAGCGCACCGTCCCCTGGCCGAAGGGCGCGCCACCGCTTTGCACCGCGGCCAGATCCGTTTCCTCCGTGACCGCGACGACGACGGTCCGCGGTTCGATCGCGATGCCTGTCGAGGCGAAGCCTGCGGGCATGCAGGTGGAGAAGACGAGCGCGATGCCCGCGAGCGAGAGGGCGCACTTGGAGGGTCGCTTCATCGCCGGGCGAAATGCTCGGGTTTACGACTGCCGCGAACGACCCCCCAGTAGAGGCAGTACGACCGGCTGTTCCGTATCGGTTGATACGGATCTTTGCGCCGAGATCGCGCGTAGAGTGAGGCTCCTGGTGGCGAACGAGAAATTCATCGAGGAGCTCTGGGGCTCCGCCCGCGAGCTCTTCATGCCGGATCACCCGTGGTTCAAGGGCATCGTCGAGCATCGCTGGACGCGCGAGCAGATCGTCCTCGGCGAGATCCAGCACTACCTACGGGTGCGTACGAACCCGATCTTCTTCGGTTACATCGTCACGAATGTCGCGAGCGAGCGGAACTACGCGCTCATGGAGATCGTGATGGAGAACTTCATGGAGGAGCTAGGCGGCGAGAGGACCCACGTCGACATCATGCTGCAGATGCTCGACGAAGCGGGGATCGCTCGCGAGCAAGCCGACGAGGCCGACGCCGCCCCCGGCACCCTCGCCGCGATCGAGATGATCCGCTCGGGTTGCCAGAATCGTTCGGCGCTCGAAGGAATATCGCTCCTGGCGTTCGTCGAGGCGATGCACGGTGGACCTGATGGCGCGGCCGCGCGCGTGTACAAGGAGCTCACCGGCCATTACGGCTTCTCGCGGCGCGCCGCGGCGACGTACGAGCTCCATGCGGAGCAGGACACCGGTCATGGCGACCGTCAGATCGCTGCGATCCGTGAGTACGCGACGACGGACGAGCTTCGCGAGAAATGCCGGCGCGCCGTGCGTTTGGGCCTGGAGGCGTTCAACTTCGAATGGGACGGCCACGTGCAGGCGATGACCGGCCAGCGCGACGTCTACTGGAGCGGGAAGACCGGACGGCTCGCGCTACGGCGCCCCGAAGTGCTGTTGCCGACGCAGCGCCTGGCGAAGGTCTAGAAAGGCCAGTCCTTCGGCAAGGATGCGCGCAGCTTCTTGTACTCAGGGTCGTCGGCGTACTTCTTCTTGAAGGACTTGAGCTGCTTGACCAGGTCGTCCTGATCCACTTCGAGCACGTTGGAGACCATGCCCGTGGTCTCTTCGAAGCCTTGGCTTCAGTTGCCGCGTCAGCCGTTCATCCGCTGCATGACATAGCGGTCGTTCTCTTTCACGATGAAAAGCCTAGTCCTGCTGGACAGTGCCGACTCGATGGGTCGTGATCGACACCGCGTTGCCGGCGATCGGCTCGCCACGCAGTCCGGCGGTCACGCTCACACGCGCGAGTACCCGCCACTCCTGATTCCCATCCGCGACGCGGAGGATCAGGAAGGGGTTCTCGACAACCGTGCCTGTCGTCTCGATGAATCGCACCGGCAACACGATGTCGGTCTCCGCATCGGGCGCGATCTCGCGCTCGATCGCTGTCTCCGGAGCTCGAAACCGGGCATGGGGTTGGATGGCGGCGATGAGCCGGAGCGTCCGCGTGCCCTCGTTCCGGACGTGCCAGTGGACGATCCAGTTTCCCGGCGAGCCCTCGTGCGCGAACGGTGCGATAAGCAGACGCGGGGTCTCGTTAGTAGCCGTAGGAAGGAGCCGGCGAGCCTTGTCCACCACCACCACCACCACCACCACCACCACCGTAACCGCAGGCTGTGCCGCCGATCGCCATCAGAGATGCGAATAGAAAGAGCGCGACGATGATCCGATGCATCACGAAACCTCCATGAACTGTGGCATCACGTCTTCGACGAACGCCTCGAGCGCGTCCCAGTCGTACGGTCCCTCCCGCAACGCGATGTTCACGCGGTGCGCGCCGGCATCGCGGAACGCGGCGACGACCTCCGCCGCCTCGCGCGGCGTGCCTCGCAGGAACCCCGCCATGCCCCGCGTGTCCTTTGACCAGTGGCGCTGGTAAAGCTCCTCGTGCCGCTTCGCGCCGCGCGCATCGGCGCCCATATAGAACCCGACGTTGATCGTCCTGGCGATCGCTGCGGGATCGCGCCCGACCTTCGCGCACCAAGCATCTAACACCGCGCTCTTGCGCTTCCATTCGGCGGGCGCGAGGTACGGCGCGTTCCAGCCGTCGGCGAAACGCGCCGCCGTCCGGAGCGTCCGGCGCTCGCCAGCGCCGCCGATCCAGAGCGGCAAGCGCGGTTGCAGCGGCTTCGGATTGTTCGGCGCGTCGATGAATCGGAAGTGGGCGCCGGTGAAGTCCGTTCGCCGACGGTCGAAGAGCAGTCGCATGACCTCCGCGTATTCCTCGAGCTGGTCCTCGCGCTCGCCGATCGGAGGAAAGCGGATGCCGTATGAGGCGAACTCGATCTCATCCCATCCGGCGCCGAGGCCACAGTCCGCGCGCCCACTCGAGAGATGGTCGATCGCGCTGATAGCCTTCGCGAGCAGGCCGGGATGCCGATAGCCGACGCAGAAGACGAGGCACCCGACCCGAACATGCTTCGTCTCCACGGCGACGGCGGACATCGTGGAGACCGCCTCGAAGCAGTCGCCATCACCGCCCTGTGGCGGAGTCTCCTGGAAATGATCGGAGACCGAGAACCAATCGAAGCCGCGCTCGTCCGCGAGCCGCCAGAGGCGACGCATCTCGGACAGCGGACCGCCGAGGTGGCCAAGGTGGATCCCGAACCTAATACCCGTTGTCGGAGTACGGATCCCCAGACGTTACCGGCTTGTTCGTTCCGAGGGCGGGCGCGGCGCTTGGCGCGGCCGTCCTGGTCGCGCCGCCGGAGCCTCCGGAGTCCCCGCCGCCGCATGCGCCGAGGAGACCGGTCGCGAGGACGCCGATGAGAAAGAACGCGCGAACGGTCGTCAACGATCTCCTCCTGTACCGTTCATTACGCAGGGGAGGCTGCGGCGGATATGGGTACTTTCGGGATCGTCCTCATCGTCGTGCTCGTCGCCGTGTTCGCGCTCGGCAGCCTCGCCTTTGCGATCGGCGCCGCGCGCGCCGCCAGCCGCCCGCGGCCGGCGCTTCCTTTGAACTGCGGTGACTGCATCTACATGATCCCGCGAGCGAAGGTCTACCGCCGTGAGACGCTCGAGGATGTCGATGGCATCGTTCATTACCTCTGCCAGAAACGATGGATCGAGGTCACGCCGGTCTCGCCGCGCTGCGAGCTCGGCAAGAGCAAGACCCGAACGACGACCGTTCCGACCTAGCGATAGCCTTCGCGCGTGACCGGCTTCGCGGAGTTCGACGCGTACATCCGCGCTCGCGTGCCGCAGTACGTCGACGAGCTCAAGGCATTGATCCGGCAACCGACCGTCTCGGCGCAGGGCATCGGCGTCGCCGACACGGCGCGCATGGTGCTGGAGCGGACGCGTCGCGCGGGGGTCGCCGCGACCGCGCTCAGGGTGGACGGTGGACCGCCGACGATCGTGGGCGAGACCGGCCAGGGTGCGCGCACGCTCCTCGTCTACAACCATTACGACGTGCAGCCGCCGGATCCGCTCGACGAGTGGGAGACGCCGCCTTTCGAACCGACGGAGCGCGACGGTTACCTCTTCGGACGGGGCGTCTCCGACAACAAGGGCAATCTCATGGCAAGGCTGCAGGCGATCGAGGCGTACCGCGCGACGATCGGCGAGCTACCGCTGCGCGTTCGCGTCCTCTACGAGGGGGAAGAGGAGAGCGGCTCGGCACACCTCGCCGCCTTCGTCGAGCGGTTTGGGGACCAACTCAAGGCGGACGGTTGCATCTGGGAAGCCGGGTACAAGGACGCCGCCGGCCGACCGACGATCTCGTGCGGGCTCAAGGGGATCGCCTACGTTGAGTTGCGGGTCCGCGGGGCGAGCAAGGACGCGCACTCCTCGCTCGCGACCATCGTCCCCAATCCGGCGTGGCGCCTCGTCTGGGCGCTCGCGACGCTCAAGAACGAGCGCGACGAGATCACGATCGATGGCTTCATGGACCGCGTACAGCCGCCCACCCCGCTTGAGCTACAGGCGCTCGAGACGCTTCCGTTCGACGAGCCGGGCATGCTGCGGATCCACGGCATCAAGCGCTTCGTGCGCGGCCTCTCCGGGGTCGAGCTCAAGAAGAAGCATTTCTTCGAACCTACCTGCACGATCTGCGGGATCGTGTCGGGCTACACCGGCGCCGGCTCGAAGACCGTGCTGCCGGCGGTGGCGAGCGCGAAGATCGACTTCCGGCTCGTCGCCGACCTCACTCCGGAGGCCGTGGTCGCGCTGCTGCGCGCGCACCTCGACCGGCGCGGCTTCGGCGACGTCGAGATCGTTCCCGGGCACGGCGAGCCGCCCTCGCGCTGGCCGACGGATTCGATCACCGCGCGCGCCGCCGTCGACGCATGTCGCGCGACCTACGTCACGGAACCGGTGGTCTATCCGCTGCTCGCCGGATCGGGGCCGATGGCGCTGGTGTGCGACAAGCTCGGCATTCCCGTCGCGGGCTTCGGCTCGGGCAACGCGGCCTCCGCGAACCACGCACCGAACGAGAACATCGCCATCGCCGACTACGTCGACCACATCCGCGCCTTTGGTCGCTTCATGGCCGCGTTCGCCGGTCGCCCGCTGGTCTGAGTCCGTCCGAGCGCCCTTTATCTGGTCTTTCGGCTCTTGGCCCGTCCGGGCGCCTTGCTTCGCGTCCGCGGGACTTGGCGCGGTCGTGCTGACGAAGTCCGTCCGCGTGGAGCCGACGGACCTGGAGATCGCGCTGGCCGCTTCGGCGCGGTGCTCTTGCTGCCGCCCCAGTTCATGCCATGGGCCTTCGCCCAATCGCGCCAGTCCGGCACCGGATGGCTCACGGTGTACAGGAAGTGATAGGCGCCGCTGTCGCCCACGAACTTGAAACGCTTCTTGAGGTCTGTCGCGAGATCCTCGTAGTCGCCGAAGGAGCCGAGATGGCGCTTGAACCCACCGGAGCGCTCGAGCTCGAGCATCGTTCGCGCGTTGTGCACCACCGCCGCGATCTTCGGCCGGCTACGTATCACGCGCTCGTCACCCACGACCGTGTCGATCTCGCGATCGCCCATGCGCGCGACCCGCTCGACATTGAAGCGGTGGAACGCGGCTTTGATCCCCGCCCACTTCGCGTCGACGACGCGCCAGCTGATCCCCGCCTGGAAGACACCTCTGCTCAGCTGCTCGAGATAGTCGTCGAGGGTCTTCGGCTTGATCTTCGGCGGTCCGCCATCCATCGGCCGGTGACTTTACGCCTTGTTCAACCAGCGCCTCGTTTGGGCCCTCGGCCCCTCAAAATGTCGCTTCGGAGCGTTTTTCCCGTGCCTTCGTCACAGTGG
>Ga0209056_10002495_pt1 | contig 19773 bp, 16 predicted proteins | sample GraSoiAngelo_114_FD_185876 | JGI IMG/M metagenome (GOLD analysis project Ga0209056, IMG submission 185876) | Grasslands soil microbial communities from the Angelo Coastal Reserve, California, USA - 14_0903_13_40cm (SPAdes) (version 2) | ecosystem: Environmental > Terrestrial > Soil > Grasslands...
GCCGCTTCTCGAGCCCCTGAATCTCTTTCTCGACCTGCGGCACCTTGCCGTAGCTGATCTCCGCCGCCTTCTGGAGATCGCCGCGGCGCGTCGCCTGCTCCGCCTCCATGCGCAGCTTCTCGAGCTCGGCCTTCTTCGCCTGGATCTTCTGGATCGCGTCCTTCTCCGCCTGCCACTGCGCTTTCATGGCGTTCGACTTCTCGCGCAGCCCCGCGACCTCCTGCTCGATTTTCGTCTTGCGCTCCTTGGACGCCTTGTCCTTCTCCTTGGCGAGCGCCGCCAGCTCGATCTCGAGCTGCGTGATCTTGCGTTCGACCTCGTCGATCTCCTGGGGCAGCGAATCGATCGCGATGCGCAACCGCGCCGCCGCCTCGTCGATCAGGTCGATCGCCTTGTCGGGCAGGAAACGGTCGGTGATGTAGCGGCTCGACAGCGTCGCCGCCGAGACGAGGGCGTTGTCGGTGATGCGAATGCCGTGATGGACTTCGTACTTCTCCTTGAGCCCGCGCAGAATCGCGATCGTGTCTTCGACCGACGGCTCGCCCACGAACACCGGCTGAAAGCGCCGCTCGAGCGCGGCATCCTTCTCGATGTGTTTGCGGTACTCGTCGAGCGTCGTCGCGCCCACGACGTGCAGCTCGCCGCGCGCAAGCGCCGGTTTGAGCATGTTGGACGCGTCGACTGCCCCCTCTGCTCCCCCAGCACCCACCAGCGTGTGGAGCTCGTCGATAAAGACGATGTAGCGTCCTTCGGTGGCGGTGATCTCTTTGAGGACTGACTTGAGCCGCTCTTCGAACTCGCCGCGGTACTTGGTGCCCGCGACGAGGGCGCCGATGTCGAGCGCGATGAGATGCTTGTTCTTCAGGGAGTCGGGCACGTCGCCGTTGATGATGCGCTGCGCCAGGCCCTCGACGATCGCGGTCTTCCCGACGCCGGGCTCACCGATCAGGACGGGGTTGTTCTTGGTGCGACGCGACAACACCTGCATCACGCGGCGGATTTCTTCGTCACGGCCGATGACGGGATCGAGCTTGCCCTTGCGCGCGATTTCGGTGAGATCGCGCGTGAAGCGCTGCAACGCCTGGTACTTGCTCTCGGGTTCTTGATCGGTGACGCGATGGGCGCCGCGCACCCCCTCGAGCGCCGCCAGTAAATCCTTGCGGCTTACGCCCTGCGCCGAGAGCAGCTGGCGCGCGCTGGTACCCTTCTCTTCGGCGAGAGCGAGGAGGAGGTGCTCGGTGGAGACGTAGGCATCACCCAGCGCCTTTGCGTCTTCATCCGCGCGGTCGAGCACGCGCGACAGCTCGCGCGCCAACGTCGGCTCGGCGCCACCACCTGATTGCTTGGGGAAGCGCTCGATCTCGCGCTCGGTTTCGGCCTGGAGCTGCGTGACGTTGAGCCCCGCCTTCTGCAGCAGCGGCACGACGATGCCTTCCTCCTGCTGCAGGAGGGCGTAGAACAGATGCGCATCGTTGACAACCGGATTGCCCTTGGAGCGCGCTAACGCTGCAGCCTGCTGGAGAGCTTCGGCCGCTTTGACTGTCAGTCTATCTGGTTGAATCATACTTGGCCCCTAAGCAATCGGTGTGCCCAATAAAGATGCCAAATTTGCAGGACGACGTGGATAGAGGGCGGCGATAAAGGCGGCGGCGTGGTGAAGCGGCGGCGAGATAAGACGGCGGCGAAAGGGTTTTTGCCGCCCCTCGCCGCCGTATTTGTTCGCCGCCGTATTTCTCGCCGCCCTTATTTCATCACAATCATTTTTTTGGTGAACCGTCGCCCGTCCACGATCAGCTGATAGATGTAGACCCCGGATGCCGCCTCCCGGTCGGTCTTTAGAACCTTGCCGTCCCAGTACGCATTGAAGGCACAGGGCGACGATCCCGCCGTGCTGCAGGTCAGCTCAAGATTGTCGAGATCCTCGCCCGTGCCTTGGAGAATCGGCACGGCGACGAGCTGCGCCAGCACGTTGTAAATCTTGAGCGACACCTTCGGCCGATGACCATTGGCAAACAGCTCGCCGCTCAGCGTGAACGGGATCGTGGTCGCCGGATTGAACGGGTTCGGATAGTTCTGCTTGAGCTCCACAAGCGGCGGAGGGGTCGCTTGCCCGAATACGCCGTCTGCTCCCGCGAGAAGGCCCCCTCCGAGACCCCCGACCAGCACCGCCCAGCCATACAGCTTCATCCCCCGACTCCTCTGCGAACGGAAAAGATGCGTTAGACCGCTCTCCTTGTTGTTACAGGGCGCAAGGTGACTGCTACAGAGAAAAAGCTAGGAAGCGCATGAACCCTGTCAAGCACGTAAAACCCTCGTATCTCCCTTGCGGCTCGTAATGCCTCGCCGGTCGGCCCACTCCAGCAGAGGAATCAAGTACTTGCGCGTCAAGCCCAGCCGGTCGCGAAACTGCGCGGGCGTGGCGGCGCCGAGCTCGCGCAGCGTCTCCTCGACGGCTCGACGGAACTCCTCCAGCGCCTGCTTCAGCGCATAGCGCTCCTGATCGACCCGCTCGACCGATCCTTCGCGCGCCAGATGCGCCAGCAGCGCCGGCACGGACGGATCGGAGAACTCACGCTGCAATTCGGAGACCGTGGGAATCTGCCAGCGAGCCTCCGCCAGACGCTGGGCAAGCCGCCCGCCGGCGTCACCGGCTTGAGCCCTCCATCCAGGCACGCGAACAACCGCCCCCCCCTCGGCCAGCTCCCACGCCTGCTTCTTCACCCCGTGCTCGACCAGCAGGTCCAGCACGGGCGCGGGAGCGCTCACACCGGCTCGCAGCGCCTGCAGTGATAACCCGGCGTCGAGCGGATGCTGGGCATGGTGGGCTGCGACCACCGCGGCCAGCCTATCCACCTCCGCAGCGATCGCCCGGCGCGCCACCAACACATCGCCTACCGAGAGGATGCCCTTCCCCGCCGCCGCGATTGTGGTGGGCACGTCAGAAGCAAGGACACCCACCCGAACGGCGATATCGCCTACACGCAGACCGGCGAGACCGGCTTCCTCCAGAAAGCGGCCGAGCCGCTCGACGAGTGGCTGGCTGGTGGCCAGGCCGCGCTCCGACACGCGGGGCCGCTGGGGCGGGAAGGGATCCAGCACCGTCCCACCGCCGATCGTTGTCACGGGGGAAAAGCTCCGGATGACAAAGCGATCGCCGCCGCGGGCGACGAGCGGCCGCTCGAGGAGCAGACGCGCGACGCTGGTTTCGCCCGGTGCGATCGCTCTTACCTGGGCGACTCGTCCCAGGACCTCCGCCGTGCCGAGGTGAACCCGAATGCGCGTACGGACCGCGAGCGGCTTCTTGGCCGTTGGCAGCAGCTCGAGCGCGACGTCGAGGGTGCTGGTCGCGGCCCATCCCGTGCCCGTCACGGCGACATGGCCGCGATCGATTTCCTCCTTGGCAACGCCCACGAGCGCGAGTGCCGTGCGTCGTCCCGGCCCGGCCTGATCCGCGTCGTGACTGTGCACCTGGATCGAGCGCACGCGGACGTCGCGGTCCAGCGGCAGCAGCCGCACGCTTGCGCCGGCGGCTACGGTACCGCTCCACGTCGAGCCCGTGACTACAGTCCCCGCTCCTGGCAGCGAGAACACGCGATCGATCGGCAGCCGGAATAGATCATCGGCGGGCCGCTCCCGGAGATCCTCGACAACCTCCACCAACGCCTTTCTCAGATCCTCCAGACCCTCCGACTTGAGCGCACTCACGGCAATCGAAGCACGCCAAGGGATCCTACTGCGCTCAAGTCGCGCTGCCACCTCGGTCCGCACCAGCGCCAGCCATTCGTCATCTACCAGATCGCGCTTCGTGAGGACGGGGATGCCGCGCCGCACGCCGAGCAGCTCGACGATGGCGAGGTGCTCCTCGGTTTGGGGCATGATCCCTTCGTCGGCGGCGATGATGAGCAGTGCGACGTCGATGCCGGTCGCGCCGGCGAGCATGTTCTTGACGAATCCTTCATGGCCGGGGACGTCCACGACACTGGCCTGGATCCCGCCGGGCAGCGGCAGGGGGGCAAAACCGAGATCGATGGTGATGCCGCGGCGTTTCTCTTCTTCCCAGCGGTCGGTGTCCACCCCGGTGAGCGCCTTCACCAGCGCGGTCTTGCCGTGGTCGATATGTCCGGCGGTACCGACTACGAACCGAGTGGGACCCACGCGCGGCGCTCCCAGATATCGATGGCGCTCGACTTCGGCTCTTTCCCGTTTCGTCCCGTCTCATCGAGATGATGACGGATAAAGCGAGCGACCAACCGCCGGTGGGCAGCCGCGTGAGCCGCATCCAGCATGGGGAGTGCTGCCTCCTCGTCGTTCAAAGCGAGGAGATCGCGGTATGCCTGCGGCGGCAGCTTGGTGGGCGGTTGGGGCCCGGCGCAGCTCGCGCACAGCACGCCGCCCTCCGCCGTGCTGAACGCCACCGTTCCGGAGGCGGGGGGGGCATTGCCGTCGCGCACACACGCGTCGAGCTGGGGCGCAAAGCCAAGCACCCCAACGAGCAGCCAGAGCCAGCGGACGGCGACGGCATCGGCCTGCGGCGGGGCAGCGGCCGCGAGGGCGTCGAGCCCGTGCGTGAAAGCATCGTAGGCCGCCGGCAGCGGCGCCGGCGGTGCCATCTTGAGCATCGTTTCGGACAATGCGCCGGCGCCCGCAAAGCGGCCCAGATCGGCGGCGAGATCGCGCCGCAACTGGATCACGTCGAAGGCCGCGAGCGTCTGCAGCTCGCGGGTCTCCTTGTGATACATCTGCGCCACACCTTCGCTCAGCGTCTCGAGCGCCGCGCCGAAACGGCTCCGAGGCCGGAGCACGCCCTTCGCGATCGCGCTCTGCACTCCGTAATCGCGCGTTGCGAGCCGCACGATCTTGGACGTCTCGCTGAAGCGGTAAGTCCGGAGGACGACAGCGGGTGTCGAAACAAGACTCACGCAGGAAATATAGGGCGGCGATAGGGGCGGCGGCGAAGGAGGCGGCGGCGAGATACTACGGCGGCGAAGGGCGGCCAAGGGCGAAGGTTGACGCGAGCATTTCAAGTCCGTTTACCACGCGAGGCCCGGAGCGACTGAAATACGCCGACGCGTCCAACAACTGGATCTGGCCGCCGAGGCCTTGGAGTTCATCATTGTAGCGCTGCGCTTCGAGGCGCGTTTCGTCCAGGTTCAAACCGCACGGCATGATCAAGACTACGTCGGGAGATAGCGCCTGGAGGTCCGCCCATGCCATGCGGTAGGACGGCCGGCGCGCCGTCCCGGCGAGCAGTTCGCCGCCCGCCAGCGCAATCAGCTCGGGCACCCAGTGGCCCGGCACGTAGGGCGGATCGAGCCACTCGAGGGCGAGGACCCGAGGGCGCGGTCGATTCCCCACGCTCGCGCGAACCGCACTGATGCGCCGCTGCATGTTCGCGACGAGCGCTTCGGCTCGCTCGACGGCGCCGGTCGCGCAGCCGACGGCGCGAATGCTCGCAAAGATCGCGGCGAGGTCGTGCGCGTCGAGTGACAGGATCTGAGTTCCCACTCGAGAGAGACCTAGAGAGCCGACGACTTGATTCTCTGGCACGGCGCAGACGTCGCAGATCCCTTGCGTGAGGACGAGATCGGGGTCGAGCGCGCGGATTCCCGCGACGTCGATCTCGTACACGCTGCCGTGGTCGCGCAACGCCGCGCGGACCGCGGCATCGATTTCATCGCTGGCGAGGCCATCGAGATTGGTGCGGGGCCGCGTGAGCCGCGGGCGATCAGTCACACGCGGCGGGTAATCGCAGCTGTGCGAAATCCCGACGAGTCGCTCTTCGAGTCCCAAGGCGCAGACGATTTCGGTCGCGCTTGGCAGCAACGAGACGATGCGTTGGGTCGGAACTAGCACTCCCCCACTTCACCGGCGGCGCCGGCCCGGTGCGCGCGGTGATCGAACGCTGTGCAGGCGGCGATGTCGAGCATGATGAGCTGTGCGGATTGCGGCCATTGCCGCGCCATCGCGGGCGGCCGGTAGGGCACCATGAAATAGGAGCGGTAGCGGGCGCTGCTCCAGGTGTCGAGCGTTGGAGAGTGATGCGTGGGTCGACCCCAGGCCGCATACGCCCGCCGGCGGACGGAGTCGACGGGCAGCAGGACGGAATCGCGGTAGAAGTAGACGATCACCGCGACGAGGCGCCGGTCGACGGCGGCCGCGACCACCCGCGAGGTGCTGTCGAGCGGCGCCCAACACATGGTCCCGACGCCGAGGGCGCGGCGAATGGCGAGACTATCGCCTGGCTTGTGGGAATGCGGCAACGCGTAGCCAAATGTCGTTTGGGCAAACGCAACCGCTGAGATGCCCGAGCCCTGTGTACCGATGGCATCACCGGGCCGGCATTCTCCGCCCTTCGCCAGGATTGCGTCCACAGGGCCACCGAGCTGGATGTCCTGCAATGCGGCCCAGCGCGGCTGACCGACCTGCAACAGCAGCGCGATGACCGCCAGGTGCATCATGGCCCCGGATGGAGCATGATGAACTTGACGTCGTCCTTGGAAATGGCCCGCAGCCAGGCGATGAGCTCGTCCACGCTCTGCGGCGGCGCCGTGCCCTTGTTGCCCGACATGGAGCGCGTGATGCGCAGCTCGCGACCGTCCTGCACATACCCGGCGCTGTAGCTCCCGAATTGACTCGTTTCCGTGACGTTGGGCGGCAGCTCCGCTTTCCAACCGGGTGGCAGGGTCATCCGCAGCTCCGCCACGAGCTCCACCGGGCCGATCACGGCGGCGATGTTGATTGGGAAGCGGCGCGGTTTGCGCCGTTCGAGCGAAGACGCGAGACCGGGCGAGGAGTAGTTCGGCAGCGCAGCGGGCAGTGCAAAGATGCGGGCGCCCCCGGAATTCGAGAGGACAGGCGCATCGCGCACGGACACGGCGATGACGGGCTTCGCCTGCAAGTCACGGCCGTCGAACAGAGAGAGACTGTCGCCCGAGGCGCCCGAGAACACGCCGTTCGCGAGGGCTTGCGTGAGACGATTCAACTCGTCCTTGTTGAGCACGCGCGCGTAGGCGCGCCGCAACCCATACTGCAGCCCGCCGCTCTTCGCCTCGGTGTAGCGACCCGTGAAATGGCCGTCGACGTTCAGGTCGCCGACGATGCGCGTTTCCGCCCGATTCTCCGACCGGGGCCGTTCCGGCAGCGTGACTTCCTCGAACGTTCCGTCATCATGGACGACGAGCGCAAACGAACCTTCCTCGGCCGGCGGCAGCTCGCCGTATGGCGTCAGCTCGGATGTGAGATCGAGGTAGAGGCGGCCGCCGCGCTGGTCGCCGCGATCCACGGCGGCGATCATGTGGTCGAACTGCTGCACCGTCGGGAGCGTCGAGTCGGCCGTGCCGCTCGAGCTGAGCAGCACGGGAAACGCCGTCACACCCATCCGGCGCGCCAGCGCGATGAAGAGTGTCGCCTTGTCCTTGCAGTCGCCGTAGCGAGTCTCGAGCACCTGCGCCGGCAGTCGCGGCAGGTACCCGCCGATGCCGAGGGAGAGCGAAACGTAGCGGAAATCCTGCGACACCCAGCGGTGCACAGCGCGCAGCGAATCATCCAGCGTGTGGGCGTCCTTCACGTGCTCGGCGAGCTGGGTCTCGAGCGCGGGGTTGAGCGCGTAGCGGCCGCCGGTCAGCCCGGCGTACCAGCGGGCGAGGTCGGCCCACGTGATTGGCGATGCGACGTCGATTGTGACTGAGAGCGTGTTGGGCACGGCCGCGAAAAGCTCTCGCTCGATCTTCTGTACCTCTTTGGTGCCCCAGGTGTACACGTGCCGGCCGTGCGATACCGCTTCCAGGCGCTTGAAATGGACGTTCTCCTCCTGAATGTGCGGCGTGAGGGACGCCGGGACGTCGATCACCAGGCGCGAGCGGCGGGTGAGGAGACCGGTCGTCACGCGCCAGCCGCTGTAGAAATCGCCGGGCACGAGCGGCTTCACGCGCTCGACGGTATAGCTCCAATCGACCAACGTCCCAGGGGCGACGCCGCTCAGCGTGACCCGACGGACTTTCTGATCGGAATACACCGGCGCCTCGAATGCCACCGGCGCGAGCGACTCCTGCTCGTGCGCTGGCTGCGCGCTGATGACCTCGCCGGTCGGCTTCAGCACGCGAATCCAGTTCACCGTGAGCTTCTCGGAGCCGCTCGAGTAGGAGAAGCTCTGTTCTCCCCATGCCTCCGCGCCGTCCTGATTGAGAATCTGAATGACTTGCCGGTACGTGCGGCTGCCTCGGCCATCGGCCTCAAACTGCAAGACGCCGTCGTCGAGCAAGTAGACGTAATCGTCGTCCGCGTAGTCCGCGGGATTCACCGCCAGCTTGTAGATCGTGTCGTTGCGAACCGACGGATCGCCCCCGGGGGTGATGTGGGGAGCCTGCGAAACCGCCGGACGCGCAACCAACACGAATAGCGCGGCGAGGGCGAGACAGCGCATCGGGTTTCCTCCAACGTGATGAGAGCCCAGTCGGAAGCTAGTCGACAGCAATCCGTACCCCAAGGAGAGCCATTCGGCCAGATCAGAGCCCAAAAAGTCCCCACGCCACTCGGCCTCCGAGCATCACCGTGCGCCCACGGGGCCGGTAGCCGTTGATCTCCTGCGTCAGGTCATTGAACGCGTTCTCAAGGCTACCCGACAGGACGAAGCCACCGATCGTGTATTCGCCGGAGAGATTGACGCGCGTGTAGGGACGCAGCGTGACGCGCTGCGCCCCGACATCGTCCCGCTTGCCGACCCAGCGGGCCCCCACCATCAGGCGCGCGTGGGTACCGAGCGTAGCGACGAGCTGCGGCGCCAGCGTATGCGCGGGCCGCCGCAGGAGCGGTTTCCCCGGGACGAACAAGCCGTTCGGGTTAGACGGCGAGCCGGATTGCTCGACGCGCGTATGCAGGTAGGTGTAGTTCAGCGAGACCGTAACTCGGCCGCCGACGTTTTTTCTGACACTGGTCTCGATACCGTTGGCGATCGCGCCACCCACATTGAAGTAGTTGACTGAGTCCGGTCCCACCGGCGTCGGGGAGTACTCGATCAAATCACGGAATCGCTGCTGGAAATATGTCACGGAGATCGCACCCCGTTCGACGCCCAGCTCCCAGCTCACCGAGCGTTCGGGTTTCAGACTGGGATTTCCCTTCACGAAGCCGTGCGCGAAGTTCTCGAAGAATGTTGGCTCTTTGAACCCTGTACCAACCGACGCTCGCAACCGAACCCGGTCGAACCCGTATACGGCACCGCCTCGGTACGTGGCATGCGTGCCGAACTGCGAGTTGTCGTCGAGGCGGGAGCCGAGCGTCACCGCCGCTCGTCCGGCGGGGACGACAGCCTGCGTGAAATAGCCTGTGTTGTGGCGTTGCACGTCGATCGAATCAGGGAACGGGCCGAACGCAGCGGAGGTGAATTCGCTCCTGCCGTGCTGACGCTCGTCTTCGTACTCGAGCCCGCCGGTCACGGACGCTCCCCCAGGAGCGTGCCAGTTGAGCAACGCGCTGGTCGTCGCACGGCGCACGTAATCGCGACTCCAGAAACCGTCCTGGCCAGCTGAGTCGGGCGCGTTGTTGTAGAGCAGCCGCGCCTCTTTGACCCCGGCTGTGACGCGCACATCGAGGTGCTGTCCGAGCACGCGGCCCGCACTCAGACTGAGCAACGGCCCGCGCTCGGCGGAGCGCTGGTTGGCGTCCACCGGGGCTCCTGTGCCGTCCGTCGGGAAATGGTAGATGTCGTCGCCGTAGCGATACGTGAGGCTGGCGTCGGAGCGCGCGTCGGGGGTTACCTGAATTCGCGCGATCCCGATCTTGTTCCGGTAATCGTTGTTCAACGGGTAAAGCCCGTCCGCCGAGAACCGGGACACGCGCGCGGAATAACTGATGTGCTGGCTCCCACCGACGATGTCGAGCGCCACAGCGGTAGCGCCGTACGTACCGCCGCGTAGCTCCGCCCCCATGCGCGGATTGCCCCGTCCGGTCCGCGTAAAGACCTGAACAACGCCGGTCACGGCATCCGTGCCATACAAGACGCTCACCGGTCCCCGAACGACTTCGATGCGGTCCACGTTGTCGGTCGTGAGATGGGCCAAATCGATGAAGCCGCCAGCTTCATTCAACGGCACACCGTCGAGCAACACCTTGGTGTAATCGCTCTCGCCGCCACGCATGAACAGCGACGTCTGGCCGCCGAAGCTCCCCGTCTCGACGATGTGCGCGCCGGGCACACTTTCCAACGCATCGGCCACCGTGCGAATGCCCTGCGCGACGAGATCGGCACCGCGGAGCACGGTCACCGCTGACGCGACGAGATCCGCCGCGATGGGTACGCGCGTCGCCGTCACTACGATTGGCTTCAGTACGATAGTGTCTTGCGATTGCTGCGCGGTGAGAGCGAGCACGAGCAGCGCGACGTTCATGCGCGGGACTCCTTCGGTTGGCGGAGGGGGATCATCTGGGGACGGCCATCCACGGTCTGCATCGCGACGGGCCAGGAGAACACCGTCTCCACGGTCTGCTGCGTGAGCACGTCGCCGGGGGCACCAAAGGCGACGGGCCGCCCAGCGTCGAGCAGCAACAGCGAATCGGCGAAGCGGGCCGCGAGATTCAAGTCGTGCGTGATCATCAGCGCTCCGAGGCCCTGCGTTTCGACAAGGCCGAGCACCAGCTCGAACAACCCCATCTCGTGTTTCAGGTCGAGCGACATCCCGGGCTCGTCGAGCACGAGGAGCTTGGGCTCTTGCGCGAGCGCGCGCGCCACACGGACACGCTGGTACTCGCCCCCGGAGAGCGTCCAGAGCCAGCGGTCGGCGAGGTGCTGCGCGTCGCAGGCCGCGAGCGCCCGATCCACGGCGTCATGATCTTCGGCGCGCTCGCGGCCCCAAAGCGAGAGATGCGGATAGCGGCCGAGCAGCACCGTTTCGCGCACGCGCTGCGGAAACAGGTTGTCCTCGCGCTGCGGCACGACGCCGACGAGGCGCGCGAGCTCCTGGCGCGGCCATGTGGATGCAGTACGGCCATCAACGTCGGCACGTCCCACGAAAGGCGTTAACGCGCCGAGCGCGATCCGCACCAGTGTGGTCTTGCCGCTACCGTTCGGGCCAAGCACGGCGTGGAACTGCCGAGCTGCCACGGAGAGCGAGACGTCCGTAAGAGCGTCGCGTTCCGCACCGGGATAGCGGTAACGAACGCCGGACAATTGCAGGAGCGGGCTCACGCGATCGTCCAGCGCCGCAGCAGCAGCGCGAACACGGGAACGCCGATCAAAGCGGTCACGACGCCTACCGGCAGCTCGCGCGGCGCCACAACCGTGCGAGCGAGCGTGTCAGCAAAGGCAAGCAGCGCACCACCACCAACGAACGCGGCCGGGAGCAATGACCGATGACGGTGACCCCACACCAGACGCGAGATGTGCGGCACGACCAGCCCGACGAAGCCGATCACCCCGGACACCGCCACAGCAGCGGCCGTGAGCAGAGACGCCGCCAGATAGACGCGCCGCTTCACCGCCTCGACATCGGCGCCGAGGTAGCCCGCCGACTCTTCGCCGAGTGCCAGCAGATCGAGGGGACGGGAGGCGGCGAGCAGAACGGCGAGCGGGATGGGTGCGTACAGCGCCACGAGCAGCACGGAGTCCCACGACGCGCCTGAAAGCCCGCCCCAGAGCCACAGGAAGGCGTTGCGCAGCTCGGCCGCATCCGCGAGCGAGACGATGGCGGTGGTGATCGCCGCGGCGAATGCGCCGATCGCCACGCCTCCCAGCAGCAGAATGCGCGGATCCAGGCTTGCCCCGCCGATCAGACCAAGCCGGTAGACCAGCCCAAGCGCGGCCAGCGCCCCCACGAACGCCGCGATCGGCAGCGCCCATGGCCCCGGCAGATGCAGCGCGATCGCGACGACCGCGCCGAGCCCTGCTCCACCCGACAAGCCCAGGAGAAACGGGTCGGCGAGTGGATTGCGGACCAGCGCTTGCAAACCCGCACCGGCAACGCCGAGCGAGCCGCCGACCAGAAACGCGAGCAGCGCACGGGGCGCGCGCAGGTTCCACACGATATCGGAGCGCAACAGCTCGGACAGCGGCACGGCGGCGGGACCCAGGACCACGCCGGCGATGAGCGCGAGCACGGCCACGACCACCAGCAGCGTCCACCTCATCTGCGTGGGGCCTCGTGTAGGGGCGCAGCATGCTGCGCCCCCATCTCATTCCCTGCCAACAGGGCTCGCAATCGCCGGATCGCCTCGCCGGAGCGCGGCCCGGGACGGCCGAACAACGACCCCGGCAGCAGCAGGAAGTGCCCGTCTCGCACGGCGCGCACGGCGCGCCATTCGCGTCGTTTCGCGAAGGCCGGCGGGGCGGGCGGCGCGGCGGAGTCGGCGAGTACGGCGATCCATTGTGGATCACGAGCGACGATCGTCTCGAGCGACACTTGGGCGGACGGCGCCGCGATGTCGCCGAAGACGTTGCGAGCACCAGCCTGAGCGGCCAGCTGATCCAGGTAGCTGCCGTGGCCGATGATGATCGGCGGGTTATCCCAAACAATAAAGGCAAGGGTGGTGGAGGGTCTGGAGGTTGGTGGAGGTTGTCGAGGAAGACTGTCCAGCACCGTGGCGAGCGACTCGGCGCGCTGCTCAAGTCCGGTGAGACGTCCCAGCGCCCGGGCGGCAGGGCCGAGGTCTTCCAACCGGTTCAGATCGAGCAGCACCGCATGAATCCCGATGCGCTCGAGCTGCTTCGCCGCCGTGACGTTGGGCCCGGAATTATAGAGGACCACGAGGTCGGGCTTCCGCGCCGCAACCGCCTCGATGTTCGGCGGCATTCCGTCCCCGACGCTGGGGATTGCGAGCGCCGCGGGCGGGTAGTCGCACCACTGCGTGCGGCCGACGATGCGATCTCCCGCGCCGATCGCGAACAGAATTTCAGTGAATGAGGGGAGCAGCGAGACTATTCGTTGCGCCGGCCGTCCGGCCGTCCGGCCGTCCGGCCGGCAAGCAGCAAGAATGAGAACCGCAAACAGGAAACGTCGTGGCACCATCCCTCCCGCGAGGGAACCACCTGGTGGCGCGAATGAAGACGTCTCCTGGCTTCGGGCGATCCGGTGCGGCCTTCCCAGGAACTGACCCAGTGGCCGGAACCGCGTAGGGGCGCAGCATGCTACGCCCCTACATCAAATCATTGCCCGTTACAGTGGCGGGGCCGCGCCGGAGTTGCACCGGCTTCCGTATCCCCATTCGCGAACGTGTAACTTGCTCAGTCTAGAATGGCCAGCCAGGATGCGCAAGGTCGTCGGTTATCGGTTGTCGGTTTTCAGACCGATGACTGATGACCGACGACCGACGGCCTTCGTTTGAGCGCCCACACCAGAGCGATGACCATTCCCGCAGCCAAGAGAGCAATCACATACGGCAACAACAGCTGCGCTCGAAATTTTCCGGCGGGCAACCGAATCTCGACTCTGTCGCCCGCGGCGAGCGGACGGGTGCGGTAGGCGGCGAAATGGCGTTGCTCGATTTCCTTGGCCCCGAGCGATTCCACGTTGGGTGCGGTAACCACCGCCATGGTGTCCTCGACCAGCAGATTGACCTCGGCGGTCGGCTGATCGATCGGAATCACGAGCGCGCGCGCGCCGGCGGGGAGCGAATACGCGTAGCTGACCTGCTTCGTGCCCCCCGGGGGAATCGGCGCGAGCACGATCACGCTGTCATGGCGGAACTGCATCGCCTCGCTCGATATGTCACCCTGCCCGCCGCGGAACTGTCCCGCGCCGGCGGGGACGCGTCCCGCCCAGGTCGGGATCAGCGTGTCGCGGGTGACGCGCGTCGTCGCACCGGTGTTCTCCAACTCCAGGATCTCGAGCACCTCGCGCGTGCCCTCAGCCCGCGCGCGCGCCACCGTCGCGAGCCGCCGCGTCAGGCGAATCGGCGGACCGTTGCTCGTGGTAGGAAACGCGACGAGGTCTTCGACGTGGACCGCGGGACGGCCGGTGACGTTCAGCGGGAGCGAGAAGTAGGCGATGCTGTCGTACCACACACTGACCGCGTATCCGCTGGTGCTGTCGGGACGGCGCAGCTCCAGGCGATAGCGACCGCGCGGGTCGCTGCGCACGGAGTCCACGGGGCCGGTATTCTCGCGCGCCAGGCGATGGAGGAGCACCCATGCGTTGGCCAGCGGAACGGTATCGCGCCCGCCACGCAGCACGCGCCCGCTGACGCTCACCGCTTGGGAGAAGAGCGCTGTGGGGAAGCCTACCAGCAGCACCAGGCTACGGCGTAAACTTGCCGAAATCTTCAGGATCGAGGTTCTGGAGGTACGACTTCAGCGTGTCGGCGTCGAGGGGACTGCCGCCGGTACCGGGCTGGATGGCGCCTTCACTGGTGTCCACGGACGTGAGCTCGAGCAGCGTCTCGCTCGTCATGATCGGCGCCTTGAGCCGCAGCGCCAGCGCGATCGAATCGGAGGGGCGCGCATCGATCTGAATGATCGTATCGCCCCGATAGATATGCAGCTCGGCGAAGTAGGTGTTGTCCTTCACCTGCGTGATGATCACCTTGCGCAGCTCGGCGCCCAGCCCGACGATCACCTGCTTGAGCAGATCGTGCGTCAGCGGGCGGGAGAATTTCACGCCTGCCAGCTCCATCGCGATCGCGCTGGCCTCCGCCGGCCCGATCCAGATCGGCAGGACTCGCTGTCCATCGTTCTCCTGGAGAATCACGACCGGCGTGTTCGTCGTGCGATCCAGCCCGAGGTGAGCTACCCGAACCTGCAGCATGGCTCCCCCCGAGGCGGCCATCAGGTACCCATATCCCAGGAGGCGAGATACTTGTGCTGTGCGGGAGTGAGCGTGTCGATCGCGACGCCCATGGCCTGCAGCTTGAGGCGCGCGATCTCCTGATCGAGCTCGGCGGGAATGCGGTGCACGTCCTTCGACAACTGCTTTGCGTTATTGACGACGAACTCGGCGGCGAGCGCCTGGTTGGCGAACGACATATCCATCACGCTGGCGGGGTGGCCCTCGGCAGCCGCGAGGTTGATCAAGCGGCCTTCGCCGAGCACGAACAGCTTCTTGCCCGCAAGCTGAAACTCCTCGACGAACTCCCGCACCGTCACCGGTCCTTTCGCGACTTTCTTCAACCCTTCGAGATCGATTTCCACGTTGAAGTGTCCCGAGTTCGCCACCACCGCGCCGTCCTTCATCGCGCGCATGTGCTCCACCCGGATGACCTCCACGTTCCCGGTCAGCGTCACGAACAAGTCGCCCAGCGGTGCCGCTGCTTCCATCGTCACCACCCGGTAGCCGTCCATCTGCGCTTCGAGCGCTTTCATGGGGTCGATCTCGGTCACCAGCACGTTCGCGCCGGCGCCGCGCGCCCGCATCGCGAATCCGCGGCCGCACCACCCATACCCCGCCACGACAACCGTGCTCCCGGCAATCAGGAGGTTGGTGGCCCGAATGATTCCGTCCAGGGTGGACTGACCGGTCCCGTAGCGGTTGTCGAACAGATGCTTGGTCTGCGAGTCGTTCACGGCGATGACGGGAAACTGGAGGACGCCGTCCTTCGCCATCGCCTTGAGACGGATCACCCCGGTCGTCGTCTCCTCAGTCGACCCGATCACGCCCGCGACCAGCGCCTTGCGGTCGGCAGCCGACAGCGTCTCGACCCATTTGCGAACCGGCGGCGCCAGGTCGTCGAGGCGATTCAGCGCGATCATGTGCAGCGCGCTGACGAGATCGGCGCCGTCGTCCATCGTGATGTCGGCGCGATGCGCAAGCGCGGCGCGAATGTGCTCGTAATAAGTCGCGTGATCCTCACCCTTGATCGCGAAGACCTTAATGCCGTGATCTTTGACGAGATGCGCCGCGACATCGTCCTGCGTGGACAGCGGGTTCGACGCGCACAGCGCAACGTCAGCGCCTCCCGCCTGGAGCGCGACCGCGAGGTTCGCCGTCTCCGTCGTGACGTGCAGGCAGGCCGCGACCCGTTTCCCCGCCAGCGGCCGTTCGCGCGTAAACCGCTCGCGCAGCTGCCGCAACACCGGCATCGAACGCTCGGCCCACTCGGTCCGCCGCCGCCCCACATCGGCGAGCCGGATGTCCCTGATGTCGTTCGTTGCCTTGGTCTTGGTCGCCGTGTCAGACATTGGCCTTCCGCGATGTACGGGACGCCCGCTCCGCCGCGACCTTCAGCTCTTCGACGCGATCGACGTGCTCCCAGGTGAACAGCTCGACGTCCCGCTCGCCGACCCTGCGCCGCTCGGGCGGCCGGCCGAAGTGGCCGTAGGCGGCTGTGGGCCGATAGATGGGATTGCGCAGATTGAGTGCCTGGATGATGCCGGCAGGCGTGAGATCGAAGACCTCACGGACCGCCGATTCCAGTGCTTCCTGAGGTATGGTACCGGTCCCGAAGGTGTCGACCATGATCGAGACAGGCTCCGCGACGCCGATCGCATAGGCGACCTGGGCCTCGCAGCGCTTGGCGAGCCCGGCCGCGACGATGTTCTTCGCCACCCAGCGCATCGCGTAAGTCGCGGACCGGTCGACCTTGGAGGGGTCTTTCCCGCTGAACGCGCCACCGCCGTGCCGCGCCATGCCGCCGTAGCTGTCGACGATGATCTTGCGGCCCGTGAGCCCCGCATCGCCTTGCGGGCCACCGACGACGAAACGGCCCGTGGGGTTGACGAGCACATCCTTCTCGCTCACGTCGAACCCCGCCTCGCGCACGACCGGCCGAATCACATGGGCGAGAATGCCCGCCCTGAGCTGCGCGTTGTCGATCATGTCGGAGTGTTGCGCCGACACCACAACCGTGTCGATGCCGATGGGCTTGGACCCCTCGTACGTCACGCTGACCTGCGTCTTGCCGTCGGGCCGCAGCCACGGGAGCTCGCCGCTCTTGCGCACCGTCGCGAGCCGCTCGGCGAGCCGGTGCGCGAGCACGATCGGCAGCGGCATCAGCGACGGCGTCTCGTCGGTCGCGTAGCCGAACATCATCCCCTGATCCCCTGCCCCACCCTTGTCCACGCCGAGCGCGATGTCGGTGGACTGGCGGTCGATCGTGGTCAGGACCGCGCAGGTCTGGGCATCGAACCCGAAGTTCGCGTCGGTGTAGCCGATCGAGGTGATCGTGCCACGCACGATGTCGGGGATGTGGACGTAGGTGGACGTGGTGATCTCGCCCGCGATGACCGCCATCCCGGTCGTGACCAGGGTTTCGCAGGCGACCCGCGCCTTGGGGTCTTCGAGCAGAATCGCGTCGAGCACCGCGTCCGAGATCTGATCCGCGATCTTGTCGGGATGCCCTTCCGTGACCGACTCGGAAGTGAAGACGTGACGATGAGTTGGCATGTTTTTGGTCCCTTAGAGTTTCAAACTACCGGAGCGCCGTCCGGCGGGCAACCGCGCGTCGGGATCGAGCAGTGTCAGATCGACAGCCTCTGCGAGTGCAAATCGCAAGATGTCGAGCGCCAGCTCTGCCGAGCGCGCCGCGAGCGCCGCGTCGGCGGCGGCGCGGGCCTGCGCCGTCGTCACCTGCCGGATGAGCCACTTGATGAGCGGCAGCTTGGGCGGCGCGACGGACAGCGTTTCGTACCCGAGGCCTAGCAAGAGGAATGCCGAGAGCGGTTCCGATGCCATCTCCCCACAGACGCTGGCCGGTTTGCCAGCAGAGCGCGCCGCTTCTGCAACCAGCTTGAGCAGGCGCAGGACGCTCGGATCGTGCGGCGTGAAACGGTCCGCCAGCCGGGCGTTGCCGCGATCCACCACGAGCGTGTACTGCGTGAGATCGTTCGTGCCGACGCTGAGGAAATCGCTCACCTCGACGAAACGATCCGCCATGACCGCCGCCGCCGGCGTCTCGACCATTACGCCCAGGGGCACCGTCTTGGCGGCGGGCACGCCCTCTTTCTCCAGACGGTCAGCCTCCTCGCGCATCATGTCGCGCGTGCGCTCGACTTCGTCGAGCCGCGTCACGAGCGGAATCATCAGGTGAAGATTCGCGGTGACCGCCGCCCGTAACACGGCGCGGATCTGCGTGCGAAACATCGCCGGCTCGTCGAGGCAAACGCGAATCGCCCGCCACCCGAGGAACGGATTCGCCTCCGGGGAACCGCGGAACGGCGCGGGGAATTTGTCGCCGCCCAAATCGTAGGTCCGTATCACCACGGGCTGTCCGGGGAACGCCTCGCCGACGTGACGGAAATAGTTGGTCTGGGCCTCCTCATCCGGCAGCTCACTATGCCCCGTGATCAAGAATTCCGTCCGCAGCAGGCCGACCCCTTCGGCGCCGTGCACCTTTGCAGGCGTGACCTCGTCGGGTAGGTCCACGTTGCCGCGCAGCGCGATGTGGACGCCATCCACGGTGACGGCCGGCTGCGCCACTGCTTCCTCGAGCCGGGTGGAGAGCTCCCGCCGCCGCGTGTCCGTCCGCTCGGCCTCCTCGATCTCGGCCGGCGTCGGATCGAGGAGCACCGTGCCGCGCGTGCCATCGAGGATCACCTTCGTGCCCGAACGGATACGCGCCACTGCACCGCGCACGCCGAAGATGGCCGGAATCCCGATCGAATGGGCCAGGATGGCGGCGTGCGAGGTGCGCGTCCCTTCCTCGCTGATCAATCCGACGACCTTATCGCGATCGAGCTGCACCGTCAGCCCTGGTGAGAGCTCTCGTGCCACGAGGATCGATGGCTCCGAGAGGCTCTCCCATACATCGACTGCCCCACGCCGGTGCATGAGGTGATGAATGACCCGGATCGCAACACCCGTGAGATCGGCGAGTCGCTCCTTGAGAAGCGGGCTCCCTGCCGCGGTCCAGAGGTCGCGGACTTCGAGCGTCTTGAATTCGAACGCTTTCTCGGCCGTCAGTTGATTCTCGCGTATCAGCTCGGCGACGCCGCCGATGAAGTCCTTGTCCTCCAGCATCAGCAGCTGCGCATCGAAGATGCGTGCTTCATCGACGCCGGCCCGATCCTCGGCCCGCACCCGTAGCTCCATCAGCTCGCCCCGCACATCCTTGAGCGCCGCGCGCAACCGCCGCACCTCCTTCTCCACCTGGGTGCGCGGCACCACGCGATGCGGAACCTCCGGCAGCGCCCACCGCACCGTCACGGTCGGTCCCATCGCGATACCGGGGGAAACGCCGATGCCTTTGAGCAGCCGGTCAGGGGGATTCACGCATCCTCCTTGGCCTGCGGCTTCAGGTGCATCTCGTTGAAGCCGGCGGCGACGAGCTCGAGCAGCGCCGCCATCGCCTGCTCCGCATCGTCGCCGTCGGTGCGGATTCGAATCGAAGAGCCACATTCCGCGGCCAGCGTCATCATGCCGAGGATGCTCTTGCCGTTCACGACCGCGCCGTCTTTGTGCACCTCGACGGCCGATTTGAACTTGTTCGCCACTTTGACGAACTCCGCCCCCGGCCGCACGTGCATGCCGAGCGGATTCACGATGCGCGCGTCCCGCTCGATCAGGGCCATATCAGCCCCACGGCTAGCGCCACGGCGGCGAACCCGAGCGAGAGTCGCAGCCCATTGAGTCGATCGCCCTTGAGCCGCAGCCCGAGGAAACTGAGCGCGGCGACGATGGCGAGCGCTGCGCGAGCCCACGCATCGAAGGGCGCCGTTAGGTAGGCAGCGGTCAATGGCAGCGCGGCACCGACGGCAAATGCCATCGCCGGGCCGAGCAGCGCACCCGCCCTTTGGAGCGCGGGATGATGCAACGCCACGCTGACGCGGACTCCGTGCGTCCATCCCGCCTTCAGTGCCCACCAGCGCAGTGCCACATGGCCGATGTTGTAAACGATCAGGAACGCCGCGACCGC
>Ga0209056_10002497_pt1 | contig 19765 bp, 6 predicted proteins | sample GraSoiAngelo_114_FD_185876 | JGI IMG/M metagenome (GOLD analysis project Ga0209056, IMG submission 185876) | Grasslands soil microbial communities from the Angelo Coastal Reserve, California, USA - 14_0903_13_40cm (SPAdes) (version 2) | ecosystem: Environmental > Terrestrial > Soil > Grasslands ...
CTTCGTCCTCGATCGCGATGGGATTGTCCGATATCGATGGGTCACGGAAGACCCGAAGGTTCCCCCGGACCACCGACGCGTCCTCGAAGAAGTCAAGAAGCTCGCGGCGTGAGCCCGAGGTACGAGCGCGCGTCCGCTGCGGTGCGGATTGTCGGCACCGAGGGCCGCGGGACCGTAGCGCTATCCGCCGAGCCTGTATTCACGAGCACGACTCGGTCATCCCGCGTGATCGTGCCTTCGTCGTAAAGCCGGCGGAGCCCCGCCAGGGTCGCGGCGCCTTCCAGGCACGCGCTGATTCCTTCGAGGACCGCGAGATTCTGGGATGCGACTTTCATCGCCGCGTCGGTGACCGCGACCGCTGCGCCGCGCGTCTCGCGGAGCGCGCGAAGGACGATCCGGTCCGCCAGCGTCCCGGGGACTCGGAGACCGGCAGCGTCCGTCCGCGGATCAGGCCAGGGTTCCGCCGTCTCGCGACCGTCTTTCCAAGCTTTCACGAGTGGCGCGCATCCTTCCGCTTGCACGACGCCGAACCGGGGCCATGGCCCGTCGTACCATCCGAGTTCCTGGAGTTCTTGGAGCGCCTTCCACATCCCCGCAACTCCCGTTCCACCGCCCGTGGGGAAGAGGATCCAGTCCGGCATGCCGCCGAGCGCCTCCCAGATTTCGAGGAGCATCGTCTTCTTCCCTTCCACTCGGTACGGTTCTCGCAGCGTCGCGACACTGAAAGTTTCCGTCGTGGCCGCGAGTTCGTTCACGATCCGTCCGGCGTCTGAGATGTCCTCGTCGACCCGGAGGAGATGAGCGCCGTACGCAACCGCTTCGCGCGCTTGCTCTGCGGGTCCGTCGCGGGCCATGATGACGATTGCCCGGACTCCGTAGGTCGCCGCATACGCCGCGAGGGCGGCCCCCGCGTTCCCGGCGGTCGGCACTGCGAGGGTCGTCGCCCCCAAGGAGCTTGCCATCGGGACGGCGACGGCCATGCCACGAGCCTTGAACGTCCGGGTCGGGTTCAATCCCTCATCCTTCACATACAGACCCGCGACGCGCAGCCGCGCGACCCGACCGCCGGTGCCGATCGATTCAAGCTTATAGAGCGGCGTGCCACCTTCCCCCCGCGATCGAATCTCGGTTTCCTCGAGAGGGAGTAGCGGAGCGTACCGCCACAAGTCCCGTCGCGACGCGAGATCCTGGACGGCGAGGTCCTTCCAGTCGTAGCGGGCGAAAAGCGGTGCGCCACAGTCGCATGTGTTAATCAGGCGGACCTCATGCTTCTTCGAACACGCCATGCATTCGAGAAACGACGGCCGCACGTCCGCGGGGATGTCGGCGCAGGCCATACGGTTTGTTGTGCTCGATGGTTTTATCCGCGCCCGCGCATTCGATGCGATTGATGGCGGTTGAAACCCGGGCGATGGACCTCGCGCGAACCTACGATCGGATGGTCAACTCGATGCGGGAGCGGGGGCGGATCCTCGTCGCCTATTCCGGCGGAGTGGACAGCGGCCTCGTCGCACGAATTGCCCACGACGCCCTCGGCGACGACGCGCTCGCCGTGATCGCGGATGCGGAATCGCTTGCCCGACGCGAGCTTGAGGAAGCATTGGAGCAAGCCGCGGAAATCGGCATCCGCGTGGAAACCGTCCGGGTCTCGGAGCTCGCGAACGATCGATACGTCTCCAACCTGACGAATCGATGTTACTTTTGTCGTACGGAACTCGGCGCGGCGTTGAAACCGATTGCATCGCAACGCGGCTTCATGCTGATCGCGGACGGCGTGAACGTGTCGGACCTAGGGGACCACCGACCGGGGATCCAGGCGATGAATGAAGCGGGTTTCTGGCATCCCCTCGTCGAGTTCGGGTTCACGAAGTCGGATGTGCGATCCCTTGCCCGGGAACTCGGCTTGAGTTTCCACGACAAGCCAAGCAATGCGTGCCTGTCTTCGCGAATCGCGTACGGGGAGATGATCACTATGGACAAGTTGCGGCGCGTCGAACTGGCGGAAGAGGCGATTCGTGCTCTCGGCTTCCGGATCGTCCGAGTCCGCGCGCACGAAGGCATCGCGCGCATCGAAGTGCCGCGGGAGGATCTCCCTCGAATCACCGAGGCCGCCACCGCCGAGAAGGTCGTGGAAGCTGTTCGCAAAGCCGGTTTCGTCTACGTGACGATCGATCTTCGCGGGTATCGCAGCGGCTCGATGAACGAGGGTCTCTGATCCTGTTCTCGCACCCGATGGTTGTTTGTCGATCCCGAGTCGCCGAACGGACATGACCGCCCGCAGCCCGAGTCAACGGACCAACAAGCCTGTGGCGAACATGAGAAGGACTCCGACGAGGATTCCGACGAAAGTGGTCTTACTCCATTCTGGCGAGGACGTCACTCTGATGAGCTCGATGATGACGTACAGCAGGGCGCCTGCAGCGACCGCGAAGAACAACGTCCCGAGCGCGGGAGAGTAGGCTTGAGACCCGATCACGCTCCCGAGGATTGTCGGGGAGCCCGCGACGAATCCCAGGATGAGGGGCTGCCTCACGCCCGTCTTTGACGCGGCCATGGGACCCGAGATCCCCATCCCCTCTGTTGAGTTGTGGAGAGCAAACCCGATCACGAGCAGGTTCGTGAGGCCGAACACCCCGCCTGCATACGCCGCTCCGATTGCGAGTCCTTCGCCAAGGTTGTGGAGCCCGATCCCAAGGGCGATCATCTGCGCGGTGAATAGTTTCGCACTTGCGATGGGTGGCAAGACCTCACCTGCCAGCGGGTCTTGGTTCGGGACCGTCAACTTCCGGCGCCTTACGTGGCTGATTGCAACCGGGCCCAGGAGGCCCAGTGCAAGCCCGACGGCAAACAGTGCCGGCGTGCTCCCAACCTCTTGGGAGAGTTCCACGCCCTCGTGGGTGACATCGGCGAGCAGGAACAGAAGGATCCCGGCGGAGAAACTAACGAGCGCCGTCCTCCATCCGAGAGACAAGCGCTTGAAGATCCAAAGCGGCGCGAGGCCGATGTAGACCGGCACCAGTCCCGCGACGAGGCCGAGAAACCCGGCGTAGAGCACATCGGTCAACGCGGCACCCGTTTCGATTCTTGTATAACGCTGTTATAGATAATTCCTTGGGCAAAATCGACCGCGATTCACTGCGCCACGCTTCGCGGTCGACTCGGCCGCGCGCTACGGGTTGATCTTGATGACCTTCGTCGGGCAGGCGGTTTCGCACGCCATGCAGTCGATGCAGTCCGACTCCCGGATCATGTCGGACTTGTCACATCGATACTTATCCCACTCCTCGCCGCCTTTCTCGATGATCTTGTCGTTCCCCGTGCCTTTCTTTCCGGGGGCGAGAAGCCACTCGAAGACGTCCACCGGGCAGACGTCCATGCAGACGCCGTCGGCGACGCACCCATCGAAGTCTACGGCCACATGGAGACCGTGGATCCCGAGTTTCGTTGGATACGGGTTCCCGCTGGCATCCAGCCGCTCCATGCCCTCGGCGAAGACCTTGTGATCGAAGTGGGTTCCCGTTTCCGGATATTCATCCGGTTTGTTCATGAAATCGGGATCGATCGGTTTTGCGTTGAAGTCCACTTCACGCGACATTGTGTCGCCTCCCGTGTGTCCGCCTGGCCCTCGTCGCGGAGCCAGGCAACGCTCGTATACGCCCTCCCTTTTTTACCTTTCCGGTATTACTGCGTCCGTCGCGCACGGACTCTCAGTTCGCCGCTTTGGGAATATGATTCCCACAGATTCTTCGAAAGCTATTTCGACCAACCCCGCCTGACCGACCGTGTGGCGAAGCGACTCGGGACCCGGACCCGCGCCGTTCACGGCCGGCGTCCGAAAGGCCACGGTCCGATTGTCACGCCGATCTACGCGAGTTCGACGTGGGAGTTGGAATCGGCACGCCAAGGCGCCGAGTTTGCCGTCGCAACGGCGCCCGAAGCGTATTACACCCGATGGGGGAACCCGACGCTCCGCGACCTCGAAGATGCGCTTGCGGACCTGGAGGGTGGTCACCGCGCCCTCGTCACGGGTTCCGGGATGGGCGCGATTGCCTCCGCGATTCTCGCGTCCGTGGACGCCGGCAATCACGTCGTCGCCGGAGCGAGCTTGTACACCGCGACCACGGAGATTTTCACGCGCCTCCTGCCGCGCTTCGGCGTGGCCACGTCGTTCGTGGATCCGCGTCAACCCGGGGCCTGGAAAGAGGCGGTCCGACCCGAGACCCGCTTGGTGTACATCGAGACGCCCGCGAATCCGACGATGATGATCACGGACGTCCAGGAGGCGGTGGACGCCGCAAAGGCCGTGGGGGCGACGACCCTCGCGGACAACACGTTTGCGTCGCCGATCAACCAGCGTCCTCTCGCGCTCGGGGTCGACGGCGTGCTCCACAGTGCGACGAAGTATCTGGGAGGCCACAGCGACGTCGTCGCGGGTGCCGTCGTCACAGCGAAGAAGCAGTTGTTCGACCGCATCTGGTTCACCTACAAGATGTTGGGGCCGGCGCTCGGGCCCTTCGAAGCGTTCCTCGTCCGGCGGGGGCTCAAGACGCTCCCTCTCCGGATGCAGGCCCAGGGCGCGACCGCCCAAGCTCTCGCCGAGTTCTTGGAGTCTCAGCGAGCCGCCGTCCGCGTCGTCCATTACCCGGGCTTGCCGTCCTTCCCGCAGCACGCGCTCGCACGGAAGCAAATGTCGGGGTTCGGCGCGATGCTCAGCTTCGAGTTGAAAGGAGGTCTCCGTGCAGGCCGGCGGTTCGTGGAGTCCGTCGAGGTCGCGACGCTCGCCGTCAGCCTCGGTGGGACCGAGACACTCGTGCAACATCCCGCTTCGATGACGCACGGCCCGCTCACGGAGGACGAGCGCCGGACGGGTGGGGTCACCGAAGGTCTCGTGCGGGTGAGTGTCGGCCTCGAAGATCCGGAAGACCTCATCGAGGACTTCGACCGCGCGATCCGCCAAGCCTCGCGATAACGTTCGGGACGCCGCCGGGTTCAGACGAACCGCAGTTGGGATCGTCAGCGGCTCGCGCCAAGCTGCTCCGCGAGGGCGCGGAGCTCTTCCTCCTTCTTGCGAAGCTTCTCCTCGCGGTCCAGCAGGTCCATCGCTTTCTTCTGGATGATTTTCACGCGGTTCTCGACATCTTTCTTCCACTCTTCCATCGCGGCCGTGGATGGGCCGCCGGCTTTCTCGGCATCCGCCAGGCGGCCTTGGAGCCGGTCAATCTCCGCCTGCAGTTTCGCCGTCTTCGCGTCGAGATCGGCCTGGTCATCCGTCAGGGTCCGCTCCTTCCCTTCGAGGATTTCCGCCCGCGCGTCCAGAGACCTCTCTCGTTCCTCGATACGCGTGAGACGATCCCGGATCTTCTCCTCTTGATCGAGCACGTCGAGGGCCTTTTTCTGGAGGAATCGCAGGTTTGTGGCGACCTCCGCCTGCATCGCACCGGCTTGGGCCCGGAGCTTTTCCGCGTCGCGTTTCATCACTTCCGATTCCTCGCGCGTCGTGTCCGCGACCCGGCGGGCCTCTTCCGTCGCTGCTCGCTGGCCGTTCAACTCCTGGCGAAGTTTTTCGAGGCCCCGGGTGCCGTCCCGAAGCTCGGCGTCCCGAGCGGTGACTTCGCTTTCTCGAGCCGTCAAGGTCGCCTCGGATGCCTTCAAGGCCTCATCGCGGGCCCGAATCTCCCGCTCCTTCTTATCGAGGTCCTCCATCAAGTTGTCCGCTCGCTGGAGCTCGGTCGCGAGCGTCTGTTCTTTGCTTGACATCTGCGCGGACTTCGCCTCCTGGCTCGCCGTCCGAGATTCCAAGTCTCGCTGTCGCGTCGCGAGCTGTTCGGATAGGGCGGCGACGCGCGCTGCATCCTGATCCACCGACGTCTTCTTCGAACGGAGGTCCGCCTCGCGGCTCGCGACTTCCCGCTCCGACGCGGAGATCCGCGACTGCCGTGCCTCGAGATCCTTGGTCGCTGCCGCGATGTTCATTTCTTTCATGGCCAAGTTGCGCGAAGCCTCTTGAAGCTGGGCGATGTGCGCCTGCGCATCGTGCTCCGCCTTTTCGGCTTCCGACCGGCGTTTCTCAAGGGAAGTCTGTTGCGTCGCGAGATCCGCCGCCTGTCGCTTCGCGGCTCGTTCCGCCTCCTCGGCGATTAGCGCGCGGCGTTGAGATTCGGAAACCAGCCGTTCGGCCTGCTGTGCCTGCTGCCCGGCCGCATCCCGCGTGGCTTCAAGCTGTTTCAGCTCTTCGGCTCGGCGGGTGGCCCAGGTAGAGCGTTCCGATTCGAACGCTTGACGGGCACGAAGGGTCTCGTTCTCCTTCGTCTTCAGCTCGGCGAGGCGCGCCTCGGAGCGTTGCCATGCGGCCTCCGCCTCCGCCGACTTGGCGGCGACGGCCTTCGCCTGCGCGTCGACTTTGGACCGCTCCAGCTCAAACTGGGCGAACCATGCCCGTTGGGTCCTTTCGCGTCCCTCGACTTCCTGGGTTCGTTTCGCCAAGTCCGCCGCGCGAGTCTCCGCCGTTGCGGTCAGTTGGGCCTGCTGCGATCGCAAGGTCGCTTGGACGGATTCCCACTCCCGACGCTTCTCTGCGGCTTCGGTTTCGACCCTGCGGACCGTCTGCTCAATTTGCGCCGCGCGCGTGTTGAGGTCCTGTTCCCGTCGGATGAGTGCCATCGCCTGGGCCGAGAGTTCGGTCGTCCGCGCTTCCGTCTGGCGTTCTTTCGACTCCAGCTCCCGTCCTCGCGCCTCGAGCTCCTGCTCGTCGGCCCGGGATTCTTCCTCTCGCGCGGTGAGCGCTTTCTCCCGCAGCGCCATTTCCTTCGCCTTCGCACCAAGGGTCTCTTGAAGCGCGGACGAGTCCCGTTCGATCCGTTCTCGCTCCGCGCGGAGTTCCGTCTCCTTGGCCGCGACCGACTGGCGCATGCCCTCGAGCTCGTTGCGGATTTGCGCGGCTTCGGAGTCGTATCGGTCCTTCAACTGCGTAAGCTCGAGCTCCCGCGATTCGAGTTGCTTCGCTCCGGCTTGGACGTCCTCGTGTTCCCTCTGAAGTCGGAGCTCGGATTGCCGTACTGTTTCCTCCCTTGCAACGAGCCGGCTCTCTCGCTCGGCGAGCTCACGCCCGTTCGCATCGAGCGCTTGGGCGTTCTTCTCGAGCTCCGTTTCCGTCTGGCGGAGCTCGGCGGTACGGGCAGTATGCAGTTGCTCGAACTCGGACCGTTTCCCGGCAAGGTCGCTTTCGATTGCGTTCAACCGTTCCGTCTCCTTCGTGAGCTCGATCGCGTGATGCGCGGCCTCCTCCCGGAGGGCCCGCTCTCTCGACTCGACTTCCAGGAGCCGCTGCTCGCTCTCGCGTCGGATTCGTTCCGCCTCCTCTTTCATCTGGGAGGCGACCTGGGCGGCCCCCTCCGCGGCCGTTTCGCGGCGCTTAAGCTCCTCCTCGGTCCGGGCAATCCGATCGGTGTCCCCACGGACTCGCTCTTCTCGTTCCTCGAGGTCGACCTCTTGGGCCTCGATCCGCATGACCCGATCTGCCCAGGCAGTCCGCATGGTCGAGGCCTCCTCCTCAAACGTCTCCCGCTGTTGTTTCAGTAGCGCCTGTTCGGACTCGAGGGTTCCTTGCCAGGTGCGGAGTTCTTCGGCCCGCTTCGCTTCCTCCTCCCGGAGTCGGGCCGCCTTTCCATCGAGTTCCTTCGCGACGTCGGCGAGGCCGACTTTCCGCGCGTCAAGTTCCGCGCGGGCCTTGTCGAGCTTCGCACCCTCGATTTCCAAAGATTCCTCTCGAGCAGCCAGCTCCGTGAGCCGTCGCGCGTTCTCTTCGGCTTGCCCCCGCACGGCCCCTTCCTTCTCCCGGAGGGATTGTTCCCGCGCCTCGAGCTCGATTTCTCGGGAAAGGATTGCCTGATTCTTCTCCGCCTGCGATGCCTCGAAGGCCTCCCGGTCTTGGGCCATGCGGAGTTGATCCTCACCCAAGGTCTTGGCCTGGGCGTCTAGGTCGGCCTTGCGTCGACGGACTTCCGACTCGTGCCGGGCGACCTCGTCTTGAAGTTCTCGTCGATCGGCCTCAAAGGCGGCCCGGGCCTCTCCGAGGACCACCTGATCTTCTTGCAGACTCTGATCCCGGGCTCCGAGTTCCTGCGTCGCTGTGTCCAAGGATTGGGCTCTCGCCGCCAGCTGTTCGTCCCGAGACGCCAAATCCGCTTGCCTCGCGTCGAGTTCCTTCGTCCGCTCGTCGAGTTGTCGCTCGGCGGGCGCGATTCGGGTCTCCCGAAGGTCGAGGTCTTTCGACCTCGCCAACGTGGCGGCCTCGAGGCTCTGTGCCGCCTCGAACGCCTGTCGGGCCTGTTGCTGAACCTCTTCGATCGTGCGGCGTTCGGTCTCGAGGGACCGTCGAGCCGTCTCAACCTGTTCGGTTCCGCGAGCGAGAGCCGCTTCCCTGGTTTCCAGATCGGTGCTGCGTTCGGCGATTTCCTTCCTCGCGGCTTGCATGAGGACCTTTCGGCCGGCCAGGTCCTCCTCGAGTTGCGTGGTCGCGCCTTCACGGCGCGTGAGGTCGGCCTCGACGGGGGTGATCCGCGCCTCGCGAGCGTCCAGCGTTTTCTCCCTGTTCGCGAGCGACTGTTCTGCCGCATCGACCTCGGCGACCCGATTTTCGATTGATCGTTTGAATTCCATCAGCTCCTTCTGGTCGGCCTCGAACTTCTCGCGGTTCGCCGCGAAGGCCGTTTCACCATCTCGAACTCCCGCCTCGCGTCGCTCCGCCTCCTCGAGCCGTGCTCGGACGGACGAGTCCTGGGCCGCCACCCGGTCCGCCTCGTTTTTCAGACTGGTCTCCTGGCTCGTGACTGCCTCGTTTCTCCGCCGCAGTTCCGCATCGAGCGCGGTGGCGGTCTCTTCGCGCGCCCGGATAGCCTCCGTCCTCGCGTCGACCGCATCGCTCTGGGCCGCAATTTCCACTGCGCGCGTCTCGAGCGATTTCTGCTTCTCCTCGAGTTGCCGCGCGAGTTCGTCGGTCGACCGGCGGCTCTCCGCTAACTCCGCCTCCCGGCGCTTCAGGTCTCCCTCCGTTGCTTCCAGGTCCGCCTTGTCGCTGGCGACGTTCAATTGCGCGGCTTCAATCTGCTTCATCGTCGATTCGATTTCGCTCGCTCGGATTTCGAGGGCGTGTTGCCGTTCCTCGACGCTCTTTGCCTCGGCCTGGAGGGTGGCCTCCTGGCTCCGGACCTCCTCGAGCCGCTGCTTGACGGCGTCCTCGAATTTATCTTGGACCTGGACGAGCATCTCCCGTGCGAATCCGACCTGTTCCGCGGTGACTGGCCCGTAGGCGAGAAGGACGACAGCGAGGGCGTCCCCGCGGACCGTCTGGCCGTGGTACTTCGCGACCTTGATGGGCTTCTCGACCGCGTCGAGCACGCCCGCCCCCACTGCCTGGTCGTACGTGACCTGACAGGACGGGTCCAGGGTGAATTCCCTGAGCATTCGACCGCGTTCGTCCACAAGGAAGGCCTTCGCGGGCCTCCAGCGCGCGCGCTGCGCAAACATGGCTACCACCAGAAACACGCCGATCGGCGGAACGGCGAGCACGTAGGGAGACTGCCACCACGCCGGGATGGGCGGCGGAGTCACGGTCACCTTCATGTCCGGATCCGACCCGAGCATCGTGAAGACGACTTGTCCGGACCCATTGACCGCGCCACTCGCGAAGGACGACCCGTCCTTCGTTGCGTTGAACAGATTCCCGGCCGTGTTCCCTCCGATCGTCCACGTGATCGTCTGCGTCGTCTCGTTCGAGGTGTGCGTCCACGCATACGAGGATCCGGTTGACCATCCGCTGAAGAGGGAGATGGTGACGAGGGCCGTCCCGTCGCTGTTCGTCACCGTGAGGTTCGAGACGTTCACGGATCCGTCCGCGATCGTCCCGTTCACGGTCAACGCGTTGAAGACGATGCCGTGGCCGGTCTTCGTCAGGATCGCGCCGCTATTCACCGTCAGTGTCGCAGCCGTCAATGTGGACGACATCGAGGTCGTCCCGGCAATCGTGACGCGGTTGAACGCTTGGACAGGCGCAAGGGAAATCGTCTTGGATGTCCCGGCAAAGGTCATCGTCGAGGTTCCCGCGCTCAATATGGAGCCCACGCCGGAGCTGTCCCAGTTACCGAGTACGGTCCAGCTCCCACTCGTCACGATGATCACTCCAGAGCTGCCGCCCGTCACCGTGACGTTGGATACGATCACGGGTGAGCCGGAGGCCATCAGGATGCCGGCGTTGCCAATTGTTAGAGAGCCACCGGCGAGCCCAAGATTGGCGGTAACGAGAGTCGTGGTCCCGCTCCCGCCTTGGACGCGCAGAGTGCCGGACCAGACAAGGGCGTTTGCCGCCATCGTGTACGTGACCGTCGATGCGCCGCCGTCGAATGTCACGTCGACGAACTCGGCGTTGCCGGACGGAAGGGCCGCGAACATCATGCTCCGAGCCGACGACGAGTTGAATGTAATCGGGGCCGAGAAGCTCCAGGATGCGGACGAGGACGCGTTCGTCCACGAGCCCGAAACGATCCACGAGCCGCCGCTCGCCGACCCGATGACCCCGGAGGCGTTCGCGACAGTCACGTTGCCCGTGATGGAGACATTCGAGGCCTGCGTCCGGAGGGTCGCGTTGGCTCCGCCGAGCGTCAGCCCGCCGCCCATCGTGAGGGCGTAGTTGGCCGCGGTCGTATCGAAGGTGCCGTTCACCGTCAGGAGGGCCGCTACGACGATTGCAGATGCCGCCGAGACCGAGCCCGTGATTGTGAGGGTGCCGAAGCCATTCGTGGCGTCTAGGATGCGAACCGTGACGCCGTTTCCGGTCAGGACCACCGTTGCTGAGGTACCGACGAATGCAGAGCCTGCGCCGGACGTGTCCCAGTTTCCGGACACGGTCCACGAGCCCGAAGCCGTGACGGTTCCGGAGGTCCCTCCGGTCATCGCGACGTTGGCGACACCCACGGCGGATGTCCCCGCGGTCAGCGCGGCTCCGTTGCCGACGATGAGATTCCCTCCCGTGAGGGCAAGGTTTGCCGTCACGAGGGTCGCGTTGCTGCTGAGGGTGAGTGTCCCGCTCCACTGCAGGCCGTTCGTCGCCATCGTGAACGTCGTTGCGGCCGGAGGACGGATCTGGATGTCGTAGAATTCGGAGATTGTCAGATTCCCAAAGGTCATGACCTGCGGCGAACCGGCAGCAAACACCACGGTCCCGGTCCCCGCGGCCCATGAGTTGCTCGAGGAGGAGTTGCTCCAAGAACCGATCACGGTCCATGTGCCGCTCCCAAACGCGATGAACGCGGTCGGGGACGAGATGGTGACGCTTCCTGATACGGATCCGTTCGACGCGCCACTCATCTGGATGCTCGCGGTCCCGGAAAGGGTCAGCGAGCCGTTGACCGCGAGCCCATTTCCGTTCGACGCGCCAATCGTGATTGTCCCGCCCGCCTGAATGACATTGCCGCCAATCGAGACGTCGTAGACTCCAATCGCAATTGTGCCGCTGAATCCCGTTGTGTTCAGGGATGCCATGGAGGCATTGGCGTTGATCGTGACCGTGGCCGACCCGGAACTGCCGTCGAAGAAGACAGCGTTCGAGGACCCGGGAACCGAACAACCGAAGCCTCCGCCGGAAAAGCCGGACCAATGGTTCGTGTCATTCCAGTTGCCGTTCCCTTGGACCCAATACCGGTTGGCCGCACACGGCGCGCCGAGACTCACCTGCATAGTCGGATCCGAACCTAACATCGTGAAGACGACTTGGCCGGAGCCACTGACCGTGCCGCTCGCGAAGGGCGACCCGTTCTTCGTCACGTTGAACTGATTTCCGACGACGTTCCCTCCGATCGTCCATGTGATCGTCTGCGACGCCTCGTTCGACGTATGCGTCCACGCGTAGGAAGACCCAGTTGTCCATCCGCTGAAGACGGAGATCGTCACGAGGGCCGTCCCATCGCTGTTCGTCACGGTCAGGTTCGAGACGTTGACGGATCCGTCGGCGATCGTCCCGTTGACCGTGAGGCTGTTGAAGACGATGGTGTGACCCGTCTTCGTCAACGTGCTCCCGACGTTCACGGTGAGGCTCGTGGCGGTGAGGTTCGACGCGACGGAGATGCTCCCGGCAATCGTCAAGGAATTGAATTGCTGGCTCACCCCAAGCGTGATCGTCTGGGCCGCGCCCGTGAACGTGACCGAAGAGCCGGTCGATGCGAGAGCCACGGTCGAGGACGTGTTCCACGACCCCGCGATCGATGTCGTCGACGACGTCATGGTAAGGGTCGCCGGTCCGACGGAGGAGAGGTTGCCGTTGAGGGTTGGTACGGCGCCCGTCAGTGTGAGGATCGCAGACCAAGCCAGGTTCGAGACGAACGTCGTGTTGATGCCCGAATTGACCGTTAGGTTGTACAAGGTCTGAGGAACGTTGACCGTGCCGCCCGAGGCACCGATGACGACGGTGGATGTCCCAACCGCAAACGTGCCGAGATGCGTGTCCACCGATGTGACGGTGATGAGCGACCCGTTGGCGGCCAGACTGCCGCCGGCGCCCACGTTCAGTGCGACAGCAGAAATCGGAAGATTGGAGCTGCTCGTGCTCAGGGTCGTGGTCCCGGCGCCGCCGGAGACGGTGAGCGTCGCGCCGGTGGTGAGCGCGTTCGAGGCCATCGTGTAGGTCACCGTGGCCGCGCCGGAATTAAACGTGACGTTGCCCGTGAACTCCTGGGTCAGACTCGCGAACGTCATCGTCTGCGAGGCGGACGAATTGAACATGATCGACGCCGCGAAGCTCCAAGAAGCGGACGTCGACGCGTTCGTCCAGGGACCGCTGACCGTCCACGATCCGCCTGCGTTCGTCACGTAGGTGTTCGGGGCGCCCATGGCGACGCTCCCACCCACCGCAACCGTCGAGAGTCGCGTGTTAATGGCTCCAAAGCTTGCGAGGCTGAGCGATCCAACGGTGAGCGAGAGGTTGGAGGGCGAGGAATCCAGGACGGTGTAGCCCGTCGCTCCACCCGCTGTGTTCCGGATCATCACCGAACCGCCTAGGACGAGTCCTCGGCTTGCCATCGTGTACGTGACTCCGGCCGCGACGCTCGAGTCGAACGTGACCGTGCCGGCAAACTCATTGCCGCTCAGGTTCGCGCCGGCGAAGGTCATCGTTCGCGCGACGCTCGAGGTGAACGTGATGGGCGCGGCGAAGTTCCACGAGGCGGAGGTCGAGGCGTTCGTCCAGTTGCCATCGGTCACACTCCACGTCCCTCCTGATCCCGAGGTGATGAACGCAGCAGCCGTGCTGATACTCACATCTCCCGTCGTCGCGACTGCCGATGTGCCCGTCAAGAGGGAGCCCGCGACCGTCACGCCGCCTTGGGCCGTGAGCGCGAAGTTGCTCGCGCTCGTGCTGAGCGTGCCGTTGACCGTGAGCAAGCCGGTGACGGTGAGCGCGGCGCCCAACGTGCTCGTCCCAGCGCCCTGGGTCATGTTGTTGAAACTTTGTCCGGCGGCGAGCGTGATCGTCCCCGTGGCTCCGAAAACCACCGTCGAGGTGCCCTTGTTCAACGTGGCATTCGCCGCCGTGGAAGTCCAGTTGCCGTTGTCCGTGATCGTCGACACGTTCGCCGTCAGCGTTCCGTTCGTGCCAATCGTGATGCCGGCGCTCGTCACAGCGAGGTTGCCCACACCGGTCGTGAGGATCGTGTTCCCGGTGGGACCGACCACACTGTTCTGGATCGTGAGCGTGCCTCCGCAGTTCAGCGGGTTCGTGGCCATCGTATAGGTGATCCCTGCGACGGCGGTCGTGTCCAGAACAAGATTCGCAAACTCCGTCCCGGACGCTTTGAATGTCATCGTCTGACTCGAGGCGGCATTGAAGACGACCGTCCCTGTGCCGGCAGACCACGACGCGCTCGTCGAGGCGTTCGTCCAGGCGCCGCTGAAATTCCAGGTTGCCCCGCCGAAATTGAAGAAGCCCGCCGCGGCGATGCTGATGTTGCCCCCGATCGTCTTGGTTCCCGACGCCCCTGCTGTGATCCCGCCGGCCATGTTCGCAGCAAGGATTGCCGCAGTCAGAACGAAGGTCCCGGTGGCAAGCGTCGTGCCCGCGCTGACGGTGAGCGTGCCAGAGACATCGACCAAACCCGTCTGGGTGACCGTCCCAGGGGCGGAGAGCGTCAGGTTGTTGAAGTTGTTCGCCGCGTTTTGAATCGCAATCGTGCTCACGCCCGTCATCGTGACCGTGCTGGTCCCCTTCGTGAAGACCGAACCGGCCCCGCTCGTGTCCCAGTTTCCGGAGTCAGTGACGGTACCCGTGGTCAAGGTGATTGTGCCGCTCGTGCCTCCCGTCATCGACACACTCGAGACGGATGCCGACGAAGCGTTGGCCGTCAAGATGCCCCCGTTGCCGATGACCAGGCCTCCGCCGGTTAGGGACAGGTTCGCCGTGGCCAGTTGGGTCGAGGACGAGGCATCCGAGACGGTGAGGGTTCCGCCCCAATTCAATCCCCGCGTCGACATCGTGAACGTCTGTGCGGAGGCCGCCGAAGACGCAAATGCGACGTTGTAGAACTCGCTCCCGGCGAGGTTCGAACCCGCGAACGTCATTGTCCCGCCCGTCGCGCTGGTGAACGTGACCGTGCTCGTCCCGGCACTCCAGGATGCGGACGTCGAGGCGTTCGTCCACGTGCCCGCGACGGTCCAATTGGACGCGCCCATGACGATATAGGCGCTTGCCGCAGAGGCGTTGACGTTGCCGGCGATCGTAATTGTTGAGGATCGGGAGTTAAGTCCTCCGAACGTCCCGAGGGTGAGCGCGCCGGCGGAAACGGAAAGGTTGGAAGCGGATGAGTCCAGGACCGTCGGGCCAGTCGCTCCGCCTGCGCTGTTCCGGACGGTCAGCGTTCCGCCCACCAACAGCCCTCGGCTTGCCATCGTGTACGTGACTCCGGCCGCGACGCTCGAGTCGAACGTGACCGTGCCGGCAAACTCATTGCCGCTCAGGTTCGCGCCGGCGAAGGTCATCGTTCGCGCGACGCTCGAGGTGAACGTGATGGGCGCGGCGAAGTTCCACGAGGCGGAGGTCGAGGCGTTCGTCCAGTTGCCATCGGTCACACTCCACGTCCCTCCTGATCCCGAGGTGATGAACGCAGCAGCCGTGCTGATACTCACATCTCCCGTCGTCGCGACTGCCGATGTGCCCGTCAAGAGGGAGCCCGCGACCGTCACGCCGCCTTGGGCCGTGAGCGCGAAGTTGCTCGCGCTCGTGCTGAGCGTGCCGTTGACCGTGAGCAAGCCGGTGACGGTGAGCGCGGCGCCCAACGTGCTCGTCCCAGCGCCCTGGGTCATGTTGTTGAAACTTTGTCCGGCGGCGAGCGTGATCGTCCCCGTGGCTCCGAAGATGACCGTGGACGTGCCTTTGTTCAGCGTCGCATTCGTCGCGGTCGAGGTCCAGTTGCCGTTGTCTGTAATCGTCGAGGAACTCGCGGTCAGCGTTCCGTTGGTGCCAATCGTGATGCCCGCCGCCGTGATCCCGAGGCCGCTCGCGCCGGTCGTGAGGATCGTGTTCCCGGTGGGACCGACCACGCTGTTCTGGATCGTGAGCGTGCCTCCGGAATTGAGCGGATTCGTTGCCATCGTGTACGTGATCCCTGCGACGGCGGTCGTGTCGAGCGTCAGATTCGGGAACTCTGTCCCGGACGCTTTGAACGTCATCGTCTGACTTGCCGCATCGCGGAACACCACGTTCCCGGTACCCGGTGCCCACGACGCGCTCGTCGAGGCGTTCGTCCAGGCGCCGCTGAAATTCCAGGTTGCCCCGCCGAAATTGAAGAAGCCCGCGGCGGCGATACTCACGTTTCCCCCAATCGTCTTCGTGCCCGAGGGGCCCGCCGTGATCCCCCCGGCCATGTTTGCCGCGAGAACGCCGACGGTGAGCGTTTGTGTGCCGGTCGCCAGGGTCGCGCCCGCATTCACACCGAGCGTCCCGGACACATCCACGAGGCCCGTCTGGGTGACGGCACCGGCGGTGGAGATGGTCAGGTTGTTGAAGTTGTTGCTCGCATTTCGCACCGCGATGTTGCTCACGCCCGTCATCGTGACCGTGCTGGTCCCCTTCGTGAAGACCGAACCGGCCCCGCTCGTGTCCCAGTTTCCGGAGTCAGTGACGGTACCCGTGGTCAAGGTGATTGTGCCGCTCGTGCCTCCCGTCATCGACACACTCGAGACGGATGCCGACGAAGCGTTGGCCGTCAAGATGCCCCCGTTGCCGATGACCAGGCCTCCGCCGGTTAGGGACAGGTTCGCCGTGGCCAGTTGGGTCGAGGACGAGGCATCCGAGACGGTGAGGGTTCCGCCCCAATTCAATCCCCGCGTCGACATCGTGAACGTCTGTGCGGAGGCCGCCGAAGACGCAAATGCGACGTTGTAGAACTCGCTCCCGGCGAGGTTCGAACCCGCGAACGTCATTGTCCCGCCCGTCGCGCTGGTGAACGTGACCGTGCTCGTCCCGGCACTCCAGGATGCGGACGTCGAGGCGTTCGTCCACGTGCCCGCGACGGTCCACACGGAGGTCCCCATGGTCGAGTAGGCGCCCGCCGCCCCGACAGTCACGTTCCCATTGATCGTTACCGTAGACCCGTTTGCCGATACACTCCCGAGCAGGGAAAGGGCGAGACTGCCAGCGGTAACCGCGAGGTTGGAGCCCGATGTGTCCAAAATCGTTGGGCCGGTGGCGCCGGCCGTTGAATTTCGGACGGTCAAGACCGCTCCGATGCGGACCGCATTGATGGCCATCGTATACACGGCACCGCCAATTGCGATCGAGTCGAGAGTCATGTTATTGAACTCGTTCGTCCCCCCGGTGAGTGCGGCGAAGGTTAGGGTCGCATTTCCGGCATCGGCAATCGTCACCGTGCTCGTCCCCGCAACCCAGGACGATGAGGTCGAAGCGTTCGTCCAGGTCCCATTCACGGTCCACGTCGATCCGCCGAGATTGACGATCGTTCCCGCGGAGACGATGCCGACGTTGCCGCTGACGGACACTGCCGAATTCTCAGCCAGGAATGTCCCTTGGACTAGGAAGTTGCCGTTCACGGTTAGTGCCCAACTGTTCGCTGCGGTCGTGTCGAGCGTCCCCGTGAATCCGGTCATGTCGATGCCGCCGATTGTCGTCGCTGCGGCCAGCGTAACCGTTCCAGTCGGATTCGCGTTGAAGACGGCGACATCGGTCGCCGCGGGAGTGCAGCTGCACGGGGCTCCTCCGGAGGAGTTCGACCAGTTGGAGGCGCTATTCCAGGCGCCGCCGTTCCCAATCCGGTAACACAATCCGCTCCCGTTTCCGCACGGCGGAGCTGCCACGACCTCGACGGCGGAGACCACCCACTGCGTGGCCGCGTTCGTCCAAGTGATTGCGGTGCCCGGATTCGGGATATCCGACCCGGCGGCACACTCGTTCGATGCAGCGGAGGCCCCTGTCGTGCAGTGGCCGACCGCGACCCCGTAGAGGTCCGTAGCCGTAGCTCCTGTACCGGTGACCGCCGTCGGCTGAGCCCCGCCGTTGGTCTGCTGGAGCACGGCGACGGCGAAGGCGAGATTTCCGACCGCTACCGTCCCCAGAAGCGTGACGCTTGCGTTCGTCGAATTCGCGGCATTGTTCGTCCCCCGGATGAACGAGCCAGTCGGGCTCACGCCCTGTAGCAGGATCGTCGCACAGCTCATCTTCGCCGTCTGGCCTCCCGAGAGGGTCGCCGTCATCGTCTGAAGCCCTCCGGGAAGGGTCCCCGCGAACCCCCAGATTTCCGTTCGTACAACAGTCCCACCGTTCGCCGCTGTACCCGCGACCAAGGTGAGGCTTGTCGATCCATACGTGACGGAGGCGAACGTGGTCGTCCCACGTTCCGATAGCATCACGAGAACGCCGTTATCCGCAGCCGTCGCGGACTGCGATGTCGTGCAGGTGGTGGCGGCAGGGAACACGTCCGCAACCGTTGTCGTGTCCACGTTCACGGCGGCAGCCGCATCCGACGTCAGGAAATTGAAGAAAGCAACGATCGCAGCGCGGCCTATCGCGGTGATCGCATTTGCGGCGGCGCTGAGGCCATGGTTGACCGAACCAATGATATCCTGAATTCGAAGGACAAACCGAAACGATGGCTGCTGTGGAAATTCCATCTCGACGATTCGGATTGCAAGGGTCGGATAGGGCGACGGCACCCGCTCCGCGAGCCGGATCGGAGCGTTCGGATCCGGCCTGGGTCCGAACAACGCCCGGAGCAGATCGTTCGTTAGGGCGGAACCGGGAATGTGAAGGGAGCCATCGGGACCGCGGAACGCAGCGAAGGGATCCAGCAGTTTCTGTTCCGCCACCGCGAGGCCAGCGGTCGCGATGAGCACGAAGACGAGCAGCAGCGCCGTCGCGGGCCTCATCCGTACTTCACGCCCGAGTGGCCGGGCGGGACCGCCAAATCGTCGCGAGCAGTTTCCGCAGGACGATGGTCCTCGGACTCACACCGAGGTGGAGCGCATCAGTCGTAAGCGGGGTACGCATGCATCCGTCCTTCGCGGGGCGCGGCTCTCCCTGGCCAACGGCAAAATCGAGCTTCCCGCGCTCTATATAAGGGACCGCGGGCGGTTATCGGACGTGATTTCATGCGCCGATGCGGAGCCGTTTGCCCCTAATCGGCGGCGACGTTTCCGGAGAGCCGGGCCTCCATCGCCTCGAGTTCCGCCGCCCGTTTTCGGAGTTTCTCCTCGCGGTCCAAGAGTTCGAGTGCCTTCTGCTGGATGATTTTCACACGCCGCTCGATATCGCGTTTCGCTTCGTCCGGCTCCGTCCGGACCTCCGGAGGCTGGGGCTTCGCCTGGGCCAAGAGCGTGCGCTGCCGTTCGAAATCCTGTTGGCGCGACGAAAGCTCTTGCTCCCGCCGAGCGAAGTCCTGTTCGCGTTCATCGACATGGACCTCACGGTCTCGAACCCGGTCCTCACGGTCCAGCAGCTCGATTGCCCGGCGTTGAAGGAACTTCCGCTCTCGGGCAACCTCCGCTTTCTCGCCCTCCATCGCCTTCCGGACCTCGTCCGATGCTTCCTCCGCGGGGCGGTGGGACGATACCAGGCGCTCCTTGGCGATCGATGTGAACCGCTGACTCAAATCGGCGACGCGGCCCTCGATTTCGCGTCGGGTCTTTTCTTCCTCCGCGGCTCGTGTGGCGTTTGCCGTTCGCTCCTTCTCGAGGGCCAACATGGCATCCTTGGCATCTTGCTCGAGCTTCGCGATACGCGCGGTTGCCTCCCGGTCCTTCGCTTCGAGTTCCGCCTTCGCAGCGACGAGCGCCTTACGTTCTTGCTCGAACGACTGCCGTGCGTCCGTGGCCGCCTTCGACTCCGTCGTCTTCGAGTCGGCAGACGACTTGGCCGCGAGTTGCTGCGCTGTCTCGAGCTCCTTTCGAGATCGTGACAGTCCGGTCGCGACGGTGTCTTGCATCCGCGCGGAGTAATCGGCCAGAGCCGCGAGCCGGGCTTTCTGACGGTCGAGTTCTTCCTGACGACCCGTGAGATTTGCCGCTTCGGCTTGAAGGCGCGCTTCCAACTCAGCGAGATTCTTTTCCTTCGCCGCGAGGCGGGCGTCGCGATCGGCGAAACCCTTCTCGGAGTCCGACTTAGTTCCGGCTCCCCGGGTCGGTGCTGGGCGAGCCGGTCCGCGTACGAGAGTCGACTCCGTGGCGGTCAGAAGCAAAGCCGTCCAGTCCACATCCTCGGCGCCGAGCTGTCCTC
>Ga0209056_10002498_pt1 | contig 19758 bp, 13 predicted proteins | sample GraSoiAngelo_114_FD_185876 | JGI IMG/M metagenome (GOLD analysis project Ga0209056, IMG submission 185876) | Grasslands soil microbial communities from the Angelo Coastal Reserve, California, USA - 14_0903_13_40cm (SPAdes) (version 2) | ecosystem: Environmental > Terrestrial > Soil > Grasslands...
GCGGGGACGTCACTTGCCGCGGCATGACGCCAATCACGGTGTAACTCTGATCGTGAAGCGTGATTGCCTGGCCGAGAATTTTTGGGTCGCGATTGAACGCGCGCTGCCAAAGCCGATCGCTAATGATCACAACCGGTGGCGCCCCGGCTTTATCTTCCTCTTCGCTAAACGTCCGCCCGATCTGCGGCGGCAGTCCGATAATGTTGAAAAAGTTTCGCGTGACCACCGCGCATGAAACCCGCTCCGGATCGCGTCCCGGAATTCCGCTGAGATTGCGCGATTCCTTGTGGGTCGCGGCGAGATGTTCAAAAACCGTGTTATCATGTTGCCAGTCGAAATAGTCGGGCAGCGCAACCGAGTAATCCTGCCCGGGTCCCGACGATTCGTTCAGCACCATGATCCGGTCGGCGTCGGGGTATGGTAATGGTCGCAACAAAACGGCGTTGACGATGCTGAAAATGGCAGTGTTCGCGCCGATCCCGAGAGCCAGCGTTATGACCGCTACGGCTGAAAACGCGGGATTCTTGATTAAGTGTCTCAGCGCAAGACGGACCTCACTCATAACGCAGCGCCTCCACTGGATTGACGCGGGTAGCGCGACGCGCGGGAACAAAACAGGAAGCAGCCGCAACCAAGGTTAACATCCCGGCGACTGCGAAATAAATGGTCGGGTCGAGCGCGTTTACCTTGAACAAAATGTTTTTCAAGGCAGCCGCCGCAACGACTCCGATCAGCAACGCAACTCCGCCAGCGCCAAGCACAAGCCCAATGGCGAGCTGCCAGGCGCCCTGCGTCATCACCGTTCGAAAAATTCGCGCTGCGTCGGCGCCGAGCGCCATTCGAATTCCGAATTCCTGCGTGCGCTGGTTCACCGAGAAACTCATCACGCCATAAAGTCCAACGGCGGAAAGAATGAACGCGACGAATCCGAAAATCGTGAACAACGTCGCGATGACGCGATTGCCGGAGAGAATTTCATTGTGAAATCGTCCCGGCGTTCCGGCAAAATAAGTCGGAAGGTTCGAATCGAGCGCGGCAACCGCTCGGCTCAAAGTTGGGCCAAGAGTGTCAGCCCGTTGACCCGCGCGCGGACGGACAAGGATCGTGCAAAATTGAGGAGCGGGAGATGCGCCCAGCAATGGCATGTAAAATCCCACGCTCTCGGTTTGCTGATCGAACGGACCTTGCATCAAGGTGTCCGGCACGATGCCGACAATGGTTCGCCACGGCTGCGGTTGACCGGGATTGAAGATTCGCAGCTGGTGACCAATCGCGCTTTGGTTGCCCCAATATTTTCGGGCAAAACTCGCATTCACAATTGCTACCGGTTGCTTTGAATCGACATCGTCGACGGTGAAATCACGGCCTTCGAGGATCTTCAAACCAAGCGTCGAGAAATAATTGTCCGAGACCGATTCGAAATTTCCGCGCGGGCGATCTCGATCTGTGAGATAATTCTGACCGTCGACTTCATACTGCCCCTGGCCGTCAAATGTCATGCGGAAGCGACTGCTCATCGCGGCGAATTCGAACTGCGGATTAGTCCGCAATGAACGCACCGCACGCTGAAAAAATTCCCGCCGTGCGTCATCCGTTGGATACGCGCCTTCCATCAAAGCCACCCGCGCGGCGTAAATGGCGTTTTCATCGTAGCCGTAGTCGAGTTTCATCTGATTTCGGATTGATTTGATTTGGAGTGTCGCCGCGATCAATAGCGCCGCAGTCAGTGCGATTTGTCCCACCACGAGCACGCGCGTGATCGCATTGACAAGGCGACTGCTGTTACCGCGGCCGCCTTCTTTCATCATCTCAGCTGCGTTGCCTCTGGCGCTCAGGAACGCCGGGACGAGACCCGAGGCGATCGTGGCCAGCAGCGTGATCGCGACGGTGAAAACGATTACCGATCCATCGATTGTGAATTTCCAATAATACGGCGCTGGAAAGGGCAGCGTGTTAATCGCCCGAACGTAAAAGTCGACCGCCCAATAGGCGATGATCACGCCCGCCACGGCCCCGAACACAGCAACCAGCAGACTCTCGGTCAACATTTGTCGCACGAGCCTCCATCGGCTAGCGCCGAGCGCGCCGCGAATCGCCAATTCCTTTGCTCGCAACGCAGCGCGGCCAAACTGCATGTTCATCACATTCACGCAGGCGATCAGCAACACGAGGATGACCGCGGCGAGCATCGCCCAGACGGTCTGACGAAATTGCACGCCAGTGAATGTATTCAGCAGCGGTTGCACGCTTGCTGATGTCAGGTCGTGATTTGTCTTGGGATTGTCCTCCGCCAAATGGCGGGCAAGCGCAATAAACTCCGCATTCGCTTGATCAAGAGTCACACCCGCCTTGAGCCGGCCCATTATCGCAGGCGCGGGATTACTCGCCCCGATGCGCAATTCTCCACGCGCCACGGGCGGAAACTCATTGTATAAAGGCGTCCAGAGCTCCTCCGAAACCGGAAACTTAAAATTCGGTGGCATCACGCCGATGATGGTCGCGGCTTTGCCGTTAATTCGGATGCCTTGTCCGACGATGTTCGGATCGGCATTGAAATCGCGGCGCCAGATTTCGTCACCAAGGATCGCGACCTTCTCGGCACCGGGCTTGTTGTCTGCGGCCGTGAAATCCCGCCCGATCACCGGCGCGACTCCAATGATCTTGAAAAGATCTTCGGTTACGTAACCGCCGGTATAACGCTGCGGATTATTTTTGTAAGTGACATTAATGGTCGATCCGCTGAGATAGCCTGCCATCATCGAGAATGATTTCTGTGCCGCTTTCAGATCCTCGTAATCCTGCGCGGTCGGAATATTACCGAGACCGAAGTTGTTGTTCTGATCGCTCGCTTTGGGATCGATCAAGCCGACGGTCATTAACTGTTCCGGGTGCGGGAAGGAGAATCCGCGCAATACGATCGCGTTGACGATGGTGAATTGGGTCGTGGCGCCGCCGATGCCGAGCCCGAGGACAAGCACGGCCAGAAAGCAAAACGTTTTGTCCTTCAACAAAACGCGCAGCCCAACTCGAACATCCTGCCGAAATGAATCTAGAATCATGGCAAATTTCTCCCGCTAGTTGTTAACGATCCACCCATCGCGCAATTGAATGACGCGTTTTCCGTACGAAGCGTTTTTGTCCGAGTGCGTGACCTGCACGATGGTCATGCCTTCGTCATTGAGCTTGCGAAACAGCTCCATAATTTCTTCGCCTTGACTGGAGTGCAGGTTTCCTGTCGGCTCATCAGCGAGCAGAAGCTTGGGCTCAGCGATGATTGCCCGCGCGACACCAACCAACTGTTGTTGACCGCCGGAAAGCTGACGCGGATACAAATCCTTTTTCCCAACGATTTGAAACCGGTCGAGCGCGTCAGCCACTAATGCGGCGCGTTCGCTTTTGCTGTAATGGCGATACGACAGGGGGATCTCAAGGTTCTCGTAAACCGTGAGATCGTCGAGCAAATGATATTGCTGAAATACGAAGCCGATCTGTTCGTTCCGTAACGTGGCGCGCTCTTTCGGCTTCAAATGATGCACAGCCGTATCGTTCAAAGCATATTCGCCCTCCCAGCCGTGGTCGTGCATTCCGAGAATGTGCAACAGCGTCGATTTTCCGGCGCCAGACGGACCCATCACAGACACGAATTCGCCTTCAGCGATGTCCAGATTGATATCGCGCAATACGTAGAAAAATTTTTCCTTACCTAACGGGTATCTGCGTTCGAGATGGCGAAGTTTGATCATAATGAGTTTTCTAGGAGGGCCTCGTTTCAGTCCGCTTCAGACTAATTTCTTCACGGCTTTCAACCGAACCGCTTTGAAACAAGAACGTCAGGGTTAAGTGATTTGCATCGATCAGGCGGATCCCCAACCCGCGAACGTGCGGCGCATCGGGTGATCGAAGATTCGTCGCATCAACGAACTCAAAATCGATAGCGCCATGATCTAAATCGATACGGCGCGCCTTGAGTCGTGGCTGATTTTGAGCGCCGCAAAAATGTGTCATGCGCAGGTCACGGCCATCCAAGTGGTAGACGCTGGTCATCACCGGCGTGCTGTCGTTTATCAGATTCTCCACCACGGCTGAACCGTTGCCGGTGACGTAATAAGTCGCGTTCATCGAGCCGCTGTCGTTACGTCCGCCAGTCCATTGAAATGTGCCCCTCCAATTTCCAGTCAACGCTTTGATTTGCCCGAGCGCCTTGGAGCTCTCTGTTTGCTCAGCCGACAACGCGCAAATAGTCGCCGCACAACCGACGACGATGCACAGGACTTTCGAGTTCATAATTATGTATTGTGACCGAGCACGATCATTGGGTCCGCTTTGGTTGCGCGCATCGCAGGGAGGTAACTTGCCGCCAACGCGACGGCACCGAGCAAAATCGTGACCAGCGCGAACGTTGCCGTGTCGAATGCGCTCACGCTGTAGAGCAAGGATCGCAACGTGTGGGTACTCATTAAGGCAACAACGAGTCCGATGATTATCCCGGCTGAAATGAGCTTGAGCGACCCACTGAGGACCAGTTTCAGCACATCGCTGCGTTGCGCACCGAGCGCCATGCGCACGCCGATTTCGTGCGTACGTTGAACGACAAGAAACGACATCACGCCGTAAATGCCAACGCTTGCCAGCAGCACCGCGACGCCCGCAAAGACTCCAAGCAAAACCACCGAGAGCCGTCGCGGCGCAATGGAATCAGCAATCACGTCCTCAAACGTGCGCACATTCCCGAGAGGCACCGCAGGATCGATCGCCTGAATTTCGCGGCGAATCGCTGGAAGCAAACCGCGCAGGTCCTGGTTACTCCTGACTACGTAGATCGTCGTGAAGTACGGCGTCTGAGCGAACGGAACGTACATTTCCGGTTTCGGCTCAATATCCAATCCGAAATGATGGATATCGCCGACAACTCCCACGACCTTGATCCACTTCGGATTTTTCTTCGGATCATCATCAGAGGTAATGCGTTTGCCTAAGGCGTCGTCATTCGGCCAGAATTTCTTCGCGAATGCCTGATTGACGATGATTACCGGGGGCGCGTCTGCGTTGTCCGCATTCGTAAAGAACCGGCCTTTGATCAATGGCGTCTCGAGTGCCCGAAAATAATCAGGAGAAACCTGCCTTTTTTCTTCGTCAGGGCTTGGGCTGTTGTCGTTTAAAGGTCGGCTTTCAATCGCAAAAGACCAATCGCTGTTGGTTCCAGCGAGCGGTAGGATGGTGCTGAATCCCGCAGCTTGTACTCCAGGCAGCGCGGCCATACGGCGTTGCGCTTCGTTATTGAAATGGACGATCGAGGAATCGTCAGAGTATTGAATCTTCGGAAGCGAAACCTCGAACGTCAGCGCGTTGCGCGGGTTAAACCCTGGATTCACGTTTTGTATCCTGGCGAAACTCTTGATGAGGAGGCCGGCGGCGCTCAGCAACACCAGCGCGAGCCCGATTTCCGCGATAACAAGTCCACTGCGCAAACGATTGCGCCGTGTGCCCTGGGTCGAACTTCGGCCGCCTTCCTTGAGTGCTTCAGTGAGTTCTGGTCGCGCACTGGCCAGACCGGGAGCAAGACCGAAAATGATTCCCGTTGCGACGCAAATCGCGAACGTGACGCCCAGAACGAGTACATCGACGTTCACTTCGCGTAGTCGTGGCACAGTCTGCGCGCCTATTGCTTTCAATGATTCAATTCCCCACAGCGCCAAAACAACACCCATGGCGCCGCCGATTAGCGCAAGCAGCACGCTCTCAGTGAAAACCTGTTTGAACAGTCGCAGCGGAGCGGCGCCGAGTGCCACTCGAATTGCCATCTCGTGTTCGCGCGTGGCAGCGCGCGCAAGCAACATCGTGGTTAGATTCGCGCACGCGATCAGGAGAACGAGGCAGACAGCACCGAGCAAGATGAGCAGCGCCGGGCGCATCCCGCCCACAGCCAAGTCATGCAACGGCAACACCTCACCGCCGAAACTATTGTCCTGCGAGTAATTGTCCGAATGCTTGCGGCGCATCTGCGCATTGATTGTTTCGATCTCCGCCTGCGCTTGCGCGACTGAGGTTCCCGCACCCAACCGCCCGATAATGGCGTAGCCGCGTGAGCCACGCATTTTCATCTCGTCATCGGTGAAGGCGAGTGGCTTCCAAATTTCCGCGCGCTCGTGAAACTGCGCACCGTTGCCGAGATTGAAAAGCTGGAGCGGAAATTCAAAACCGACTGGCATCACGCCGACCACGGTGAAAGTTTTACCGTTGATAAGAAGCTTCGTCCCTATGATCTGCGGATCGCTGTTGAACCGGCGCTGCCATAGCCGCGCGCTGATGATAACGACATCGTCACGGCCGAGCGTGCATTCTTCGGGCTGGAAAAATCGGCCTTTGATTGGTGAAACGCCGAGCAACGGCAACACGTCTGCTGTAATAGTCGCGCCGGCAATCCGCTCGGGTCTATCTTCGCCGGCGAGATTGAAACTTGAGTAACCGAACGCGCCGAGCTTTTCAAAACTGTGCGCGCGCGTTTCGTAATCTTTGAACTCCGGCGGCGAGACGGGAATCCGTTCGAGATTTTGCGATTTGAAATGCTGAAGCAACAGGATGAGGTGCTGCGGATCTCGATACGGCAACGGCCTAACAAGCAGACCATTCACGAGACTTAGCACAGCTGTAGTTGCACCGATGGCGAGGGCTACAGTCACAACAGCAATGGCTGTAAACACCGGTTGTTTCAGTAGCTGGCGCAAAGCGAATCGAATGTCTTTGAGCATAAAAAAATCGCAGTTAACTCATCACTGTTCGCGCAGTGCCTGAACCGGATCGATGCGTGTCGCGCGCCAGGCGGGCAAAAAACATGCGGTCAGTGAGGCAATCGTGATCACGGCGAGTGCGGACCCAAATGCCAGTGGATCGTGCGGACTGACTTTGTAGAGCAGATTGCCCATCAAACGCGTCAAAATCAGGGCCGCGCTGCCGCCGAAAACGATTCCTGCCGCGGTCAATTGCAGACCGCGTGAAACGACGAGCCTCAGAAGATCTCTGGCGTCGGCACCAAGCGCCATTCGTAATCCGAGCTCGCGCGTGCTTTGCGAGACGGAATAAGACATGACGGCATACAGACCTATGGCCGCCAGAAACAAAGCCATTGCTCCAAAGATTGCGATCAATATGGCGGCGAGCCGCTGCGTGTAACCTTTCCTGTCCACTTGTTCTTGTACGCGGAATGGAGCAGTCGGTGCGAGATTAGGGTCGAGCGCGTGCACTTCGCGCACGAGCGCAGCTCTGATCGCGCCCGGAGTCTCGCGCGTGCGGATAAGAAGAGCATTACTCTCCAAGAAGTTTTGCCGCATGGGCACATAGAAAAATGTCCGGGGCAACTCGAGCTTGTCCTCGTACTTCACGTTCTTGGCCACGCCGACAATTTGCAGCCAACGATCCTTAACTTTAAGCCGCTGGCCGATCGGATCCTTTCCGGGCCAATATTTCGCCGCCATGGTTTCGTTGGTGATCGCTACTGGCACCGCGTTCTCGGCATCGGTGCGTTGGAACTCGCGGCCGGCTACAATTGGAATACCTAACGTCTTGAAATAGTCCTCACCTACTTCGAGGTAGGATGAAGTTAATTGTTCATTGGGCGCGGGTTGATAGCCATCAACCGTCAGCGGCGCACTAGAAAAGACTCCGTAGCTAAACGGTTGCAATCGGGACAGAGTCACCGATTCGACGCCGGGAATTTCGCGCACCCGATCGAGTAATTGCGTGTCGAAAGCTTTTGCACGTTCCAGATTGTATCCAGCCGAGACCAAATCGGCGCTAGAGACAATCACATCGGTCGAGAAACCTGGACTGGTCTTCTGCATTCGCTGCAAGCTTTGTAAGAGCAGGCCTGTGGCAGCGAGTAAGACGAAACTCAGTGATACCTGAATTAGGACTAGCGCGGAGCGCAATCGCGACCGGTTGCTGCCCGCGACGACACCGCCCCCGTCAGTTTTGAGAGCGCCGGAAAGATCGATATGACTGGCATGAATTGCCGGCATCAGCGCAAAGAGCATCGTAGCGCCGATACAGATGGCGATACTTGCCACGAGTACGCGCCAGTCGATTCGTCCTGGCAAATCAATCACGATTCCTGCCGCGGGAGAAGGGAACGAAAGCACGAGGGCGTTGCGACACCAGTAGGCCACAGCGATTCCGCCGACCGCCGCGATCAACGCAAGAATCAATCCTTCGGTGAAAAGTTGTTTGATTAAACGGCGGCGACCGGCGCCGAGGGCCAGACGCATCGTCATCTCATGCCGGCGTAGCAGCGAGCGCGCGAGCAACAAGTTGCTTACGTTCGCGCAGGCGATGAGCAGAACAAAAAACACGACCGCCATCGTGATCGCGAGCGTCGAAGTCATGTTTCCCGCCTGATTGAAGGGCGTTCTCCACAACGGCGAAAGCGAGAGGTCGTGACCGCGGTTCGTTTCCGGATAATCTTTTTCCAGCCGTTGCGAAATGGCGTGCAGCTCAGCATCCGCCTGCTGACGCGATACGCCAGGTTTTAGAAATGCGTAGCCTTCGATCCAACGCGCGCTCCTATCTTGCAGCTTGTAACCGGTGTCGAAAGTCTCCTGCATCGAGACCGGCACCCAAAAACCGAAGGAATATCCGATGAAAGTGCCGTGAAATTTTTCCGGCGCGACGCCGATGATTGTGTGCTGAACGCCATTCAGCATCTGCGTTCTGCCGATGATGTTGGGATCGCCGCCGTAACGATCCTTCCAGGTCTGATAACCGATCACGGTCACTGGATGCGCGTTGCGACCTTCACCTTCCTCCGGCCTGAAGCCGCGCCCAAGAATCGGTCGCACCCCGAGCGCGTCGAAATAATTCGCCGAAACAATTGCGCCCGACGCGCGTTCCGCGCGATCGCCAATGCTCAGGGTTGTGCCGGTAATCTTATCAACGATGAACGACTCAAAGAGCGTGGAATTCTTTTCGTAATCGAGAAATTCCGGGTAGGACAGCCCGGTGTATCCATTCTCACCACGCGTTGTAGCGTTCAACGCAAACATACGGTCCTGGTGCGCGACCAGCGGATAAGGGCGAATCAAAATTCCTTCGATCCAACTGAGCACCGCGGCGTTGGTTCCTATGCCGAGTGTGAGGCAAAGAATTGCTAAAATGGAAAAGCCGGGGCTGCGCCGAAGCATTCGGAAGCCGAAGCGAAGGTCTTGGAGAAACGTTTGCATGTGTTCGCTATTCGCAGTGGAGCGCTTGCACCGGATCCAGCCGCATGGCCGCTCGCGCGGGCAGGTAACAGGCAAACAATCCGACTAGCCCGAGTAGAAGAGAAACAAGGCTGAAGGTAGCCGCATCTGTGGCACTCAGATCAAAAAGCAAACTAACTAGGAGCCGGGTTACGCTCCAGGCCGAAACCAATCCGATGACGACGCCGAACAAAGTGAGTTTCATACCGTCCCCGAGAATCAAGGCGAGGACGTGCTTTCGCTGCGCACCCAAAGCAACCCGCAACCCAATTTCACCTGTTCGCTGCTTCACTGCGTAGGCCATTACGCCGTAAAGTCCCAGCGCCGCGAGCAACAATCCCGAAAGCGCAAGTGTTCCCATCAAAACCGCACCGAAACGTTCGGTTACGAGAACGCTGCTCAGAATGGCATTCATTGTCAGAACATTCGAGACGGGTTGATCCGGATCGCATTTACGAATGATCTCTCGTAGCGCCGTGGCTAAGGACGCCGGGTCCAGACGGGAGCTAACCACCAGATTCAGTGGAAAATTATTCTCTACCTGTGCGTAGGGGACGTACCAAACCGGGCGTTTGATTCGGTAGTTGAAAAGATCTTCCTTCACATCTTTGACCACGCCGATGACGGTCATCCACGGAAAGGTTTGCCCAGCGCGAACCCGGCGAACGCGTTTGCCGATCGGATCTGTTCCCGGCCAGGACTGGCGAGCAAATTCCTCGCTCGCCACAACAACAGGCAGCGTGTCAACGCGATCATTTCTATCGATGAATCGACCCTTCGTTAGGCTAATGCCCATCGTTTCCAGATATCCGGGTGTAACGACGCGATGCGACGTGATTGGCACTTCGTTTGGATTAGCCGGTGGCCGCCCTTCAACCTCGAAGACTGCGTCGTAAGCCGTCTCGCGTTCGAGCGGAATATTTGTCGTCATTCCGGCGGACCACACACCGGGTACATTCCGAGCTCGTTCAAACACCTCTTCGGCAAATGCGACGCGCCGGCGATAGTCCGAATATTTCGAAGCAGGCAACACCATTTTCATGGTCAGGAGATTGTCGGGATTGAACCCAAGAGAAACGTGTTGCAGTCGCTGAAAGCTTTGCACCATTAATCCGCCGCAAATCAAAAGCGTAAACGCCATCGCGATCTCGCCGACGATCAATCTCTTTAACCACCGGCGTCCGGCAGCATCACCGCCAGTTCGGAAGTCGCCCTGCTTCATCCGAGGCATCAGCTCATGTGCGCCGGCGTTCTTCAGCGCCGGTAGTAACCCGAAAGCGATTCCGGTAAGAACAGTGACGCAGAATGCAAAAGCCAGAACCCGCTGGTCGATGGAGAAATTGTCGAAGAACGCGACTAGCGAAATGCCTTGAATCGGATTTAAGGCAGCGAGAATCGGAAGCAGCCAGTGCGCGAGAAGGAGACCAGCTATCCCGCCAACCAACGCCAAAAGGATGTTCTCCGCAAGAAGTTGCCTGGTAATTCGCCAGGGTCCCGCGCCGAGCGCCCGTCGCAGCAAAAGTTCTCGTTCACGCGTGACACCGCGCGCCAATTGCAGATTGGCCACATTCGCGCAACAGATCAGCAACAGGAATCCGACACCGGCCATTAACGCAAACAGCGCCCTACGCACTCGGCCTTCCATGTCGCCGAGCAAATCCTGGCGGAATGCGACCACTTTTACTGTCCACCCACGGCGGAAATTCGGATACTCTTGCTCGAGTTGACGCGCGATAGCTTTTAGCTCTGCATCGGCTTGTTGCAGGCTGACACCCGGCCGCAGACGCGCAACGATCGTGTTGTTTGTCGCTGCACGCTCGGTCAAAGGCAAACTATCGTTATCTGTTTGCAAGGGGACCCACACATCAGCGATGCCGGGAAGATCGAACCCTGGAGACATCACTCCTATGATGTTGTAATTTCGTCCGTCGAGGTTGAGTGATTGACTGAGGACGTCGGCGTTGCCTGCAAAATGTCTCTGCCAAAGCCCATAGCTTATCAACGCTACAGGTGGTCCACCAGGTCGATCGTCCTCGGCTGAAATTGTGCGACCCAGCATCGGTTTTGTGCCGAGCGTGGACAGGTAACTCGCCGTTGCTGTTGCGCCGCGGAGGCGTTCCGGCTCTCCTCGGCCAGTAAAAGTGAACGAACGTGCCGTCGCCACGCCGCTGCTGGCGAAACAGTGAGCCCGATCCCGATAGGCGGCGTACTCCAGGAATGGCGAACCGAAAGGATCAAACCCTTCTCGCAAAGTGACTGGGACGATCAGCCGATCGATGTCCTCTACTGGTAACGGCCGAAGCAGAAGCGCGTTGGCGGCACTGAAAATCGCGGTGTTTGCACCAATGCTCAAACCAAGTGCCGCAACGGCGATGGCAGTGTAACCCGGAGATTTCAGCAACATCCGCGCGCCGTAGCGAACGTCCTGCCATAAACCTCCAAACATAAACCCCAATTTTTTGTTAAGCAGCCATGCGGTCCTCAACGATGCGGCCATCAAACAAATGCACGGTGCGATCTGCGTGCTGGGCGAAACGCTCGTCGTGCGTGACCATGCAAATGGTGGCGCCGCCCTGGTGCAATTCGCGGAGCAAATGCATCACCGCTTCGCCGTTGTGCGAATCCAGATTACCGGTCGGCTCGTCGGCAAGCAGAATCGCCGGTCTGCCGGCAAGCGCGCGGGCGACTGCGACACGCTGCTGCTGACCGCCGGAAAGCTGGCTCGGCAGGTGTTTCGCCCGATGCGCCATGCCCACGCGCTCCAGGGATTCGGTGACCAGCGCTTTGCGGTCGCTGGCACTCGTGCCGCGATACGTCAGCGGTAACTCCACGTTCTCAAACACCGTGAGGTCGCCGATCAAATTGAAACTTTGGAAGATGAACCCGATTTCGCGATTACGAACGCGCGCGCGCTGCGCGAATGAGAGATTCGCGACCTCGTGACCTTTCAGCGCGTAACTGCCGTCCGAAGGAGTATCCAGCAGACCGAGAATCGAGAGCAGCGTGGTCTTACCGCAACCTGATGGCCCCGCAATGGACACGTATTCGCCCTCGCGAATGTCGAGATGAATTCCCGAAAGTGCGTGCGTCTCCACTTCGTCGGTGAGAAACACCTTTGTGACGCCAGTGAGCCGGATCAACGGAGCTAAACCGTTTCCGTCGAACTCGTTTGTTGATTCCTCTGCAATTACTTCAGTCGATTTCATGTTGGTCATGTTGCTTTGATGGTTTCAAATCGGAAATCAGATTCAGAAATCAGAGCTTAGTTCAGTCGAATTCTGTCGTGTGCGTCCCACGCGCTGGTATCGGAAAGGATCACCTGATCCCCCGGTTGGAGGCCGTCTAAAATCTGAATCGTGTTCACGGAGCTCTTCCCCAGCTTCACAGGAGTCCGCACAGCTTCCGAAGTACCGTTGACGATTTTGAACATACCGACCGTGTTGTTTTCCTGGCCGAATGCCGGACGGCCTACGTAAATGACGTCATCGAGATGCTCGAGCTCGATGGTTCCATCAACGCTGAGATCGGGCCGAGCGCCTTTTGGCAGCGCTTCATCAAATGCAACTTCGACATTTACCGTCCCCTGCTCTACTGCAGGATCAACGCGCGTGACGTGACCATTGGCCACGCCGTTTCGAGTGTCGATCACCGCTTTCTGACCGATCTGAATATCTTTCGCTTGCGTTTCCGCAATTTTCACCTGCGCCTTCAGTTTCGTCGGGTCAGCGACGCGTGCGAGGTTATCGCCGACTTTCATTCGCTGCCCGATTTGCACCGGCAGTTGTTGCAGGACGCCTGACATGCCAGCGCGCACGTGCAGCGCTTCAACTTGATCAAACTTCAATTTTGCGAGCTGATTCGCTTGATCGACTGCCGCCTGCTTGGCGGCCAACTGCGGCTCGATCGAATCGCGAGAGAACGCCAACCGCTTCGACTCGATCTCGTCGCTCTTCTGACATTCCGCTTCTTTGATTTTCGACGTTTTGTAAACGAGATCGGCGACGAGCCCGTTCTTCGCCAACTGGTCATTGGTTTGCCGCTCCATTGTCGCCTGCTCGTAGGCGGAATGCGCGGCCGCAGTTTTGGATTCCTGATCGAGAAGCTCGCGTTGCAATGTCGCGCGCGATGTGGCGAGATCGGCCTCGGCGGCCTTGGCCTTAGATTCGGCCTCGTGCGCGCTCTGATCCAGTTCGGGGCTGCTCAACTCCAATATAACGTCGCCTGATTCAACTTTTGTCCCCGGCCAGATATTTATTTTCTCCACTCGCCCTTCGGTGTTTGCCGGAATCCAGCGAATGTCTTCCGGTACGAGAGTGCCAAGGCCGCGTACCTGTCGCACCATTGGACCGCGTTTGACGGTATCGACCCAAACGGTCGACCGATCGACGCTCGGCACGGCCGGTTTTAAACGCGAAATTGCAATTGTGGCCAGAATTAGCCCGAGCGCAGACGCCGCGATGATGACGATGCGACGTTTGCGTTTTTTAGCAGCGACGCCTTTGCGCGGCACGTCCATCGAGGAAAGATTCGGCGCAAAACCGGCCGGGCGCACAATCCTTTGGTCTGTTGGTTTTCGGTCTGGAATCACGGTTTCGCTTGGGTCAGAACACCGGGAGAGAGCCAAGAAGTTGGAGCACCGCAGATATGCCTGCCACAATCGGCATGGTCGCCATGACAATGAGCGTAGTGAACACAGCCGCTTCGCTGATGAATTCGCGGTCGGCTTCAGCGTCGAAATAATCGCGGGTAATGTTCCTCAACGATTTCGATTCCTTGAGGCATGGCGCGCTCGAACCGTTGAGCATCGGCGCATGATAATGATAATCGACGAGCGGACACTTGGGCGCGTTCGGTTGAGTATTTGGCAATGGTTTCATTTTCTTTTAGCTCCTATGGTGAGAGTTAGTTGGCACATTCATTGGATTCAAAATTTTCCTCTGCTATTGCAATGGCCATGCCATGTCGGAAAACAAAGTTGTAAACTGCTGATGCTCAGCGGTTAAAATTTGTCGACCTTTCGGCGCGCTCTTTTGAGTTATTCGTTCGTGGGATTGTGCCGTCCCAACTTTGGGACGTTTCTTTCCGAATCGTCAGAGCGGAAGGCGCAGCAAAAGTTTCGCGCTTCTGGCTGTGTGAATGCGGACGGCTTCATATTCTCTTCTACTGAGAAGCAGTTGGCCGTATTGCTGGATTCAAACATTTTTGTGTCGTCTCGCCTAATTGCTTTCGCGGTGAAGTGCCTATGCAAAACGACTCGGGTTGCGACAGCGCGAGGAACTATTTCTTGCGCGTGTAATGAAAGACGGTCGTCCCGGTTTTTCCCTTGTAGAGGTAGGTCCAGCGTTGCGTCATGTGATCTTTGTCATCCAGTGTCAAGGTTACCCCGGTATTGTGCCAGTCATCTGGCGTCTTCATTCCCGTTACTCGTTCCAAGGAAAACGTCACACCTTTGTCCAAATCGTCAGGGACACCTGTGATCATTTGGGGCTGGTTCCCGGCAACGCAGTAGTGAGTCGCAATCAGGTGATCACCGTCGACGGTGAACATCGTAATCATTGGTTGTGAATCAGCCGGCTTCGTTTCGGACATTAGCACGCTGCCGTTCGCGGTGACCGTGTAAGTCTCCTTCACCGCCACGCCCTCCTGGACTGCTTCCCACTCGCCGACAAGCGATGTCAATTGTTTAAATACTGCTGCGCTTTTGCCGCTGTTCTGTAGCTGGTTTTGTCCCGACAGGGCAACTGCCGCTAAGAGAACGAAAACCAACACTAGAGACTTCGTCGGGCGTTTCGTCATAAGGTACTCCTCGTGTTACGTAGACCGCCGTTTCATGTGGTGGTCTTCTTCGACTTTCCAAGTCTTTCCGCCGTCATGAGATTTCTCTCCCAGCCAGTGAAACGAGTCCGGCTTCATTTCACTGAACGTCCAACGTATCGGCAGCCCGTCGGTGTCTCGACCGTGCAGAACTATGCGATCGCCTTCACATCCTCCTTGCGCCGTGACGATGTAGTTGAATTGCGGATTTACAAAAACGACGCGCCATTGCTTGAGGGCCGTATCGAAAAACCGAATCGTTGTTCCGATCGTGCGTTCCTTCTGGTTCTCGCTCGCATAGCCGATCCAAAGGTCCTGTATTGCGTGGCCGTCCATGACCCAGCCGAACAACAGCTCTCCTTTTTTATGAAAAACGGATCCGTCGGCGCGATGGAACGTGAAGTCGGCATCCCAGGTGCCGACGAGACGGTCAAAGGTTTTGGCTTCGTCGCCAATAGACGGATTCGCATCCTCCGACCGGAGCACATTAATCATTGCCTCTCGCGTATATTTCGCGAGTCGCTCTTCAGTCTGTCCGCTCGCCCCTTCCTGCGCGCGGCCTTGGCCACGCAACACAATTGCCGTCACGAAAATGACGAAGACGACCACTGGACATCTAGCAGTGGTTCTCATGGCTGATCTCCTTCGCTCTATTGCAATCGCCATGCCATTCGAGAAACAAACTCACAAGTCGCTCGGATGCTCCGAGTAACAGTTGTCGAGCTCTTCTACGCTCTGGCCGAAGTGACCCGCCAATGGGACTGCTCCGTCCCAAAGTCGGGACGCTCCCAGTGACAGAGGTTAACGAGGCAGGCGCAGCAAAGCTTGCGCGCCGTGGCCGTCCTCTCGATTCATGAGCACCAAAGTGCCGTCATGGGCTTCGGCAATTTGACGGCTCAATGGCAGACCAATTCCGGAGCCATCCGGCTTCGTGGTAAAGAACGGAACGAAGAGATTGGCGGGGTTCATGATGCCGGGCCCTTCGTCTTCCACAAGGATCTCAACGCAATTTGCTTTCTCACGCCAACTGAGCGCGACGTTTCCATGCGTTTCAAGCGCAGCATCAACAGCGTTGTGCACCAAATTGATTAGCGCTTGTTCAATCTGCGCCGCGTCTGCGCGAATCACTGTTTTCGGACCCGGCATAACCTGAACCTTGAGCCTGGGCTCCAAATCCACCACTCGCTGTATCAGAGGGACAAGATCGATGTCTTGTTTTTGAGGTGGCGGAAGTTTTGTCAGCCGCGTGTAAGCTTGGAGGAAACGGCTCAGCGAATCAGCGCGCGAGGCAATGGAGTTCAACCCGGAGCTTGCATCCTCTTTCCAGTCCGTTGGAAGCGGTTCACGCCGCAGCAGCGATTCCAAACTGGCAGCAAGTGACTTGATCGGCGCCAGAGAGTTGTTCATCTCATGGCCGAGCACTCGCACGAGTCGCTGCCAGGCGCGACGTTCTTCTTCGCGCAGGGTGCGACTAAGATCCGTCAACACGAGTAAGTCGTGCGGTAAACCCTGTTCGCGAAATGTGCTCCGGCCAATGCCCCAACGGCCTGAACCGCCCGGAAAACTCAAGGTCAGCGGTTCGTCGTTATCCGCATGGAAACAAGCGTGAAGTCCAAGTTCCTGCGCGGTTTTGCCTAATAACTTGTCCATCGGTCGTCCCAGCAAAGTCTCACCGGCGCGATTGATGAGGCGGAGACGCCGTTCGGGATCGAACGTAAAAATCGCCACATCGATTTCGCTCATGATCGTGCGCAACAGCGCGGTGGCTTCAAAGGCGCCCAGGCGCTGCTGACGCAAGGTTTCGCCGAGCGAATTCACTTCGAGCAGGACTTCACCCAACGCGCTGTCTTCGCGAGCGCCTCTCGCACGAATGGAGTAGTCGCCCTCCCGCAATGCCGCGAGCAGGTTCGAAAGGGTTTGCAATGGACGAACAGCATGTTCGCGCGTGCTCAAAAGGAATGCAGCCATGCAGCCAACGATCAGAATCGTAAGTGTCCACTGCACTTTTGGCGTGTGATCGCCGAACCAAAGGAGCGCAAGCGCAATGATGACCGCAGGCGCGACCGCAACAAACGTGAGCCAGGTAATCTTCCCTTCATAGGAAAGCCGGGCTGATCTTTTTGTCTTGCGCGCCATCAAAACTGCAATTGGCAATCGGCAATCGGCAATCTGAAATTCTCAAAGGCCATATTGCTGCAGGCGACGGTAGAACGCGCTTCTGCTCAAGCCGAGCGCCTCTGCGGCCTTGCGCGCGTTACCGTCATTTCGGGCCAACGCTTTTTTGATCAGAAATGCTTCGACCTCTTCCAGACTCATTTCCTCGACGTCGCGCGATTCGCTGCCCGCAGTCGTTAGACCAAGATCAGCCGCGTGGACCTGGCGATCTTGCGTCATCAGAACGGCCCGCTCAACGACGTGATCGAGCTCGCGGATGTTTCCGGGGAACCGATGTTGTAGCAAACGCTCGCGCGCGCTTTCATCAAATCCGGTGACGTGTTTGCGATAACGGTCTGCGTGTTGACGAACAAAGCTGTTCGCCAGCGGCATGATGTCCTCACGCCGATCGCGCAACGGGGGCAACTCGATTTGAATCGTGTTAAGACGAAACAAAAGGTCCTGCCGAAAACGGCCGGCTGCGATCTCGTTCTCCAGGTTTGCATTTGTGGCGGAAATGATTCGCACATTCGCGTGAAGAGTTTTCGATGAGCCAACCCGTTCGAAATCGCCGGTTTCAATTACGCGCAGGAGTTTTGCCTGTTGAGCAAGGGGAATGTTTGCGATCTCATCCATGAACAACGTGCTCTCATCAGCGAGCTCGAAGCGTCCCGCCCGATCCGTTTTTGCGTCAGTGAAAGCGCCCTTTACGTGTCCGAACAGTTCGCTCTCAAACAATGTCTCCGACAAGCCGCCCATGTTAACAGTGATCATCGTTCGGGCCGAGCGCGGCGACAGAGCATGAATCGCCCGCGCGACTAAACTTTTCCCGGTCCCGTTTTCGCCGGTAATAAGAACATTCGCATCCGATGGTGCGACGCGTGAAATCATTTCGATCACCGGTCGCATCGCAGGGGATTGCGCAATCAAGTCCGGCATCGTGCCGCGCAGCATTTCGTTTTCCGCTTCAAGCTTCCGCTCACGGCGGAGAGCTGCAGCGAGTTCGATCTGTGTCCGGACGATCGTCACCAGGCGCTGGTTGTCCCATGGTTTCGTCACAAAGTCGCGCGCGCCGCGTTTCATTGCGTCGACGGCCAACTCGATCGTGGCCCAGGCGGTCATTACCACAATCGGCAGTGTTTTGTCGATCTCCTGAATTCTTGGGATCGCTGCTATGCCTTCCTGCCCCGAGGTAGTGTCGCGTGTATAATTCAGATCCATCAGCAACAGGGCATACTCCTTCTTTTCCAGCGCGTGAAAGACGCCGGCAAGTGACGTGACTCCTTCGGTCTGGTACCCTTCGCCTTTGAGCAAGATGCGCAGCGCCTCGAGCACATCCCGCTGATCATCCGCAATGAGAATCCGGATCATTTCCTCACAGCATAGCGGCTGTTCAAGCCGCAATTGAGATTCGTTGTCACTAGCTAACTCTCAACCGCGTTTCGTAAGGTATGTCAATCTCATCGACGTACAGCGGCTGCTATTCAGTGCGTAATGCAACAATCGGATCTATGCGCGAGGCGCGGCGGGCGGGGATCCAGGCGGCCACGAACGCGGCGCCGAAAAGTATGAGCCCAACGCCGAGATAAATCCTCGGATCGATCCCTCTGACTTCGAAAAGCACGCTTTGCAACACGCGCGAAAGGGCAAAGGCGGCGATCAAACCAATCGTGGATCCGATCAAGAGCAATTGCATCCCGTGCGAAAGAATCAGCGCGCGAATTTGTGCAGGGCGCGCGCCAAGCGCTAATCGAATACCGATTTCAGGGACCCGTTTGAGCGTGGCATAGGCGAGCAATCCGTAGAGACCGATAGTCGCGAGCACCAGCGCGAGCCCGGCAAAAACGGAAAACAGAAAACTTAGCAGGCGTTGCGCGCCCCAGGTCTCGCGGACACGATCGCTCATCGCCCGGGCATCGAACACCGGCAGCGAGGAATCGATAGAAGTCACTGCATCTCGTATCAAGCGCTCCAGCACCGCAGAACCCATTGTCGATCTTACGAAGAGCGTAAGACTGGTTCGCGGCAATGGCGCCATTTCATCGACCGCATGAAATCTCATGCGCGCCACGACACCGACAATTTCTGACATCACGTAGTCCTCGTTGTCGTTCCCAGGAGCAACTCCCAGACGTTTGCCGATTGGATTTTCGCCGGGAAAATATTGCTCGGCCATGGCCTGATCGATGATGATCACGCGCGGTGACTCTTTGGTGTCGCGCTCGTTAAAGGTGCGGCCCTGTAAAAGAGGCACCTTTAGCGTCGAGAAATAATCGCCGCAGACCACTTCCAGGTCGCTGTTCAACATATCGGAAGGCTGCGGACGCGGGTTTTCTTCCCGCCAGAAACCGGTTTGCCATCCACCCATCAGCGGACCGTTCGAGCTCACCGCGGCGTTTTGCACACCGGGCAGACTACGCACCTTGTCGACCAACGCCCTGGTAAAGGTGTTGATCTTGCCGTGGTCGTTGTACTTTTGCCACGGTAGTTCGAAGCGGGCAGTGAAAAGTCCACGCGGTTCGTAACCTAATGAGAGCGATTGCAGCCGTGAAAAACTCTT
>Ga0209056_10002499_pt1 | contig 19757 bp, 16 predicted proteins | sample GraSoiAngelo_114_FD_185876 | JGI IMG/M metagenome (GOLD analysis project Ga0209056, IMG submission 185876) | Grasslands soil microbial communities from the Angelo Coastal Reserve, California, USA - 14_0903_13_40cm (SPAdes) (version 2) | ecosystem: Environmental > Terrestrial > Soil > Grasslands...
GAGGTGTGGACGGATTACAGCTACATTCAGAGGAGCTGGGAGCATTCGCCATATTTTGTCAAGGTCTTGCGAAGCGACTTGGACAGATGGGTAAGCTACTTTAGGATACACAAGGTGAAGGTCTTCATTTCCAGGCCAGAATTGGCTATGGGAGAGTTTGTGATCTTGAAGCCTGCCGACGAGTTAGCGATCGTGACGCATAATGGTCTGCCTGTCGACCCGTTGAAGTTGGCGGTGTCATACTCGGAGAAGAATGTTCACACCTTCGAGTATCCGTTGGCATACTTGAAGGCGAAATTCAAGGTCAAGCCGAAGGTCGAGATCGACAGACGTGTACTGGTCGAAGCGGCGAAGGCTGTTGTCTGATGCTTGATGCGCGTGAAAGTACCATTATCAAGACGCTGCAGAAACTATCCAGGGAAGACGTTGTACTGATAGGCGGATACGCGGTAAACGCGTACGTGCCGCCGAGATTCTCTATAGACTGCGACCTCGTCGTCCTAGGCAGCTCGTCCAAGCTTGAGTCGCTGCTGAAGAAGGATGGGTTCAGGAAGACTGCCGAGGGCGATGTCTCCTACGGTGGATACGTGCGCTACGAGACGAAAAATGTCAAGGTCTCATTCGATCTTCTCGAGAATTCAGTGGTTGACAGAGACACGAGGATAGTCTTCGAGGGTGAGCTCTTCAAGAAACACTCGGCTGAGAGAACAACCGTCGGCAGGTCGGTGCCGACAAGAATCAAGATGAGAATAGCGGACCCGGAGTTGCTGTTCGCGATGAAATTCGTCTCGGCTAGGAGGCAAGATGTCCGCGACATGTTCATGCTTGCAGGATCGAACCTTGACTGGGACCTCGTTACCGAATTGCTCTCGGCGAAATGCGACCGTAGGTTGATGGGGGAGAGGAGTCGTGCTATCATGCGGGACGTACAGTCCAAGACCCTCCGCGACAGCCTTCACGGACCCTTCGGAAGAATACCCAACGAACGGTTCGATCTTTGCAGAAGAAGACTAGTCGAATTTCTTGAGATTGTGAGGGTGGATTCGAAGGATCCGTTCTTGGTCCATCGGACTCGTGGGAAGAGCGGGCTCGGAGACTTGTCTAGGAAGCATGACGATTATTTGTATAGAAAGACGCCTCTTCATAGACGCCGGCACCCCTAAGGCCGTTGCGAGGTTTGTGATGTCTACGGCGAACTCTTTGGGGCTCAACGAGACTTGGGAATCCGGAGGGATCCTGGCGCGGTCTTACATATATGCCGTGGTAAGACGGTAAGATTAAATGCCCGTTCCAGCGGCCTATTCTTGAAGAATGTTGGAATATGAGCCTAGTAGGACGAGGGTTTCGGCGAAGGGGCAGGTTGTCATTCCGAAGGCTGTAAGGGAGAGGCTGGGCATCGAGAAGGGTCTAGAGCTTACTCTGATTCCTCTTGACGAGAACAGACTGCTCTTGGAGAAGGTTCCGAGACTGTCCCAGCTTTTCAAGTTCATGGGAAGAGCCCGCGGAGCCTCTCTGCTCCTGGACGATAGAGGGTCAGAGACTCAGAGAGACGATGAGAGACTCTCGGAACTCTTCCCTTCGTAGAGACCATTCTTGAAGAGGTTCGTTTTCGACGCTGGCCCTTTCATTCTTCTCTTTACAAGGGAGCAGGGTAGTGAGCTGGCGAGGAAGGCTGTCCTCCAGCATGAGGGGGGTCGATCGGAGATTTTCATTCACCCCAACTGTCTCTCAGAAGCCTACAATGTCATGGTGAGGGTGAAGAGGGAGAAGCCGCACCTCTTGGCTAGGGACGTTGACCCAGCAGTGGTCATTCGTTCCGCATACGCAACTCTGAGGGTGGTTCAGGACGAGACGACCACGTTGAACCTAGGCATTCTCAAGTCGAAGTACAAAGGTGTCCCTTGGGGCGACCTCTCTTCCGCGGCTCTCTCCATGCGATTATCGGACAGGGAGAAGGTCCCTGTGGTGATCCTCGACCGGGAGCGACACTTCAAGGAAATTACTGAAGTAGAGTCCCAAGCTATATCAAGCCTGAAGATCTAGCGGCAGCAAGGACCTTCAAAGGTTCGCCGGGACAAGCCCTGTAGTTTCATTGGACTGTACAAGCTCCGCGTTCATGGGCGTCGACGCAATCAAGAAAGCCTTTGTCTGCGACGCAGACTTCAGACAGTACGGCTTCATCATGCAGCCGTGAGGAATTCAAACAGGCTCTCCATGAAATGTTTTCGGCTGGAACTTCGGTAGTGTTCCGGATTCGGGTCCTGGTCCGATTCTCAACCGAGTTGAGCCGATGAGCCAGTGGCTCTAACCGAAATCGTCCTAGCTAGAGTGGCCCTGTCGCTGGAGCTTTAGGATTGAGACGAGTGAGAGGAAGAGGCAGACTGCTAGACCTGTGAATAGGTAGACCCATGAGTCCCAGAGTCCTCTCGGGCCTAGGATGGGGAAGTAGTAGAGACCGCTGGGTCCGTAGAGCTGGGCGATACCGAAGAGCTCGTCTGCGGTGACTGAGAGTGCTCCGAAACCGTAGCACGCGGCTCCGAAAACGATGAGCCACCATATCCGAGCCATAGGTTCTGCTTTGGAAGGCTCGTTGGGGCCACCCGGCCCCTCTTCAAGATGACGTGATTGACGATAAAGGCCCGGACATTCAAGAAGCTAGAGTGATTCTCTACCGCCTATCTGTTCGAGGCTACCTTGAAGAAGTTGATGATAGAATCAGCGATGTATTCTCTTTCTTCTGGTTCAATTCCATTATGGTTGCCGAAGAAGAATGATTGTCGCATGATCAAGTGAGGGTTTGGTGACGAGGCAGAGGCTCTCCTCAGAGACTCTGAGAGATTCGTCTCACAGGTCAAAAGCCAGCTAAAGTCGCCAAACCGAACTTCGTCATGCATCCGTGACAAGCGCAGAACGCAGCTTTGGGAGTATGTTTCGAGGTTACCGAGGATTCCCCGTTCTGAGAAATTATAAACTGGGCTGAGAGGTTGATTTTCGAGGAAGAGGATTAGATGCTCAGGAAGGCTGTAATCCCCGCAGCAGGGCTGGGGACGAGGCTCTTGTCCGTTACCAAGGAGCAACCGAAAGAAATGCTGCCTGTCTTCTCGAAGGGTAAGAACGGCGACTTATGTCTGAAGCCGATTGTTCAACTGGTCTTCGAGCAGTTGCACCATGTGGGGTTCCGTGAGTTCTGTTTTATTGTGGGACGTGGTAAGAGGGCTATTGAGGATCATTTTACGCCTGATTTCGCGTTTGTTTCGATGCTTGACGGTAAAGGGTTGGATGGTCCGGCGGGAGAGTTGGAGGCGTTCTACAAGGTGGTGGACGGTTCGACCGTGGTCTGGGTAAACCAGCCCGGACCTCGGGGCTTTGGGGATGCAGTGTTGAAGGCTAGGAGTTTCGTAGGAGACGACCGTTTCATGGTGCACGCTGGCGACAGCCATTTCATATCAAGAAATGCAGACCACTTGCGGAGAGTCATGTCAACGAGTGACGAGTCCAAATCGGATGCGTTGTTCTTGTCGATGGAGGTCGAGGATCCAACACGGTTTGGGATAGTCGAGGGCGAAACAACCTCTAACGGGCTTGTGAAGGTGAAGCGTTTGGTCGAGAAGCCTTCAAAGCCGGCCTCGAAGCTGGCGATAATGCCCGTCTACGTGTTCGACTCTAATATTTTCAAAGCACTGGAAGCAACGAGAGTAGGGTTTGCCGGCGAGCTTCAACTCACCGATGGCATCCAGAAGATGATAGACTGGGACCTTAGCGTTTACACGACAAGAGTTGCTTCGAGCGAGATCTGGCTGGACATCGGCTCACCTGATCTATACTGGGAAGCCCAGAACTTGTCTCATGAGCACTACTCCCACGAACGAGTACCCTAGCTGAATTTCCAACGGTTGGTGGCAGGATTGATGGACCCGATCATTAGGGAGGACATCGATCAAGTAAACAAGTCCATTGACGCCGAACCGTTTCGTGGGAAGAGTGTCCTGATATCCGGCGGGTCCGGTTTCCTAGGCAGCTGGATCTGTGACGCACTAAATCAGCTAGTTTCGAGAATTGTCTGTGTAGACAATCTTTCGACAGGGGTATTCGAGAACATTGAACATCTCAAGGGAATAAAGTGTTTCGAATTCGAAAAAGCCGATGTCTGTACGTACTCTAGAAACCCGAAGGTTGACATTGTCTTTCATCTGGCGAGCAGACCGTCTCCCGAGGACTATCAGAAACATCCGGTGGAGACTGCGCTCGCTAATGCCACAGGCACGGACAAAATGCTGGACCTGGCTAGGAAGAATGATGCACGGGTCTTCTACGCATCCTCAAGCGAGGTCTATGGGGATCCTGAGGTCTTTCCGACCCCGGAGTCGTATGAAGGCAAAGTCAATCCTCTGGGCCCCCGGTCGTGCTATGAGGAAGGGAAACGGTTTGGAGAAGCGCTTTGCAAGGCGTATTATGACCAGTACGGTCTCGATGTGAGGATTGGACGACTCTTCAACAGCTACGGACCAAGGCTGAGAGCCGAGGGCTTCTACGGAAGGGCAGTGTCCCGCTTCTTCCTCCAGTCTCTGAAAGGGAAAGGCGTAACCGTCTTTGGTGACGGTTCTCAGACTAGGTCGTTCTGTTACGTGTCCGATACTGTGACGGGTATCCTGCGTCTCGCGGGCAAGGACAAGTTGGCGGGGGAGGCTGTCAACATCGGAAGCATGGAGGAGACGAGGATAATCGACTTAGCACGGAAGATCATTCAGATTTCTTCCTCAAAGTCTCCGATGGAGTTCAAGCCTTTTCCACCAGGTGATCATGTTAGGCGCCTTCCTGAGGGTTCGAAGGCTAAGATGATTCTGGAGTGGGGTCCCAGCATGGGATTAGAGCAGGGGCTTGATCGTACATTCCGATGCCTCGCAGCCCAGAAACTCACCTGAAGAATCATTTCTTTTCTTGTCTAGCGATTCCTTGAAGCGTCGACTCTTCCTATGATGGTTGTGACGAGATCTGGTAGGCATGCGCTCGGATCATGAGCTTTCACATATGACGCGCAGTCTGCACGAGGACTCGCTCAAGTATCATCAGCAAAGGTGTTAGGAATCTCGGGAGAGCATTCTCCAAAAGGTCGAAATCATCATGAGCAAAGACATGCAACGCTCTGCTCAGGGTGAGGAAGCAAATGGCGAAGACCGTAACGAGTGCTGGAAGTCGTAGTATTGGGGCCAGATGAATGCTGAGTGTCAGGAAATTGTCAACTATGATCAGTGGAGCCGCGGAGAAGAATGCGACGACTAGGGCTTTCGATAAGCCCTTTGTCAAAGGAGCACGTAATGTTGTCCGAAGGGACAGCCAGGCTAGGAACGTCATCGATATTGCCAATAGTGCTCTTCCAATAGCTCCGGCCGTCGTTCCCAACTTAGGGGCTCCAAGGCCCACTGCCGCAAAGTCGATCAGGACCGCTGCCAAGCTGATTCCTAGAACAGGCTTCGTTCTACCGACTGCTTGGAGCGTTGTTACAAGAAGCAGGCTCTGGGCGGAGAAAATGATTGTCACTGAAAGTATTGCGAATGGGATGTTTTGATTTCCCAAAGCATTACCGTAGACTGCTTCCAACGCCGTCGGCGCCACGGCTGCAAGAGCAGCACCAGTTGGAAGGACTGTTAGGTTGACCAGTCGCATAGCCACCCCTAGTTGCGATGTGACCGCAGCCGGCCCCTCGCTGGCATAGCTGTGCGACAGCGCCGGGTACAGAGCGCCTGCGACCGGGGTCCACAGGATAGATAGGAAAGTGACACTTGATATCACAATATAGTAGGCTCCAGTGGTCCCGAACTCGCCGAGTATTCCTTGCAAAATGGCAATGTCGCCCCAGCCCTGCAAAAGCGAGACTATGGCAGACGCGAAAAGTGGAAGGCTGAAGACGAGCAGAGGGCGCACCGGATAACCATTGGCGCCTGATGGATTGCCTTTCCAGAGATAGAGCGAGAGCAAGAATGTCGCGAACGCACTTATCGCCCAGCCGACTGGTATCCCGAGAAGCCCTAGTCCCCTGTAAGCCAGGACTAGTCCCAACCCTCGGCTGAGCGGGGCATAGAGAACATTCTGATAGACCATGTCGGCGTACCGTCCGAGTCCCAAAAAATAAGCCCCGTAGAGCGAGGTGAGGTCGAGGAGGAAACCCGATGCAAATGTCACGACCAAGAGTAAGCCAGCTTCAGCAGTCTTGAAGACCGTCAGACCAATCCAGGGAGTAGCAACGAGGGCGAATACCAGTCCGGGTCCGGCGAAGATAAGAAACAAACGGAGACTAGTTCTTGTGATTGCGGCCGCGGCTGACTGGTCTCCGGTTCTGATATTGGCTGAGATGAATCGTGTGGCGGCTTCAGGGATCGAGAGTTGAGTAAGAGTGGTGAATGTGTACAAGAGCACAGCTAGGAGAGATACTTCCCCGATTTCGGCCCGACTCAAGATACGAATCAGGAGGACGTAGTAAACGAATGATGCGGTTAAGGTCGCGACTTGCTGATAAGTAATGTAAGCGGTTCCTCTAGGAACATTGAAGATGACTGCGGTCTCGGTCAAGCGGATTCGCTCTTATGCTAGACGAGAGTCGCATCTTCACTGAAAGAATTCAATCATAGAAGATGCCAGCGCATCGTTAACGGTTAGGGTCGGCAGTGCCCAGAGAGATTCTAGAGTTGAAAGGTAGGAATAGTGATCGTATGGTTTGTTGGAGAGGTAGTGTTGCTTTATGGTTGGGCCGATCCAGATCGCAGGTATTTGGCAGGCCACGCTACAGTATGTTGGCTCGTCCCAGACAATGAAAAGGGCCGCCTTTCCTGTTTTGAAGACAAGGCTGCTCAGTATCTTCGGAACCAGTTGACGCGTGTAGTTGTCCGCAAATGTCATTATGCTTGAAGAACAGCCGTTTCCGCCATGCATGTCATCACAATTATTTGGTGTGAGCCACATGAAGTTCGATGCGGTCGTCAGATTGTTGAGGTCGTTGATGAACAAGTCGTCGGGAGGCCCACTAGATCCTGAGTTTGCCGGCACGACGTGGCTGGAGCATCGCGTAACATTGTCTTGGACATCTGCATAGTAGACAAAGGGATTGTGAAAAACATCATAGTGCCCAGACCCAGAACCAGAGTACGTGCACGGTTGTCCAGGGAGAAGGTCTTCCATATAGGCCTTCCAATTTCGCCCGGACTTTTCAATTCTGTCAGCGATATTCGGTTCGTTAATAGGGCATAGTGACGGGAGACAGTTATTCGGGACGAGACTTTTGTTCCCCCCTGTTAGGGCGACATAGTTTGGAAGGCTGTTGAGATTCGTGACGGCGACATAGTTCTCGGCTAGGCTTGCGTTCCTGGCTAGGAAGGTAATGTAAGAAGCATTAGGATTTCCGATCACACCATTGGGGTTCAGGGTCACGTTTAGCGGATGGTTCTCCATTAATATGGTCACGATGTAAGTGGGAGGAGAAATGATGCTGGCGATGATTCCGATGGAGAGCTGGGTTTCGCCAACTACTCCAGATACAGTGAGAAACAGAACGGCAAGGAGAATTAGAAGCGGCTTTGACATCGTCGTCTATGTTATGGAGAGCATGAAGCTGAAACTGCCAGCAGTCGCAGTCGTTGTTGCGGTGAATATCAGCTGTGAAAGGACGAATCCTGACGGACCTAAGGCCCAGCCTTGCTGAGGACTGGTGAAGGAGACCCCTGCAGGCAAGGTTCCAGGCGCGAAATTAAGCTTGTCAATTGCAGATCCAGTGTTCTTTAGACATATGTAGATTGAACTGCTTGTTCCCTGAGCTAGGCTAGGCCACGTCACCGACAGGCTTGTATCGGTGTAGCTTGAGCTCGATATAGCCGAACAAATGGTCGATGCACTTATGCTAGTGACGTCCGCGAAAAGGTTGGAGTTGGGCAGGGTTATTGCCCCAGTGCCGCCGATGTTTAGATACGTGGTCGCGTAGGCATAGGCTGCCGTGAACATGAGTCCGACGGCCAGTACGAACAGGAGCTTGCGGGACGTTGACGACACTGTCATTATTCGTTTCCTAATCCTATCGAGTCGTGGGCGGAGAATATCTAAGCTTTGATGGTGTCCCGCTACGCAGGGGCATTTACTATTTTCCTCGATTCAAACTTGGGAAATAATCCCAAACAAACGCCATTGCAAGTTTAGTGAGCTTGAGTTGCCCGTTTTCTTTAGTGGAGGGATCCCTCATCTAACTCCTGATCGTTATTGCTATTCTAGTTGTCAGCAAACTCGAAATATAGCTGTGGCCTTCCAAAAAGGAAATCTGTCGCAACGAGATGATATCCAAGAGGCTGCATGAAAGACACTACATCATTTGTCTGTATATTTCTATGTGTATGGACCTCGACAATTGCCAAACCTACGCGATGGTCTTTAAGGGAATTGGTCAATCCTTGAAGCACTTTCATTTCGTGCCCTTGTACGTCGATCTTGAGAATGTCAACATATTCGATTTCACATGTACGTAGTACGGCGTCCAGCGGTCTTCCCACAACATGTTGTCCCCCGTTGAAACTTGAAACTGTTAGATCAGCGCCATTTCCCATCATAGATAGCTTCTCGGTAGAGTCATGAGCGGCGATGTTCAAAGGAATGACTTGATTCAGACGATTGGCATTGAGATTAGAGCAAAGTGTGAGAAAGTTCTCCCGCCCAGGTTCGATAGATATGATTCTTCGAGCTTTTCTTGAGATAGCAATCGCAAAATCACCTAGATTCGCCCCGACATCAATGATCGTGGAACGAGAACGGTTTTTGAAAGGAGTAGATTCTAGCATTTTCATGTAGGAGAACCTGGTCTTGAAAAGGCCATAGATTGACCAGCGCAGAACATCGTTGCCTTCGATTCGCAATTTTCCGACCGGCGTTTTCAATTCGCCCCTAAATCTCAGAAGGTGTAGAAGGGGAGCGGCCAACATGAGAAATATGTAGGGCAAATCCTGCCGCGAGTTCAGTCGTCGGATTGCAAACCAAACGATCTGCACCAAATTGTGGAGTAGCTCCCCACTGGATGGCGTATCATTGGTCATTGGCGTGAAAGAAGAAACAGCGGCTAGTACGAAAGACTTGTGTACCTAAACATGCGAGTCATATGGAGACCAAGCGATAGATTCCGTACCCATTTAGAAGATGATTCGCAACGATTGTTCACGTTCTAGTCTTTGAAGAGATGAACTTCCCAAAAGTTAGCTAGTCCTCTGAATTGTCGGGGCACAGAGGTGGTATACGCATAGAAGGGCCCGCCATGGATTCCAAAGACAATAGGGCGGATGTCATACCTTCGAAAACTTGAGGCGGTCACTAGTCGGATCAGGTCTTGTTCCAAGTATTCTCGTACGTGTTCTCCACAGGGAAAGGTCTTCTCTCCCCATAATCCCTCAATGAAAGTTCTCACCAAGCGTTTTCGGTTAGGAGTATTCAATATCGCTCGACCTCCCGGTCTTAATACGGAATATAGTTCGTTGATGGCTCTAAGGTCGTCGGGGACGTGCTCGATAACGTGCGAACTTATTGCTAGGTCTATGCTTTCTGGACGTAAGAAGCTTGAAAGTTCTTGCCAATCACCAGTCACGTATCGCACATTTTCGAAGTTACTGGGGGTACGCTCCGGTACGAGTTCAACACCAATGAGTTCACGGCAAAACCGACTGAGTTCCCGAGTTTTTTCAAGGTTCGATGCTCCAATTTCTAATACGATAGACCCTGGGGTGACATACCGTCGATACGATTCGAGGATGGAGATCCAGTCGTAGTGATCAATTGACTTCGAAGGCAAACAGACTCTCATTTTGGTTCTGTCCGTTGTGCAGGGCGACGCTGGAGATGAGAGGGCGGTAATTGGGCCCGAATTGCAGAAGCCGTTTCAAAGATACTGTCGTTTCGGTTGCGACCTAGGGTTGAAAGAATGACTCTTGTCCCTTTTTTGAGATAGCTATTGTAATGTCGCACTCGGTGTTCTCCCTGCGATCAAAGTCCAAGTTTTCGACCCGTCCACTCTCACAATGGGTGCAGGCAAAACCGCCAAGTTGGAGCCAAGTAATCCCGCCTGATCGAGACCCATCACAGGTTAGACGATAGAATGTGGGAACTACACAGAAGAAATTGTCTTCAGAACTTCACAGTCTGGACCCATTCCACGACGCGATTAACTCCTTCTTTCGTACCCACGAGAGGTTTCCATTGAAGAGAATTACTTACCTTCCGAATGTCGGAAACATACACCCTCTGATCCGAGGGCCTCCACTCTGCGAACGAAACGTTCGGGTTCTTGCCCGTTAACTCGCGCAACATTTGTACTAGCTCAAGCAGCGAGAGCGTGTTTTCAGGGCCGCCGCCCATGTTAAACACTTCGTGCTTGACCTCGCTTGTAAGAAAACTGTCGAACGCCCTGACGAGATCTGTGACATACAATACGTCTCTGACTTGCTTACCATCACCGTAGATGACTATGGGTTTGCCTGTTTGGGTTGCTATGACGAACCAAGCCAGCCAGCCCTGATCTTCAACTCCGAATTGACGCTTGCCATAAATGCAACTCATGCGAAAGACCCCTGTTTTCAATCCATATGTGTGAGCGTAGTCTTGAACGTAGATGTCCGCCGCTAGCTTCGAACTCCCATATGGACTGTGCCCCGTATGATCTATTGGAAAACTTTCGGGGACTCCGTGATCAAACTCCCCATTCGCGAGAACATATCGAGTCTCCCGCTCAGCAACTGGAATCGAATTCACGTTGTTACCGTATACCTTGTTGGTGCTACAAAACACAACTGCGGAATCGTTAAGCCTCGCCGTTTCGAGCACGTTGAAAGTACCGATCAGGTTTACTTCGAAATCCGTCTTGGGGTCGATCACACTAGATGTGACGGCAACTTGAGCTGCTGTATGAATGATAACATCTGAATCTCTTGCCGCTTGTCCTAAGACGTCCATATCTCGGATGTCAGCCTTGACCATGCTAACGTGGCGGAACCCTTTCAAGTAGTTCCAATTGAACAACTCGTCGCCGGAACTTTTGTTCAGCATCGTGGCCCTAGCAAGATTGTCACACACAACAACGTCGTCATGCTCGGCAAAATGCTCCGCAACATGTGAACCGACAAAACCCGCCCCTCCAGTTACGAGTATCTTCATCTTGGTGACTCATGGAGGGTTTTTGGTCGCACTTTGTGGTCGTTCGCGTGCCTCAGTGATGTAGCCAGGCGTGTGGTTGAGCGCAGGGTTTCATGGCTGACTCTTCGCAACAAGGGGCTATAGCAGATCAGTGCGGCCACGAAAGTAGTTAAGGTGAGAGCGGATACAATAACACCGTATTGGAACAGTCGCTGAGGACTGTAGAGCAATGATACCCGGCGAGACATTTCGGATTCGATGACCCATGAATTCATCCATCTGTTTGCAACGATGTGGATCGCCTGTGGAGCGTCAAACGTCCATCCGGGATCGAAGGTCTCTCCATCAACCAGATAGAAGGGACCTCTCGATTCAATTTGGACAAGATGCTGCGTTTCATCACCAGAAGTCACCGTAGCAGTAGCATCGGGATCAAGCGGTGCTTGGACGGCATCATTGGGAGAAATTACAACAGTCTGTCCGACGACGAACCCGTTGGACAGTATTAGTTGGATTAGATTTGACCTGCTGAAGTCGTCTCTGAAGAGCGTGTTATTGTTTGGGTCGGTTATCGCCACGTTGGACAAGCGGCCTACACCAGCAGCGCTCAAACCCACAAATCCTGTCGGAAAAGTGCTGTCCTCAAAGTTGTACATAAGGGTCCAATGCTCACCGTCAGCACCGGAAAATATTTCGAAATTACTTCCTCGGGAGTCCACCCTGATCCAAAGAGTTTGGTTTCTTGCATAGCCCATCCACTCTGAAAACATTTCAGACCGCTGTCCCCCTACCAATTTTCCTACACTGAAATACCCTACGCCTGTCTGACCTGCATAATAGTAATTGCCTGCGTCAGCTCCGTGCCATAAGACCCAGTCGTTGAACGAGTTTGGATTTGGGAGTAATTGAGTTTGTGCAAATAAGTCTGTGTCACCAAATATTGAGTTTGTTCTAAGCACTCCATTGACTCCGACTATCGAGTATTGCTGGAACGCAGTCCATTGTCCAGACAAGGATTGCCAGTTTCTTATCGCATAAATTGGGGGGTTATCATAAATCGCGTTGCTCGCCGCATAAATCAGGGGAGCTCGGGGGACATCGTTCTCCCATAGGGAAGCTTCTGGGTAGGTCGCGACTAGTTTTACTCCATCGAGGTGTATCAGATTCTCGTAGACTTGAGTAACATTCCAGTTCCCGACCAAAGGTCCAAAGTTGGGTAAGACGTCGTTGCGGAGAACTATATATTTCACGTTGACTAGCGACAGCAATTTTGCAGCGTTAGACGGAGGACTGCTCCCTCCGATCATTTCTTCTATGGCAGTAGCAAACTCTTTCGCCTGAGGGTTCGAGGCCAAGTCAGAGACTATGGTCGGCATCTGCGAGTAAGCGATCGTCGGATCTCCTCCCTGATTTGCACCTTGAAAATCATCATTAAGGTAGCGTGGAGATCCTGACATAGGTAGGTAAAGGATCCGAAATCCAGTCTCGCTATCATGAGAGATTATGGAGTTGATGCTAGCATAACTCGCCGGTAGTTGATATACGTCGACATTTCTTCCGAAATTCCCTGAGAAGAAAGGTGAGACCCAGATCGAGACCATCAATAATAAGATGATAAAAACTCCTACCCTCTGTCTGGGCGTGCGTCTTCTTAGAATATTGGCCGAGAATAATCCTAACATCGCCGTTAGACCAAGAATCGTCGGAAAGATCAAGTGCTGCGGGCTCTTGAAGAGAACCATCGGAGAGAAATTCGTAAAAATCCACCTGACGAGAGGCGCAAGCGGGGAATTGTATCCGGTTTCGAAGATTATTGAAACCACCAAAACTGTGACCCAAAGCATTGCCTTTGATGCTTCTCGACGAGTCAATGCGTACGCTATGGATGCAGCTACAAGGCTGATTGACGAGATTAGCCAGAATGGGTAAAATGTGCTCGCAATTGACAAGGTGAAGAAATCTGTCCAGTACCCTGTACCAACAAATGCCTGTATTATGGTTGGGACGTGGATTTGCAAGTTGAGGAGAATTGAAGCAGGCGGATTCTGAGTTGTTGCGACTGATAGGTAGCTGGGGAATGAATAGGCCAGCGGTAAGATCCAGTAGCAATTCAGTATGGACCACAAGAACAAAACGCGTCCGAAGGTCAACAGCCCTTTCTTCCACCTACTGACCGCAAATAGTAGAATGATAGCAAAGACTAACACTGAATATTGTTGGCTTATCGCGATTGCGCTGAGAGCTATGGACGTCACCAAGGATCCTCGCCACTCGCCCCATCTCGAATTCAATGTCCGCACGAACGTCAAGATCGCAACAGGTGACAGTGCGTATGCTATGAATTGAGTAAAGGCCCCTCCAACGATTTCATTGAATAGAAATGGCGAAAACGCATAGAAATAGCCCGCGAGGAACGGTCCTCCGTGAATTGCTAGACTTGAGTGCAGTGCTTGGCTATTTCTTGGATCTCTTGTGATCTCCAACAGAAGGCCATAGGCAGAATATCCCGAGGTGCCGATGACGAGCACGAGGAGAGCCTTTGAAATGACTTCCCCAGACAGGCCTATTGAGCCTAAGAAGCCCAGTAAGGCAAATGTGGGCAGAACCGATACTGAAAGAACGTAAGAATAGCCTAAGTATTGTGGATTCCATATTTGAGAGGATTGACTCAACATGCGTTGGTAGAATGGAGCGGAAGGCGGGAGACTCCAATCCCAATGGTGGCCAAGAGTGCCGGCCACAGGCAGCATGTGCCGAAGAGCCACGATGCCTATCATGGCATAAAGCAAGAGAAACCAGGCCGGTCTCACGCGTGGTGAATTCCAGAACCTGCTAAAGTATATTCTCAAGGTCAGCGAGAACTAGCTCTTCTGATTCGTTGTCCAATCATCGGTGTCTCGAACTGAGTTCCTGCAACTATTATCAAATCCCCCCCTTCCGCACTCGACGAGAGGTAGAACTTGCGAAGGATGAATTTGAGTCCAGAAATACGTAGCCCCTCTGAGCCCCTTAACGCGTAAGTCAGAAGTCTCGGCGACGCTTGCATTGGGCGTCGAAAGACGTAGATGATGAGTGCCATCACATCCCACACTTGTATGGTTGCCTTTGATAGGCAGAATCTACCTTGGACCACTGGAAATCCCGCCGCTTGCAACCAGTTTCTCCACACGCCCATCGGATGGATGTTATTATGACTCAAGAGATTATTGCGTTTGTTTGAATACCAATTACCGAAAGTCCTCAGTATTGGGATCGATTGAAGAAGGGAGGAAAGAAACAGGAATGTTGAGAAGTTTGGAGACGGGACAGTGAATACAAACACCCCCCCTCGCTTGAGTACCCGTTTCACTTCGGGTAACAAATTTTCGACGCTGGGAATGTGTTCAAGGACGCTGTTAGAAAAAACGGTTTCGAAAATTCCGTCTCGGAACGGTAGCCTCGACGCATCTCCCGCCAAAAGATTAGCATGATTCGAGCTTCCCTGCGCCGTGGATACTGCACTGATTGATATATCCACGCCAACATCTATTCTTTCATTATCGAATACCGCTCTGGAAAATCTTCCATCCCCGCAACCAAGATCCAGAACTGGGGTTCGAAATCCACGGATTCGAAATTCCTTCCAAAGTTCTCTCGCTTCGATTGCCCTCCATAGACTCGTTGCAGGATGGGGGAATAGCATGAGTGTCCGAAGGAGAAAATCGGGCTGTCGGAGATCTCTGTATGCTACAGGTTCCATCCAGAGCCCTCGTGGGTCGCTTTCCAATACAGATACGTTGGAGAGACCCTAACCATTACTTGAGGAAGAATTGTGTTGTCGGAAACTTTTCTGATGTATCGTTGGACCATCGTTCGCTTGCGCCATATAGATCTGAAATTTCTTAGGTTGTAGATGATACCACGAGAGATCCAGATCCCCTCTCGTGTACGCCTTCTTCCGAAATGCCAGATCGCGATCCCCATCCAAAACACGATGTGAATGGGAATAATCCTCGACAAGGTAGTCCCATCAGCATTTTTCAAAATGGTGGTCACGTAGTTCTTTGTCCCATGATACTTCGACAAAAATTTGGCTCTTTCGGAGCTTAGTTTGGACAACTGTCCAAAGTCGTGATAGACGATAGAGGTAGGGCAATACTCAACTTGAGAACCACTTAGCCAGACTCTCCAGCAGAGGTCTGTCTCCTCCATATAGATGAAGTAGTCTTCATCGAACACTCCGATCTTCTGCAGGACAAGCTTGTTCGCGACCATTCCCGCGGACTTCACACCGAATATGACAGCTCTCTTTTGCAAGGCATCGCTGTCGAGCGCTCCCAATGGAACTCTCTGAACGAGAAAACCGAATTGACTTATGAAATCTCCAACATAGTCGATTCTACTCGGGTTTGACAGGAGCAGGAGTTTGCACTGTACAGCTGCGACTGATGGGTGTCCTTCCATCAACGTTACAGCCTCCTTCAGCCAGTTTCCATCTACCTTGGTGTCCGGGTCTAAGAAGGCAAGATACTTTCCAGTTGCATGTTTCGATCCCGTGTTTCTCCCCACACTTGCACCCAGGTTCTTGGAGTCCTGAATGATCTTGAGTCTTGGTTCGTTTCCGAACTGACGCCTGACCAATTCGACAGAATCGTCCGTTGAACCATTGTCGACGAGAATAACCTCGAAATTTGGGTACTCAGTTGAAAGTACAGATAATAAGCATCTGCCGAGAAACTCTCCATTATTGTGGTTAAGTATTACGACGCTTGCAGGAGGGTATGGGCACACAAGTCTCTACCTGCCTCTTCTAGTCCAACTCGTTAGCCCAACGGCGAATCCTCGCAAAGTTCCGGTGAGACCTCCAAGGTAGTGAAGGTTCCCGGACGCGGCCGACTTGTAGACCCAGTATCCTTGCAGGAATATTAGATAAGTGAAAAAGCGGGCGAAAGTCTCAAAAGAGTTTAGTTTAGCGTTCTTGAAGTAAAAGTAGAGAAAGTTGGTCATTCTGTCATACGCGTACTGTCTTTCTGTGAAGACACCAGAACGGCTGACCATGTGGTGCACCATCGCTTTCGGATTGAAAATCAGCTTGTAGCCTAGCTTTCTTACCCCAAACGACATATCCATTTCCGAGAATTCACCAATTGACTTGAAACTTGGATCGAATCCTCCCAGCTTCTGCAATAAGTCCCGTTTGACGGACAAATTGCAGGCTTCAAGATAGTCGACCGTTATTGGCAGGGTCCTTCTCAGAATGCTTTCGAAATTGGATCCTGGCGACCATGCGCCACTTCTAAAAAAATGTCCGACCTCGTAAAGCTGACCCTCTAGAAAAAAGCTAACGTATATTGCTCCGAGAACGGCGCGCGGAAAGCTGGTTCTACCACCTGATGGTAGGAACATGAAGAGATCTCGTAGGGCTAGTCGATCTGAGGGGATGAGAGTGGGCCCTGTGACTCCGCCTATGTCACCATTTGTGTGAAAAGCCTTTACGATTTCCGACAGCCAACGACTGTCCGCGATGATATCATCATCTGTCCGGATATAGATGTCTCCCCGTGACGCATTTAGGCCGGCATTCATCTGCGACACAAGCCCGCCACTTTGTGTGATAAGGCGGATTGGGATCTTCCCCAAATACTTAGAAACTATATCTTTCGTCGCAGCATCTTCTGCACATTGGACCAATACGACCTCGAAGTCTTGATAGGTTTGTTCTGCTAGCGAGTCGAGGCATTTCTCTAAAGAAGAGGCTCTGTGGCAAGTGGGAATAACCACCGATAGCATGGGGCGATAGTTGGCTGACCGCATTTCGTCTGAATTTCCGATTCTGGCCGAATCGTTTTGCGTGGAAATGTTCACGGCACCCATTGTTGCAGATTCAATTCGGTTAATTTGCGGCTAACAGCAATCGCGTAACGCCGGAGTATAACTGTTCTGCGACTACGCCTTTGTCAAATGATTTGCGCACCAGCTTTCTTCCTTCTATGCCTTGTCTGAGTCTTGCGCTCTCTTCTGTCAGGAGCACGTTGAGTTTTGCACAGAATTCTTGCGGACTCCGTGGGTCGAATGTTTCACCATTCTCGCCGTCCCGAACGACGTCGGCTATCGCTTTCAATCTAGGAGCCAAAACGGGTTTCGCGCACGCCCAGTATTGCAGCAGAGCGAGGGTAACTACGAAATTATTTGCAAAATTCCCGCTTCTCATTGGAATCCCGATGTCGCATGCATTCAGAAAACGCGTTATCATTGTAAATGGCACCCAACCAGTCCAGATTATCTTGCTGGCTAATCCGAGGTCGAAAGCTTTTTTCTCAAGATTCTTGAGACTGGCCCCGTTTCCAATAATCATCAGTTTAACGCGAGCTTGCAGACCTGGGTCAAGTTTCGAGAGGTGGTCCAGTAGGGTCCCTAGCCCTTTGAGCGGTTCGATTACTCCGTGAAACATCAAGAGGACACAGTCTTGCGGTATTCCAAATCTTGTACGAATGTCTACCCCTTCTAGCGGTCGGAATGTTTCAGTGTCCACAGATTCTGGAATCGTAACAATCTTGTCGGGATTTACTCCTGACCATTTCACATATTCTTCGAAACGGCGACTGATAGTTGCAAGTCCGTCGACGGACTTCCACGTGTGAATCTCGAGGGAATGCAGCAATTTGAAGATCACATCATGAATCACAGAGCGTCCCGAAAGAATGTACCCGGTTTGCAGGTCACCCAGCCGAAGCACCACCTTCTTGTTCGTGAGTTTCTTGACGAGGTAGCCGTAAAAAGGAAGCGAGTCATCACAGTAAACTCCGACTATTCTTTCGTCCCTGTTCAACAATCGAGCGATGTACGGTGCGAGGAGCACAAACAAGACACTCTTCAAATATTTATCAAAGGGCCGACTTCTGCGTAGAGTAAATGGCAACCTGACCACTTCCACGTTCGAGGGTATCGGGAGAGAACCTCCATCGGTCTTCTTGCCTTCCCGAAAACTTACAAATTTTACCCTAAAGCCATGGGACGCCAATACCATCAGGAAGTCCGACAAAGAAGGATTAGTCTCAATCGCCTCTGATATCGGATATCTGTGGAGGATGCATAGCTTTGGTTCATTCAAACGCTTTACCTGTCAGCCAAAACTTCAATGAATCGAGCTAACGATGACTCGCGGCGGCCTTTAATGACACGATTTCTACTGCGGACGCCCGCGCGCAAGTGAAGCGGATAGCTTGTTCTCGCTCAGGATGCAGTGGGCGTCTGAGTCGCTTGCTCGGGCGAGAAATCTCGAATGTGCCCGAATATGTTCTTAGCTCCCCTAGCCATGAACTTCAAGTCACGAACACTCCGAATGCCCATGATCTTTCTGACCATGAATTCGGGGTTGAAGGCCACTTTGTATAATCCTTGAACAATTTTCATGACTTCTTGTTCACTCATCGGCGTCTTGAGAATTGGTTCCCGCATATCATATCTCTCCCAGTCTTCGGTTTTCAGCCATCCGTTTTGTTTAGCCTGTTCGAATAGTTGTGTTCCCGGATAGGGAATGACGATCGTCACTTGCCATGTCTTTGCGTATCCCTTCTTCAACAGATGTTTTGCAGTGTCTACGGTCCGCAATGCTTCCTCTTTAGTTTCCCACGGATACCCGAACATTATAGTGAGGTGTGGATCGAGACCGGCCTCGCTAGCTACCTTGCACGTGTCGATTTGTTGTTGCTCAGTCACCCCTTTGTTGAGCATGTCGAGTGTTTTCTGATTGGCCGATTCTAATCCGTAGAGTATGAATCTGAACCCTGCCTTCTTCATCAATCTGTACTCGTCGCCTGAGAGGGCACCGAAGCGCATATTACAGCCAATAAGGACGCGCTTGTTGTAACCCCGGTCGATCATCCCATTACAGAATTTTTTGAGCCAATCTCCGACCGGGAATGTGCCGGTGTCGTCGAAGATTTCCTTCACGCCGTAGTTTTCGATCAGCATTCCCACCTCATCGAGGTAGGATTCCGGTCGTCTCACGTTAAAGGCTGGATAGTGGATTGTCCATGAGCAGAAGGTACAACCTCCTCCCGCCCTGTACCAACAGTCGCGTCCCACCATTGAATACGTTCCAGGAGTATACTTGTAATTGCCATTGTGAACGCTGTAGAGCTCCCACTTTGTCAGATCTCGATCTATGAACGGTGCCTCGCTGAGGTTATGCCGCTGAGTAAACTTTCCTGTGGACTCGAACTTACTATCGGAGCGATACCAGATACCCGGCTCCATTTCGCCCCTACCGTCCAGACAGTTGGCAAGGCTCCTAAGGGCGAAGTCGAAATCTCCACCGGTGATGACGTAGTCAACGTCGCTGTTCCTCAATGATTCCTCAGGAAAAGCAGTCACGTGATCTCCGCAGAGAACGGTCTTGGTCTCCGGGCTAACCTGTTTGATGTCCGAGATCGTCTTCCAGTAGCGCTTTATGACAGGTGCCTTCGCTTCGATTGCAACAAGGTCAGGATTTTCGCTGGCTACTGTCTTCAGCCAGCTATCGTAAGGCTTCTGCTCCGAAATAGCATCATCCCATATCGTCTCGTGGCCGTCGACTTTGAGCATTGTCGCCGCAGAAGCGGGGACCATCGGGTAAATGTAAGTGGGCT
>Ga0209056_10002501_pt1 | contig 19748 bp, 20 predicted proteins | sample GraSoiAngelo_114_FD_185876 | JGI IMG/M metagenome (GOLD analysis project Ga0209056, IMG submission 185876) | Grasslands soil microbial communities from the Angelo Coastal Reserve, California, USA - 14_0903_13_40cm (SPAdes) (version 2) | ecosystem: Environmental > Terrestrial > Soil > Grasslands...
CGTCGTCACCCGACCGTCGAACGACGTGGAATCCCAGTCGAAATTCCGGACCTCGATGCGCTGGTGCAGGAGATGGTAGTCGTGCGACCGGGTGTACGCGTCGTTCGTGACCAGCTCGGCATTCGACTGGGCGGCCGCGCGCAGGGCGAGGCCGCAGAGCAGCGTGCAGACGAGTGATGGGCGCATGCGCCTAATGTAGCCTGGACGCGGGGCCCTTTCCGGTGCAGAATTCTCCGGCCGTCACTACGCCCTTCACAGGAGATTCGAGGATGAGAGCCAGGCTCGGAACCACCCTTCTCGCCGTCTGTACGCTCCCTCTCACGGTCGTCGCCGTCGCACGGGCCCAGAACCCGGTCTCGAACGGCATCCGGGCCATGGCGCAACGCCAGACGAAGAACATCGTGGACGCCGCGGAGGAAATGCCGGCCGACAAGTACGGCTACAAACCCACGCCCGCCCAGATGAGCTACGGGGACGTGGTCGCCCACCTGATCAAGGAAGGGAACAACTATCTCTGCAGCGCGGCGTCCGGCATGAAGCAGCCGGACGCGGACAAGTTCGCGGGGACGGACCCCAAGGACAAGCTCGTGACGGGCCTCAAGGCCTCGTTCAAGTTCTGCGAGACCGCGCTGGCCGGGATCCAGGACGCGCAGCTGGCCGACAGCATCGACTTCTTCGGCGGCCACAAGGTCACGAAGGGGATGGCGGGGCTGATCACCGTGGCCGACTGGGCAGACCACTACAGCCAGATGGCGATCTATCTGCGCTTGAACGGACTGCTGCCGCCGACTGCCAAGAAGGGGATGGACTAGCGGTCCTTGAGGATCTCGCGTGCGGCGTTGTATCCGCACGCGCCCATGACGCCGCCGCCCGGATGCGTCGCCGAGCCGCAGAGGTACAGCCCCTTGATGGGGGTGCGGTAGTCGGCGTATCCGGGCAGCGGCCGCAGGAAGAACAGCTGTGACAGGGTCATCGCGCTCTGGAAGATGTTCCCTCCCGTCAGTCCGAAGCGGCGCTCCAGATCGAGTGGGGAAAGCACCTGCCGGTCGATCACGGCGCGCTTGAAGTTCGGCGCGTACTCGTTGAGGATTTCGAAGCAGCGGTCGGCGAACCGATCCTTCACTTCGTCCCAGCCGCCGTTCCGCAACTGGTACGGCGCGTATTGTACGAAGAACGACATGACGTGCTTGCCGGCGGGCGCCACCGTCGTGTCCACGACCGACGGGATGGTGCACTCGAGGATCGGGTCGGCGGAGGGGCGGCCGTACTTGGCGTCGTCGTAGGCCCGCTCCATGTAGTCGAGCGTGGGCGCGAGATGAATCGTGCCGCGCAGGTGTCCGTTGGGCGGCAGCCCGCTCCCTTTGACGGCCGTGAAGTCAGGCAGCTCGGACAGGGCGACGTTGATCTTGAGGGAGGCGCTGGCGTAGTCGATGCCGCGCACCGCCGCCACGAACTCGGGATCCAGCTCCCGCTCGTCGACGAGCTGGAGGAAGGTCACGTGGGCGTCGGCGTTGGACGCGACCTTCTTGGCCTGGAACTCGCTGCCGTCGGCGAGGGCCACGCCCTTCACCCGGCCGCGGCGGGTGAGGATCTTCGCCACCGGGCTGTTGAGACGGATTTCCGCCCCGTGGGCCCGCGCCGCGGACGCGAGCGCCTGCGTGATGCCGCCCATCCCGCCCCGGACGTAGCCCCACATCCCCCGCACGCCGTTGCACTCGCCCATCACGTGGTGGAACAGCACATACGCCGTGCCCGGCATGGAGGGTGAGGCCATGGCGCCAATGATGGCGTCGGTGGCGAGGGCGATCTTGAGCTGCTCCGATTCGAACCAGCGGTCCAGGATCGGCCGCGCGGCGCCGGTGAGGATCTCGAGGGCGCCCGGGCCGTCCCGCCCCAGTCTGAGAAAGCGCCAGCCCAGCCTGGCGAGGTGCGCGAGGTTCTTGGGACCGAAGGACCAGGGGTTCGGGGGCGTCTGGAGCAGGGTGGGCTCGATGAAGTCGGCCAGGCGCTCGAGCATCGCCTCGTAGCGCGGCAAAGCCTCGGCGTCCCGGGTCGAGAACTTGGCGACCTGCTGGCGTGTCAGCTCCTTGTCGGGCCCCATCAGCAGGAACCGGCCATCGGGGAACGGCGTGAACGACGATGGGCTGCGCGGCAACAGCTCGAAGCCGTGGCGTGCGAGCTCCAAGTCGCGGATGATCTCGGGTCGCAGCAGACTGTTCACGTACGCCGCCGTCGACACCTTGAAGCCCGGCCACAGCTCTTCGGTCACGCACGCGCCGCCCACCACGTCACGCCGCTCGAGTACCAGCACGCGCCTGCCGGCGCGCGCGAGGTAGGCCGCGGTGACGAGGCCGTTGTGACCGGCCCCGACGATGATGATGTCGTACGCGGTCATGGCGATCCCTTCGATCCCTTCGATCCCTTCAAGGGTCCGGCGTGGTGCGCTATGTTACAGGCGGGTCCGTCGCACCATGATGCGAACGGTTGTGCCGCTGCTGGCGGTCGCCTGCGTTGCCGTCTCTCCCCTCACGACGACGGGGTGCGCGCGGCACCGGCCGACTGCCACTACCCCCTCCGCCGACTCGACCTCCGCCCGCGAGCCCGTGACGCTGCGCGTCACCAACAGCAACTGGTCGGACGTGAGAATCTACCTCACCCGCGGCGCCATGTGGGTGCGGCTGGGCCTGGTCACCACCAACAGCACCGTCGAGTTCACCGTGCCGGTCGAGTTCGTCACCACGACCGGAAACGTGACGCTGGTGGCGGATCCCGTCGCGGGGCGGCGGCCCTGGACCACGCCGCTTCCCGCCGTCATGCCGGGCGACGAATTCGAGCTGGTCGTCGAGAGCTTCCTGCAGTACTCGCACCTCGTGGTGCGGTAGCCCTTCAAGGCCTGCGCTGCAGCCGCTCGAGCAGCGCCCCCAGCCCGGGCGGCACCTGCACGCCGAAAATCTCCCTGGTGGGGGCGGTGACCACGATCGTGCGCGGCCCTGAGGTTCCGTCGCTTCCGGCCAGTCCGGCCGCGCCGTTCCGGCCCGAGGCGCCGTCGGCCGCGTCCGGGCACCGGCGATCGCCACTCGCCCCACCCTGCCCGCCCTTGCCGCCCTTCCCGCCCGCTCCGCCGGTGCCTCCGGGGCCTCCAGCGCCGCCCGCGCTGCGGCCGTCTACCAATCCGGCCAGGAGCGGTTGGTCCACCGGTACCACGACCGTAATCCGGCCGCCCCGGCCGCCCGGCCCACCCTGGCCCCCGGTACCGCCATTGCCCCCGGGGGCGCCGGGCTGCGGCGGACACCCCGCCGAGCCGGGGGAGCCGTCGCTGCCGTTCGGACCCGCGAGGCCCGCGCCACCCCGGCCGCCGCGCGTCTCGACGATCAGCCAGTCCGCCGGGGCGACGCTCGTCGCATCGCCCAGGACGTAGAACGGCGGCGCGACGCCCACCTGGATTCCGGCAACGTACAGCTTGTCGTAGAAGGGGGAGCGCACCCCTGCGAGCCGCACCGTCACGTCCGGCCCGTTGCCCCCCGCCTGGCCCGCGCCGCCGGGCTCGCCCGAGAAGGTGAACGTGTGGGGCATACAGCCGTAGTAGGGGGGCACCACGACGGTGCTTGTGACACGAGAGTTGGCTCGTAGGGTCGCCGTGAGCCGGAACCCGGTGGACACGGTCGCCAGCGGATCGCGCTCGGTGACCCAGTCGCCGTCTTCCTGGGAGACCGCGTCGGGGCTCTCGCGATCGAGAAACACGACGTGCAGCCGGGGCGGGTGCTTCTTGTCGTACGACCGCGCGAACGGCACGCGCTCAGCGCTCGCCAGCACGGCCTCGTAGCTCGTTGCGATCACACTCCCCGGGCAGGCGCGGGCGTAGCTCGTGACGATCCGAATGTCCCTGATTTGCGCGACCAGGCCGGGGTCGGGGGCGAAATCGGCGGGCGGGGCGTGGGAGCAGCCTAAGAGCGTCAAGGCGAAAACCGTCACGGAGAGACGTTGCAGAGAGACGTCTCGGAACAACGTCGGGAAGAGTCGCATGGCGATCCCTTTCGGGTCAGCGGCCGGGAAGCAACATGTGAAACCGGGTGCCGATAGGCAACTTGCGGCTTGGGGCTTGCGGCTTGAGCCTTAGTGCGCATGGACCAGCCCGGGTACGGTCTCATCGAGACGATGCGCGTGCGGGAGGGACGCATCCCGTTCTTGTCACGCCATCTCGCGCGCCTGGAGCGCTCGCTGAACGAGCTCGACCTGGCGAAACCCGCGCACGATCTCGCCGCGCTGGTAACCCCGTTTGCGGCAACCGGCGACGCCGTACTCCGCATCGAAGTCCGCGACGGGCACGCCAACGTGACCGTCCGCGCGCTGCCGCGTTTGGCGGCTCCGGCCCTGATCGCCGCGTCCGAGCCACATCAGCCCTATCCCCACAAGTCGACCGAGCGCGACTGCTTCGTAGAAGCGGCCGCCGAGGCCGAGCGGTCCGAAGCGGACGACGCCCTGCTGCTCACGCAGGACGGGCTCGTGGCTGAGGGCACGGTGTGGAATGTGTTCTGGTGGGACGATGACATGCTGCGCACGCCGGCGCTCGACCTCGGCATCCTCCCGGGCATCGGGCGGGAGCGCGTGCTCGAGCTCGTGGCGCCCGTGGACCAGGGTCGTTACGCGCGCCACCAGCTCGCCGGGAGGAGCCTGTTCCTCACGAATGCCGTCCGCGGCGTCGTGCCGATCGCCTCGCTCGACGGCTCACCCGCGCCCCCCGATCCCCGCACGGCGGAGCTCGCCGGCCGGTTCTGGCCCGCTGCTTGAGCGTTGCGGTGCGGGACCGAACGCCACCCGAAGCGACGACGCACTACTCTGGGGCGCATTCGCCGCGCCCGCGCAGCACCGCCACGCCGCCGATCGGGGCTCCATGCAATTGCGCGACAATCAGATACGACCCGTGCGGCAACGGCCCCGACGCAGCGTGACGGCTCTGGCCCGGGAAGTGCGTTGCGCTCTGGGAGCGGCTCGAAACGGGCTTGCGGGTCGTGCGGGGAGGATTGATCGACAGGCGAGGCGCGTAGCAGATGGTCACCACAGCACCAGTAGCCCGACAGCGGGCGGCGTCGTTCACGGACGACGAGGTCGAAGTCGTCGTGGCGCGCCCGGACGTCGGGTCCGAGGCCGTGTCCGCCTCGGTGCAGCTGCTGACGGACCGGGAGCGACAGCGGGCGGCTCGGTTCGCGTTCGTGCCCGACCGCCGCCGGTTCATCGTCGCGCGAGCGCTGTTGCGGCAGCTGCTCGCGGCGCGGCTCGGCGTTCGGCCCGAAGCGATCGAGCTCGCCGCGGCAGCGCGCGGCAAGCCCGCGCTGGCCGGGCGCTTGGCGGCTTCCGACCTGCGGTTCAATGTGTCGCATTGCCAGGATGTCGCCGTGTACGCCTTCTCTTCGGGCCGGGAAGTCGGCATCGACGTGGAGGCGGTCCGCGAGCTCCCCGACGCCGACGACGTAGCCGCCCGCTGGTTCTCTCGTCAGGAGTACGCCACGTACCGGACGCTCGAGCCGGGCGACCGGGCGCTGGGATTTTTTCAGTGCTGGACTCGCAAGGAGGCGTTCATCAAGGCGCTGGGCGACGGCCTGTTCCACCCGCTCGATCGCTTCGACGTATCGCTCGCGCCGGGGGAGCCGGCTCGGATCCTCCGGGTCGAGGACGTCCCGGGCGATCGCTGCCGCTGGCGCCTGGAGGGGTTCTCGCCCGTGCCGGGGTTTGTGGCGGCCGTGGTCGCGGAGCGGCCGATCGAGGACGACCGCTGATGGCCCCGACCGCGACCGAGTCGCCGTGGATGAACGACGAGCTGCGAATGTTCCGCGCGACCGTCCATCAGTTCGTCGAGAAGGAGTTCGTGCCGCACCAGGCCCGCTGGCGCGAGCAGCGGCGTCCCGATGCGGAGGCGTGGATGCAGGCCGGCACGACCGGCTTGCTGCTCCCCGACCTGCCCGACGCGTACGGCGGTGGTGGCGGCAACTTCGCCCATGCCGCCGTCGTGCTGGAGGAGCTCGCCTACGCGGGCGTGCATTTCGGCTCCGGCATCCAGGGCATCGTGGCGCACTACATCCTGGCCTACGGCAGCGAAGAGCAGAAATGCCGCTGGCTCCCGCGCATGGCGCGGGGCGAGCTGGTGGCAGCCATCGCCATGAGCGAGCCCGGCGCCGGCTCCGACCTGCGGAACATCCAGACCGCCGCCCGGCGCGAGGGCGACCACTACATCATCAACGGCTCGAAGACGTTCATCACGAACGGCGCGCTCGCCGGCCTCGTGTGCCTGGCGGTCAAAACCGACCCGCGCGCCTCCGGCGTGAAGGGTATCTCCCTGATCATGGTGGAGACGAAAGGCCTTCGAGGGTATCGGGTCGGCGGCGCGCTCGACAAGATCGGCATGCACGGCCAGGACACGTGCGAGCTGTTCTTCGACGAGTCCCAAGTCCCGGCGACGAACTTGCTCGGCGGGGCCGAGGGCAAAGGGTTCTATCAGATGATGGAGCGTCTGCCCTACGAGCGCCTGGGCGTGGGCGTCGTGGCGGTCGCGACGGCGGAGCAGGCGGTCGCCATCACGACCGATTACGTGAAGCAGCGCACGGCGTTCGGCAAGCCGCTGATCGAGCTGCAGAATACCCGCTTCAAGCTGGCCGAGTGCAAGACCGCCGCGCATGTCGGCCGGGTGTTCGTCGACCACTGCATCGAGCGTTTCATCGCCGGCCAGCTCGACGACACCCTGGCCGCCATGGCCAAGTATTGGCTCACCGACTGCCAGTGCCGCATCGTGGACGAATGCGTTCAGCTGCACGGTGGCTACGGATACATGACCGAGTATCCGATAGCCCGCATGTGGGCCGACAGCCGCGTGCAGCGGATTTACGCGGGCGCCAATGAAATCATGAAGGAGCTGATCGCGTGCTCGCTCTGACCGATCTCTGCCTGCACGAGCTGATCGAGGCGCAGGCGCGTCGTACCCCCGATCATGTGGCGGTCGTATTCGAGCAGGAGCGCCTGACGTACGGCGAGCTCGACCGGCGCGCCGGGCGGCTGGCGCACCACCTGAGGGGTCGGGGCGTGGGGCCGGACGCGCTCGTCGGCCTGTTCGTCGAGCGCTCGGCGGACCTGATGGTCGGCATCTTGGGCATCCTCAAGGCCGGGGCGGCGTACCTGCCCATCGACACGGGCTACCCGCAGGAGCGGGTCGCCTTCATGCTCTCGGACGCGAGCGTCGCGGTGGTGGTCACACAGTCGGGCCTCGTGGCCCGCCTCCCGATCGACAGCTCGCGAGCCGTGTGCCTGAACGGAGATCTTGACGCGCCGGCACCGGCGGGACCGCCACCCGTGCGCCCCGACCACCTCGCGTACGTGATCTACACGAGCGGCTCCACCGGCCGCCCCAAGGGCGTCTGCATCACCCATCGCAACATCGTCAACTACGTCCTGGGAATTGCGGAGCGTCTGCGACTCGAGCCGGGCATGAATCACGCGACCGTGTCGACCATCGCGGCGGATCTCGGCAACACGGTCGTGTTCCCGGCGCTCGCCACGGGGGGCTGCCTCCACGTGGTCTCGCACGAGAGAGCCGAGAACCCAGCGCAGCTCGCGGAATACTTCCAGCGCGAGCGGATCGACGTCGTGAAGATCGTACCGTCGCACCTCGCCGCCTTGCAGACGGGCCCCCATCCGGAAGCCGTGATGCCCCGGTCTCGGCTCGTCCTGGGTGGCGAGGCCTCGCGTCTCGACTGGATCGCGCGGCTGCGCGCCTTGGCCCCAGGCTGCGAGATCTACAATCATTACGGGCCCACGGAGACCACGGTCGGCGTGCTGACGTACAGCGTGGGGCCCGCGCTGCCGGTCACCCAGTCCGGCACGCTGCCGCTCGGCAGCCCGCTGCCCAACATCCGCGTGCACGTCCTCGATGCGAGCGGGCGACCCGCAGCGATCGGCGAGCAGGGAGAGCTGCACATCGGTGGCCGCGCGGTCGGGCGCGGCTACCTCGGCCGCCCGGATCTCACCGCCGAGAAGTTCATCGCGGATCCGTTGGCCTTGGGCGCGGAGGAGCGCCTCTATCGGACGGGCGACCTGGCGCGAGTGCTGCCGGACGGGAGCCTCGAGTTCTGCGGTCGACTCGACGACCAGATCAAGCTGCACGGCTACCGCATCGAGCTCGGGGAGATCGAAGGCACGCTGCGGGCGCAGCGTGGTGTGCGCGACGCCGTGATCCGGGCGTTCGACGACGCGACCGGCGGCAAACACCTGGTCGCGTACGTCGTGCCCCAGCGGCCGAACCAGGCGCTGTGGGGGTGGCAGGCGCCGTACGTACTGCCAGACGGCGCCCCCGTGGCGCACCTCAACCGCAACGAGACCGAGTACATCTACAACGAGATCTTCGTGCAGCAGGCGTACCTGCGGCACGGCATCACGATAGCCGAGGGCGACTCGATCGTCGACGTCGGCGCCAACATCGGATTGTTCACCGTGTTCGCGAGCCGGCTCGCCAAGAACCTCCGCATCGTTGCCTGCGAGCCGAACCCGGCCGCCTTCGCGTGTCTCGAGGCGAACGCCGCGGCGTGGGGCGCGGGCGTGCGCTGCCTGCCGCTCGGCTTGTCGCGCGAAAGCGGATCGGCGGACCTCACCTGGTTCGAGGGCCTGTCGCTGCTCTCGGGCTTCTACGCCGATGCCGCGACGGAGCGCGAGATGGTCAAACGCTACGTGCTCAATCAGCAGGCGGCGGCTGACAACGAGCGTTTCGTCGCGGATGTGGGCGACGTGATCGATGACCGCCTCCGCGCCCGGACGGTAGCGGCCCGGCTGCGCACCCTCTCCAGCGTCATCGCGGAGGAGGGTATGGAGCGAATCGACCTCCTCAAGGTCAACGTTGAGAAGAGCGAGCTGGATGTGCTGCGCGGAATCGACGCGGACGATTGGCCCAAGATCCGCCAGGCGGTAATCGAGGTGGATCAGCACGACCATGTGGAGCCGATCACGCAGCTGCTCGAGCGTCACGGCTTCGACGTGATGGTCGAGCAGGACCCGCTACTGCGACATACCGAGCTGTGCTACGTGTACGCGATCAGGCCTTCTCCCGAGCGGGGGGGGCTCATCCGGCACCAACCCGCCGACGCGTTCGTGCCCGCGGAGCTGCCCGCCGACGGAGCAGTCCTGACGCCCGCGTCGCTGCGCAAGCATCTGCAGGCACAGTTGCCCCAGTACATGATCCCCTCGGCCTTCGTTCTGCTGGACAAGCTTCCCTTGACTGCGAACGGGAAAGTGGATCGTCAGGCGCTGCCGCCCGTTTCGTTCGAGCGCGCGCAGCCGGCCCACGAGGTGGCACCGCCGCTCACCGAGACCGAGCAGGCCGTCGCGGCCATCTGGGCCGAGCTCTTGAAGGTGGAGCACATCGGCCGCACGGATGACTTTTTCGACCTGGGCGGGGACTCGTTGCTGGCCATCCGGGCGCTGGCGCGCATCCGCGACGTCTTCGGTGTGGACGTCCAGACCCGCACCTTGTTCGAGAACTCCACGATCACGAGCTTGGCCGACGCCCTGGATACCCTGTCGTGGAGCGCGAGCGGGAAGGTCCTGGCGCAGGGCGCCGCCGGTCGGGAGGAGATTGAGCTATGAGGGTGGCCGCCTTGCTGGCGGACCTGCGCCGCCGCGATGTCCACGTGAAGGCCGAGGGCGACCGTGTGCGCTGCACGGCACCGCCCGGCGTCCTTACGCCCGAGTTGCGCGAGGCGTTGCAGCGGCACAAGGCCGAGATCCTGGAGTTCCTGCGTGCGGCCGAGACGCTCGCTCACCAGCAGCGCGCCATTGTCCCGCTGGAGCGCCGCGGCGCCAAGACGCCCATATTCGCGGTCGGCGGACATAACGGCGACGTCTTCTGTTATCGCCCCCTCGCGCGCCACTTGGGGGGCGAGCACCCCTTCTTCGGGCTCGAGCCTCCCGGTGTCGACGGCCAGAGCAAGCCGCTCACGCGCATCGAGGATCTGGCGGAGTATTTCGCGGACCAAATCCGCGCCTTTCAGCCCGACGGTCCGTGCATCCTCGCCGGCTATTGCGCCGGCGGTACGGTGGCGTTCGAGCTCGGTCGACAACTGTTGCAGCGCGGTGCCACCATCAACTTCGTTGCGCTCTTCGGGAGCCCGTACCCGACTTGGTATCGGCACCCGGCGACGCTGCGACGGCGCCTCGCCCAGCAGCGGGACCGGATCGGCGCGCACGCCCGCGCGCTGTGGTCGCTCACGGCCGTTGAGCTTCGCCGCTACGTCGCCGAAAAGCTGCAGGCGCGCAAGGTCCGGCGCGCGAGCGAGCGTGCCGCCGCGGTCGATCCCGTGCTGCTGCGACGCGCCCAGGTCGAGCGCGCGACTACGGCAGCGCTGCGTCGTTACAGGCCCGGGCCGTTTGCGGGCCGCGTAAGCCTGTTCTTGCCGAGCAAGGACTGGCCACCGGCCGCGCCGGCGCTCTGGCGAGCACTGACGCAGCGGGCCGACGAGTATGTCGGGCCGGAGGGCTGCGATGCCGACACGATGCTCCTCGAGCCCCATGCGGTGGGTCTCGCCGAGCTGTTTCGGCGCTGTCGCGACGCGCGGGATGGCGGGTCCGCCGGGCGGCCGGCGGCGTCGACGAGCGACGATCAAGCACGGCCGCTTCTGGTCACCAGCCTCACCCGCTAGATTGGCCTCAGCCGTGGGCGCTTAGAGCAGTGGACTGTGGCACCGAAGCAGGCGAGCGGGAGCATGAGGTTGTGCTCCCGCTTCGTGCTTTATCGAGGACGGTACTTCGCCATCGTCCGACGATTTCCAGCGGCCGACCGCGCAGCACCGGCACCACGTCCTGTGGCCCCGACCGGACGCGACTGAGCAGGTGAGAACATCGAACCTGGTTTGGAGGGAGCGGCTCTAGGGATTAGATTTTTCCTCGGCGTGGTGGCTGTAGCTCAATCGGTTAGAGCGCCGGACTGTGGCTCCGGAGGTTGCGGGTTCGATTCCCGTCAGCCACCCCTAGCGGCTAGACGCGCAGACGCCTAGTGGTGCTAAGGTTTGAGGGTTTAGGTTTTCCTCGGTGTCTGTACGTCTAGGCGTCTAGCCTTTAGGTCCGTAGCTCAATTGGTAGAGCACCGGTCTCCAAAACCGGGGGTTGCAGGTTCGATTCCTGCCGGGCCTGCTGAGAACGTGAAGCCTCGCAGCGACTTGCGTCGCTGCCGAGGCTTCTCGTTCTGGCAGCCGGGGAGCACAGTGTCAGGAACAGTGCCAGAACGGTTGCGCGGGCGAGCTGGAGACTGTCGGGCACCGCTTTCACCTCGGCGTTCGTCGACGTCGTCGTTGCTGTGCTCAGCCGTTGTCTGGGGATGCTGGCGGCGAGCTGCGCGCCGATCGCCAAGGCGAACGGATGCGGCGGACTCGGACGCGTAACCATGGCCGGACGGCCCGCGCTTGACCCCGCTCGACACGTCCCCTACCGTCAAGGCATGAACTACCGAGACCGCATCACGATCGAACCGGGCAAGCGCGGCGGTAAGCCGTGCATCCGTGGTTTGCGCATCACAGTCTACGATGTGCTTGAGTATCTCGCGTCCGGGATGAGCGAGAACGAGATCGTCCGGGATTTCCCAGATCTGACGCGGGAGGACATCCGCGCCAGCATCGCCTTCGCCGCCGATCGGGAGCGGCGCCTCATGTTCGCTTCGGGGGAGTAGATGGCGGCGCCCGGTGCGGCTGCCGTTTGATCAGAACCTCGCGGCGAGCCTCGTGCAACGGCTCGCCGATGTTTATCCCGGGTCGCAACATGTGCGGGACGTCGGCCTCGGCGCGGCAGATGACGCGGGGGTGTGGGCCTACGCGGCGGAGCACGGCTTGACCATCGTCTCGAAGGACGCCGACTTTCACCAGCTCAGTTTTCTGAAGGGAGCGCCTCCGAAGGCTGTCTGGATCCGCCGCGGCAACTGTTCCACTCAGGATATCGAGAAGACCCTGCGCGCACGCCAGGCTGACATCGTCGGATTCGACGAGGCATCTGACGCGACGTTTCTGATTATCGACTGACGACGGTCAACGTGATGGACCGCTGAACATGACATCTCGCTTGGCTTGCATTACGGCGACGTGGCTGGCCAGCTCTTCGCTAGCTGCCCAACAGCTCGTGCCGGAGAGCGTGAAAGTTCAACGATCCAACCCGATGGCAGCCCTCGGTGGCCGAACCCTCGTCGTGCTGCACCTGAAGCCCTATCGCACCGATTCGGGGTACCGGTTCGCGGCCGGTGATTCGATGGGCAGGGTCGAACCCTACCCTGCGCACTTGTCCCGTAACAACGACGGCGCACTCGCCCGCGCCGATTCGTTGTACCGCAATCAGCGCTATCGGGAGGCCGCTGCGGTGCTCGAGCGGGCGTACGGGGACGAGCCTACCAACCCGTTTGTCCTTAACGCGTATGCGCGGACGCTCTTCTGGATCGACGACCGGCGCGATCAAAGTCTCGACGTGTACCGGAGGCTGATCGCACTGCTCGACCAGAAGGGCGGCACCAACGATTCCGTGGTGTTCGTTGACTTGTGGTTCCACGAGGCGTACTGGAAGATCGCATCATTATACCTCGACCGGGGCGACTACAAGACTGCTGCGTTCGAAATCACCCGCTTTCTCGCAGCTCCCGGTCCTCGTGAGAGTCCCGTCCTGAACCAAGCGATCGACTTCCTCGTGGAGGCCTACGCTCATCTGGACAACGACGAGCTAGTGCGCCTGTGGGCGAAGCGCGCGCTGAGCCTCAATGCGAGGGACGCCCAAGTTCTGTCATTCCTGTACCAAATGGGATCGCGTGCCACGAGTCGATTGCCAACGGACGTGCTAGCGTGTCGGCCTGCAGCGGACACCTTGCCCCCGGTCGGTGCTTATTCGTTCTTTCGCCAAGGCGCGACGGTGCGCTGTGTCGCGCCCCGTGGCGATGACGACGAGACCGTGGCCCCGTGCCTCCGCGTCGGTGAGGTGTACGTAGGTGAGCGCCGCGACGAAGTAGAGGGCACGCTCGGAGCCCCACAACGGTCCTTGCCACAGCGGAACGGGACGGTCGCGTATATGTACCTCGTGTTCTTTGACGGCTCGCAGCGGGGCGCCTATTACGTGATCGAGTATGAATCGGCGGAGGGCAGTGAGATTGTCCGATCCCTTCAGCTCACGCGGGACCGACCACCGCTACCGTTGGACTTCTCTTGCGTGCTCTTGGGAGACCCGGCGGAGCGCTTGACTCGGCAGGTCGGCCCACCCGCACGCATCGCGCCGTTCGACGACGCGTCGATCGCCGTCAAGGGTCAACAGTGGACGTACGGGCCGCTTCCTTTCTCAGCGGAGATCGTAGACAACCGGGTGTACTCCATCCGGGTGTGGCGACCGGACGCCCTGCCACCGAAGCGTAGGCGGTTCAAGTTCGCCGAGCCAAGCTGACTGCAGCCGGGTCCTCAGTGCCAGGATTAGTGCCAACGCCGGCGTTGTCCAGCGACGCCGGCGTCGGTGGCCCGAAGCTAAGTCCTTGAGAATCAACAAACGCTTCAACGCCGGCGTTGCTGCGGCTGCGCTCCCAAACCGGGGGTTGCAGCTTCGATTCCTGCCGGGCCTGTTTGAATTACAAGGAGTTACGCGCGAGGGCTCTCCCCCTCGCCCGGCTTTCTGTGTCCAATTTGCGTCCAATACCGAGGGGCTAAGCAATGACATACCTCAAGCCTCTTGCCGCGGCGTTCTGCGTCGCCCTCACCGCAGCGTCAGCTCCACTGTTCGGTCAGACCGCGATCCCCAACACCCGCGCCGGAAAGGTGCCACGTGCCTGGGTCGACGCGTACAACAGCGGCGACTCCGCGCGCGTCGCGATGTTCTTCCGCACCTACTCTGTGGAAGACGCCCTTCGGGGTGCATTCGCATTCCGTAAGATGACGGGGGGGCTTGACCTGCTCAGCGTCCAGGCGAGTGAGCCGCGGCACGTTGAATTCATGACCCGATTCCGCGCAAGGCCGATGGTCGGCTACGGGGCGCTCGACGTGTCGGCGGCCGACACGAGTCGCGTGAGCGGCTACCTCTTTCCGCTCGGCATGAACGTCTTCGTGGACGACATCCGCATCGACGCGCCCACTCGCGATACCTGCAAATCCTCTACAGCCTGTTACCCCGAGGTCCGGAACCGCAACCGGATACGGTCACTCAACATCGGCGCGAGCGCGAAGCCCACTGCCCGGTCTGGGCGACCGGGCGGCTCGAGGGGAACGTCGGGTACCTACGGTTCGACGGGTTTGTCGATCCGGCCGAGTGCGGGTCGACCATTGTCACGGCGATCACCGCCTTGGCCGAAACGAACGCGCTCATCATTGACCTGCGGGAAAACGCGGGCGGCGGTAAAGCCGGCTCGACTCCTCTCCTCGAGTCGTACTTGTTTGACCGCCGTACTCATCTCAGTGACGTGCGGTTCCGTTATGCCGGCGACACACGGGAGCGCTGGACGTTGGACTCCGTTGCCGGTGCGCGCTTCGGCGGGGAGAAGCCTGTCTATGTGCTGACTTCCGCGCATACGCTTTCGGCAGGTGAGGAATTGGCGTACGACCTGCAGGCGCTCAAGCGGGCCACGATCGTAGGCGAGACGACGTCCGGCCAAGCCCATGCGACATTTGAAGCCCGCATTGAAAACCACTTTGGCGTCCTGCTGCCCACCGGAAAGACGCTCAACCCGGTGACCGGTACCGATTGGGAAGGGGTCGGCGTTGTGCCGGATGTCAAAGTGCCGGCGAGCGAAGCCCTGACCACGGCGCAGAGACTGCTCCGCGAAAAACTGCCGCGCTAACGCCTATCAAGCACGATATCGTGGGCGGCAGCGATGACGGCCTCAGGCGCATCAATGGACGATCGCCAAACCCGCCCGTGGCCGCGGCCTGCGCGTAGCTCTCCGGTAACGTCGCATCGAAGAGCCCAGCAATCGCTCTTGGTTGTTGGCGGAGGGCACGGACCACCTGTTCTCGCGTGCGCTGAGCGGGATCGGTCGGCAGGGGCTCGCGCGGCCTCAAGAGACGCACGATTCCGAGCCGGCGCGCCGTTTGCCCCAGGATCCAGATGGCGCGCCACAAGTAGGGTGGCGCCGTGTGGCCGAGCATGCGCTGCTCGACCAGAACCGCCCCAGCCACGTCGTCGGGGTACATGCCGTTGTAGACCCGCGCATTCAATCCGCCCAGTGAATGGCCGACCAGGACGTACGGAGGCGGGACGCCGGCGCGATGCAGCAGCTGGTGCAGCTCGGCGGACATCGCCGCGCTGGTACGCGGGAACGGGCCCGGATCACTCACCGCGCGCGTGGCGATCGAGCGAGCGCTTCGCGTCGATCGGGTCGACGCCATCGTTGGTGGCATCTCCCGCTTCGGCCTGCTGACGAAGCCCTTGGCAAGCGCGGCGCGGATCCCGCATACCTGCGTGTGCAGCGTGACCTCGATCGGCGATGGGGCGTATAACTTCACGAACATTCCGACTCCCGAGGCCGAAGCCCTGCTGTGGGTGCAAGAAGCCGAGCGACGCGGGATCCGGAGAATCGCCCTCCTCACCCGGGACTATCCGAGCATCCGGGGGCACGTGGCGGCGGTGAAGGCGGAGGCCGCGCGGGTCGGTCTCTCCGTCTCGTACGATTACGTCTTCTCGGATTCCGTGACCAACTTTCGGGCGCGCATCGCCGAAGCCCGAGCCTCGAACCCCGACATCTACTTTGTCGAGACCTTCAGCCCCCAGCTCGAGATCCTCGGCCGACAACTGTCCGACGCGAAGGTCCACAACATCGCCTCCGTCGTAGCGCCGTCGCTCAGTGAGCACCGCGAGCTCTTTGAAGCCACGTGGTATACCGACAGCAATCTCCGGGATCCCGCGTTCCGGACACGCATTGAGGAGAAGTATCCGGGCACGCAGTTCGCCACCCACATGATGCCCTACGCGTACGATGACTTCAACATGATCGTGCAGGCGTTCGAGCGGGGGCAAAACCCCGCGGTCTACCTCCGTGACATCGCCTCGTACGACGGCACGGCGGGGATGCTGACCAAGGCGCGCGGCAGCGGCACCTTCCAATCCACGCCTGCCGTGTGGGTCATTCGCAACGGCACACCGACGTTGACCTCGAACACTGAGACGCGGGAGTCACCATGACCAGACGAATGCGCACCCCGACCCTTTGGGCACTGCTGATTGCCGCCATGTTGGCCAGCGCCTATCTGATCGTCGCCAAGAATGGTGCTGCGATGAGCAGCTCAGAAACGCCTGCAGGAATGTTCCACTGAGAGCGGTGGCAGTCAGACGGTGCTCAAGCGGCTGCTCGAGCAGCCGCGGGACGTCACAGCATGATCAGCCCGCGCCGCAATCCGGTCGCCACAGCCTCGGCCCGATTCGCGGCGTCGAGCTTGTCGTAGATCGCCGCGAGGTGGGTCTTCACGGTGTGCTCCGACACCCCGAGGCGCACGGCGATCTCCTTGTTGACGAGCCCTTCGCCGAGCAGCGTGAGGATCTCCCGCTCCCGCGGCGTCAGCGTGCCGCCGCGACCGTCCCCAGCGTCACCCTCGAACAGCGCCGGCGCGAGCCCGGCCGACACGGAGGTCAGGCCAGCCGCGGCCCCGCGAATGGCGGCACCGATCTGCGCCGCAGACGCGTGCGGCGGCAAGACGGCACGCGCCCCTGCCCGCAGCGCCCGCGCGGCCGCCGTGCGGTCCAGCTCGTCCAGCAGGACGACCAGCGGCGTCGCATCGTGCTCCGGACCGCGCTCGAGGCGGAGTGGCAGGGGCAGCTGAGCCTCGGCTCCGGGACCGAGCAGGATGACATCCGGACGGCTCTCATCGTCGATAAGCACTAAGCCCGCGTCCCGAGCGACGACCCGCTGCAGCTCGCGGCGCGCCCCCGACTTCGGCGACACCACCAGCACCCGTATCACGCTGCCGCCGGCGCCTGCGCCCGTCGCAACCACGACTGGACCAGCGCCGCTGGGACGGCGAGTGCCAGGCCTCCGTGCATCATCGTGTTGATGCCGATCAATCTGCCGCCCGCGTCGGCGAGCGGTCCCCCGGAAAAGCCGGGCGCGAGGCGCAGGTCCGCCCGGATCCACGGTGGCGTACGACGAGCGCGGTCGCCGCCGTTCGTGTGGATGATCCCGAGAGTAGCCGCGGCGGTGAGCTCTCCGGGATGTCCGATCGCGATCACCAGCTCACCAACCCGCAGCAGGGGTGCGCCGCGGATCTGCGCAACCCCGGCGGCCGTGCGCACCTCGAGCTCCAGCGCGGCGAGGTCGCGCCTCGGGTCGCGCGCCACGACCCGGGCCTGTGCCACCGCGCCGTCGCTGAATTGGATCGTCGCCTGAGCGCGGGTCGCGACGTGTGCGTTGGTGATGACCAGTCCGCGTGAGTCGTCTCCCCCCCCAGGGTCCCACAGTACGCCGGCACCGGACGCCGCCGCCCCGCTCGCCTGCACCCGCACGGTCACACGCCGGAGGGCATCCACTGCTGCGGCCAGCTCCTGCGTGAGGCCGGTGGTCAAAGGCGCCGTCATGCCGCGCGCGGCTCCGGCCGTTCGCCCGGCGTCACCTGAAGCGTCTGCACCTGTCCTCCGCGAATCACCATTGCCGCGATTGGCCGTCCCACTCGGTCCCCGCCCAGCCGGGCCAGCACGTCGGTCGGGTCGCTCACGTCGGCGCCGTCGAGCGCGAGCAGGACGTCGCCCAGCAAGACCCCGTCGCGATCGGCCGGCCCGCCCGGCTCCACACTTGCGATCAGCAGGCCGACGGTGTTTTTCAGCTCGAGGCGGCGGGCGAGCGACTGCGGCACCCGCACCGGTTGCGTCCCGATCCCCAGATAAGCGCGGCGGATGGTTCCCCGTTCCAGCAGCTCGCCGACCGTCCGCTCCACCGTGGCGACGGGAATGGTCACCGGCGCGCCGCGGGCCAGCCCGGAGCTGTTGATGCCGAGCACCCGGCCGGCGGCGTCAATGAGGGGACCGCCCGAGAATCCGTCGTAAATCGACACATCGAGACGGAGCAGCGAGTCGATCTCGCCGCCCCGCCAGGTGCGCCACGCGCCGGCCACGCTGCTCACCACGCCCCAGCTAGCCGTGAGCCTTGGTCCCGGCCGCCCCAGCGCGATCACGAACTCCCCCACGCTGGGCGACGGGTCGAGGCGGAGATGCGCGGTCGCCAAGCTCTGGCCGGCGAGCCGCAACACGGCCAGGTCCGTGCTCGGGTCTCGCCCGGCCAGGGTGACGGGTGCGGTGGTCCCGTCAGGCAGGGTTACGGTGATGTTCTCGTCGCGGTTGATGGTGTGATTCGTCGCGACGATTACTCCCTGGCGCCAGTGGACGCCGCTCGCGGGAATGCGCCGCCGGGCGTGGATCGCCACGACGGCGCGGCCCCCCGCCCCGACGGCGGTGGCGAGTTCGTTCGATAGGGATTCGAGCAGTGTAGTCATTATGGACCTCAATGAGGAGCGCGGGAGGGCACGAGCGCCCGCCCGGAGGGGGACAATGTCGACGGGCGCGGCTGTGCGGCATCGGCCGAACGGGGGGGGGGAGGACCCGGCTCCGAGATCGCGGATCGTAACGAACGGTCAGCGAATGTCGGGTTTGGGCCGCCCCATTCGTCGACATAGTGGCCGGCGCACCCGGGCGATTTGTGCTCGGGAACGTTGCGGCTTGACGGTGTGTTACCGGTTCGACAGTTACCTAACTATGTACGTCGAACGCGGCAGGCAGGGTCGGCTGGCACCGGGGCAGTTCGAGCGCATCGCGAAGGCGCTGTCGGATCCGCGCCGCTTCGCGTTGCTGGAGGCGATCGCGAGCAGCGCCCAGTGCCCTTATCACCAGTTGTGTGAGGACTTTCCGGTGACGAAGGCGACGATCTCGCATCACCTGAAAGAGCTGGTGCAGGCGGGACTGGTCGATGCGGAGCGCGCAGGACAGTTCGTGAACACCCGGGTGCGTCGCGACGTTATGCGAGCATACGCGGCGGAGCTGCTGCGCCGCGTGGGAAGCGAGCGAAACCGCACCGATTGAGCGAGCGTAACGGCACGGTCACGGTGCTGTCGTGGTCAGGTGTCAAATAGTTGTACAACTGTCTTACAAGCTCCAGAACCCCAGGGAGGTCGTTGCATATGCCCAGTCGCGTTCTCGCAAGTCGGGATTGGATCCGCTCAGTGGCGCTGGTCGGGACGGTGCTCGTGACCGGGGTGGCGCTGGCCGCGTGGAAGTCCGCGGCCGCCCGCGCCGCCAGCGCGGCCGCCGCGCGGCAGCCCGAGCCGATCGAATCGGTGAACATCGCGGTAGCCAAAGAACGGGAGTACCGGCCTACGACCACGTCGGTGGGCACGGTGCTCGCGCTCGAGTCCATCACCCTGCGTAACGAGCTCGCGGGCACGGTTCGCAAGGTCGCGCTGGTGCCCGGACAGGTGGTCGAGGCCGGCACGGTGCTCGTGGGGCTCGACGTGTCGGTGGAGCAAGCGGAGCTCGACGCCGAGACCGCCCAGGCCGATCTGGCGGCGACCACGCTCGCGCGCCTCGAGCGCCTGCTCCAGGCGCAGGCCGTGTCGCAGGAAGAGGTGGACCAGGCACGAGCCGCGCGCGACGTCGCGCTCGCGCAAATCGAGCGCACCCGCGCCGTCATTGCAAAGAAGACGATTCGCGCGCCGTTTCGCGCCCGCGTGGGGCTCACCGACGTGCATCCGGGCCAATACCTGAACGAGGGCACCGAGCTCACCACGCTCCAGGGA
>Ga0209056_10002503_pt1 | contig 19740 bp, 23 predicted proteins | sample GraSoiAngelo_114_FD_185876 | JGI IMG/M metagenome (GOLD analysis project Ga0209056, IMG submission 185876) | Grasslands soil microbial communities from the Angelo Coastal Reserve, California, USA - 14_0903_13_40cm (SPAdes) (version 2) | ecosystem: Environmental > Terrestrial > Soil > Grasslands...
CCGTCTATTTTCACCGATCCCCGAACCGGCAACCAATACAATGTCGTCGTGCAGCTCGACGAGCCCTTCCGCACCACTGCAGAGGATCTGTCGCGCCTCTTTGTCATGGGTGAAGGGAGCCGGCCGGTTCTCCTGGGAGCCGTGGCCGAGGTCAAGCAGGGCGTCGGGCCCGTCATGATCGAGCGGAAGTACCAGCAGCGCCTCATCAAGATCAACGCGCAGCCGGCCGCTGACCGTGACCTTGGAGCGATCGCCCAGGACATCGAGGACAAGCTCAAGGCCTTGCCCACGCCCCCCGGCTTCACCTTCCAGTTGGGCGGCCAGATCCAGCAGCAGCGCGAGGCTTTCGGGAGCCTCAAGTTCACCTCGGTCCTCGCCATCATCCTCGTCTACATGGTCATGGCCTCCCAGTTCCGCTCGCTCCTCGATCCCTTCATCATCATGTTCTCGGTGCCGCTGGGGATGATCGGTGTCGTCTGGGCGCTCTTCCTCACTCGCACCACGCTCAACGTCACCTCGTTCATGGGCATCATCATGATGGTGGGCATCGTGGTGTCGAATGGCGTCCTGCTCGTCGAGTACATGAACGAGCTGAGGAGGCAAGGCCTGCCCCTCCGCGAGGCCGTGGTCAAGGGCGGCCGGACTCGGCTCCGCCCCATCCTCATGACGAGCCTGACCACGCTCGTCGGCCTCCTCCCCATGGCGCTCGGGATCGGCACGGGCAGCGAGGCCAATGCCCCGCTGGCCCGAGCCGTCATCGGCGGCCTCGCCGTGTCTACCGTTCTGACGCTTCTTTTCATCCCCACGCTCTACGTAATGCTCGAAGAGCGCTTCCCGCGCCGGATGGCAGAACCAGCCAACCTGTCGCTCCAGGGAGAGACCGCATGAGCGCGGTGGCACCGGGAAGGCTCCTCGGGCTGGTCCTCTTGGGCCTCGCGCTCTGTGCCTCCCTAGCGGCTGGGCAGACCCAACCGGCACCAGGCGGATCTCAGGTCATACCGCCCGGAGGCTCCCAGCTGCCGCCCGGCGCCACCCAGACGCCGCCGGGCACCATTCAAACGCTGCCAGGGGCGCCTCCGGCCACACCGGGAGTGCCCCCGACGCCCACGCCAGCTCCGGGTACCGGGATGCCGTCCGGGCCCGTGACGGTACCCCCGCTGACGATCACACCTCCGGACGACACGACGAGACCACCGGGAACCGGATCCATCCCCGGCCTGACTCCGACTCAGGTGCCCATCCGCGAGATGCTGCCCACGCCCTCCGGGATCCGAGCCTTTCCCACGCCGGACGAGCTCAAGGGCAAGGAGCTTGACGTGGAAGAGGCGATCAAGATCGCCCTGGACAATCAGCCGCTCATCCTCGCCCGCATCGGCGACTACCAGGCCTCGATCCAGAGCATCTATATCGCGCTGGCGCCCCAGCTGCCTCAGCTCAGCGGCCAGTGGAACGGGTTCGAGCAGAAAACCGTGTCGTCGGGGCCGAGCCCATCGGGCCAGTTTGCGCCGCTGTCGTTGACCCGCAACGTGACGACGTCGGCCACGTCGCTTTCGACCACGGCCACCGTCACCGCCTCCCAGCTCCTCTGGGACTTCGGGAAGACCCTGGCCGCCACCGCCGCCGCGAAGGCGGGGGCCAAGTCCTCCGCCGAGGATGTCGAGATCCAGAAGGATGAGAGCGTCCGTCTCGTCAAGACGGGGTACTTCAACCTCATTCTCAACGAGCGACTGGTCGAGGTGAACCAGGCCGCCCTCGAGCGGGCCCTCGTGAATCTCCGGAGCGCCAAGGGCTTCTTCGACGTGGGCACCCAGCCCAAGTCCGCGGTGACGCGCGCAGAGGTCGACGTGGCGACCGCGCAGGTCAACCTGATCGGCGCTCTCAATGCCGTGGTGATCTCGCGCACGACCCTCAACACGCTCATGGGCATCCCCGTGAACACGCCGACCCGGGTCCGCGACATCCTCGCCTACCAGCACGTGGACTTCGATCCGAAGACCCTGCTGCCCGAAGCCTTCGCCCGGCGCCCCGAGTACCGGCAGATCAAGGCGCGTCTCGAGCAGTCCGAGCAGACGGTCAAGCAGCAGTTCCGCAACTTCTTTCCTTCCATCACGGCAAGCGGCACCTATGGATCCGCGCGCTCCGACATGAACGAGATCTACAACTACGGCGTCCAGCTCAACTGGACCATCTTCGACGGCGGCGGCAAGATCGCGCTGTACAAGCAGGCGCAGGCCCAGCGGGACGCCGCGCAGGCGCGGGTGCGGGACACGGAGCTGACCATCTGGCAGCAGGTGGAGCAGGCATACAACACGGCCATCCAGAGCGAGGAAGCCATCGGCGCCGCCACCAAGGGGGTGGAATCCGCCGACGAGAACTTCCGATTGAGCCAGGGACGGTTCGACGCCGGCGTGGCCAACATCATCGAGCTGACCGACGCCCAGCTGGCCCTGACCACGGCCCAGGCCACCCTCGTCCAGGCCCTGGCGAACTACCGGATCGCCATCGCCCAGCTCGAGCGGTTCCTCGGCCGGCGCTAGCCAGCTCGGAGGGCGCCACTCCCTTCCGGAGCGCCCCCCGCCTCTAGGAATAAAGCCCCTCGCAGGGTAGTCTCATGGCTATGAGTCGTCGTGCGTGGATCGTGGTCGCGATGATCGTGCTGGCCGCGGGCGCCAGCGGCGCGTGGTTCTACACGCAGAGCCGCGGCAGCACGCCCCGCTTCCGCGCGGCCAAGGTCGAGCGGGGGCCGCTCACCGCCACCGTCTCGGCCACGGGCACGCTCAACGCCGTCGTCACCGTCCAGGTCGGCTCCCAGGTCTCGGGGCAGATCAAGGAGCTCTTCGCGGACTTCAACTCCCAGGTCAAGCGCAACCAGCTCGTGGCCCGGATCGACCCCGAGAAGTTCCAGGCCGCGGTGTCCCAGGCCAAGGCCCAGGTGGACGCGGCCAAGGCGACCGTGCTCAACCAGCGGGCGCTGGTCGAGAAGACCCGTGCCGACCTCGCCAATGCGCAGGCGGCCCTCGCCGTGGCCAAGGCGCAGACCGCCAAGGCCCAGGTCGCCGTGGTCGACAGCCGACGGACCCTTGCCCGCAACGCGGACCTGAGAAAGCGCGGCCTCATCGCCCAGGCCGACGAGGATACGGCGCAGGCCGCGTACGACTCGGCCGTCGCCCAGGCCGAGTCGGCCAAGGCGCAGGAAGTCGCCCAGGCCTCCCAGATTCGATCCGCCGAAGCGCAGCTCAAGGTGACCGAGGCCATGCTGCAAGCGGCCAGCGCCAACGTCGTTCAGCAGGAGGCTGGCCTCAAGCAGGCCCAGGTCGATCTCGACCACACGGAGATCCGCGCGCCCGTGGACGGCGTCGTGGTCTCGCGTACCGTGGATGTCGGCCAGACGGTGGCCGCGAGCCTCCAGGCGCCCACGCTCTTCACCATCGCGCAGGACCTGACCCAGATGCAGGTGGATACCAACGTGGACGAGGCCGACGTCGGCCGCATCCGGGAAGGTCTGCACGCCACCTTCACCGTGGACTCCTTCGCCAACCAGACCTTCTCGGGCGAGGTCATGCAGGTCCGCAAGGCGCCCCAGGTACTCCAGAACGTCGTCACCTACAACGTCGTCATCTCCGCGCGGAATCCGGATCACAAGCTCCTGCCCGGCATGACGGCCAACGTGCGCCTCATCGTGGACCAGAAGGACTCCGTTCTGAAGGTGCCGAACTCCGCGCTGCGATTCCGCCTGCCCGGCGACGACAGCGTGCCCGTGCGAGGCGTGGCCCCGGGCGCGGGGGCCGGCGGAGGGGCGAGCCAACCCTCGATCGACCAGATACGAGAGCGTCTCACCAAGTCCCTGGGCCTCACTCCCGAGCAGCAGCAGAAGCTCGATCCGATTCTCCAGGACACACGCGAGAAGATTCGCGCGCTGGGCGCGCGCGGCGCCAACGACAACGAGCGCCGGATCGAGAGCCAGCGGATTCGCGAGGCCTCCCGCGAGCAGATCCGGGGCATCCTGACGCCCGAGCAGCGTACCAGGTATGATCAGGACATGGCCGACGCGCGGGCGGGCCGCCAGGCCATCTCGGGACGCGTCGTCATCCTCGGGCCGGACGCCAAGCCCGTGCCCGTCACGGTGCGGCTCGGCATCACCGACGGCAGCTTCACCGAAGTGCTCTCCTCCGACCTCAAGGAGGGCCAGGAGGTCCTCGTGGGCTCGGCAGACTCGCGCTCGCCCGGGAGGCCAGGCGACAGCCCGCGGCTGAGGCTCTAGCGTGGGCAGCGCTCTCATCGAGACGCACGAGCTGACCAAGAACTACCGGGTGGGGGGCCAGGTCGTGCACGCCCTGCGTCAGGTCTCGCTCGAGGTCCGCACCGGCGAGTTCGTCGCCGTCATGGGCCCCTCGGGATCGGGCAAATCCACCTTCATGAACCTGCTGGGCTGTCTCGACGGACCGACCTCGGGACGCTATGTTCTCGACAGCCGGGACGTGTCGAACCTCTCGGGCGATGCCCTCGCCAAGATTCGCAACGCGAAGATCGGGTTCGTGTTCCAGGGCTTCAATCTCCTGCCCCGCACGACCGCCCTCGAGAACGTGGAGCTGCCGCTTCTCTACACGGGCCTCCCCGCCCGCGAGCGGCACGAGCGCGCCCGCGCCAAGCTGGTGGCCGTCGGCCTGGCCGAGCGGGCCGACCATCACCCCTCGCAGCTGTCGGGCGGGCAGCAGCAGCGCGTGGCCATCGCCCGCGCCCTCGTCAACGACCCCGTCCTGATCCTGGCCGACGAGCCGACGGGCAATCTCGACACGCGCACCAGCGTCGAAGTCATGGCCATCCTGCAAGACCTCAATCGCCAGGGCATCACGGTCGTCCTCGTCACACACGAGGCCGACATCGTGCCTTTCGCCGCGCGGACCATCACCTTCCGCGACGGTCGGGTGCTCAGGGACGAAGTGGTGGCGGAGACGCGGGACGCGCGGCAAGTGCTCGCCACCTTGCCCGTGGAAGCGGAGGACGAGGAGTGAACGTCCTCGCGGGCGCTCGCATCGCCGTTCGCGCCCTCCGCGTGAACAAGTTGCGCAGCATCCTGACCATGCTCGGCATCATCATGGGGGTGGCCGCGGTCATCGCCATGATCTCGGTCGGCTCGGGGGCGCAGGCCCGCATCGCCGAGCAGATCCAGAGCCTGGGCGCCAACATGCTCGTCGTCCTCTCCGGCTCCAGCACCTCGGGCGGAGTGCGTCTCGGCTTGGGCTCCCAGCTCACCATCACCGAGGAGGATGCCTGGGCCATCAAGCGGGAGGTTTCGAGCGTGGAGGCGGCCGCCCCCACCATGCGCGGGGGCGCGCAAGTGGTGTGGGGCAACCTCAACTGGTCGACCCAGATCCAGGGCATCACGCCCGAGTTCTTCGAGGCGCGCGATTGGCCGGTGGTGGCGGGGCAACCATTCGCCCAGGACGCCGTCGACGGCGCGACGAAGGTGGCGGTGCTGGGCGAGACTGTCGCCCGCAATCTCTTCGCCGACTCGGACCCTGTCGGCCAGGTTATCCGCATCAAGAAGGTCCCCTTCACGATCGTAGGCGTCCTCGGAAAGAAGGGACAGACGACGTGGGGCCAGGACCAGGACGACCTCATCCTCGTCCCGCTCTCCACGGCCAAGCGCAAGCTCCTCGGGGTCAGCCAGGCCAATGCGCGCTCGGTGGGCGCCATTTCCGTCAAGGTGCGCGAAGGTGAGGACATGAAGGACGCGGAGACCCAGACGCGGGAGCTCTTGCGCCAGCGCCATCGTCTCCAGCCCTACCAGGACGACGACTTCAACATCCGCAACCTGGCCGAGTACGCGGCCGCGCAAGAGGAATCCTCGCGCGTGATGACCATCCTCCTGGCCGCCATCGCCTCCGTGTCGCTGCTCGTGGGCGGGATCGGCATCATGAACATCATGCTCGTCTCGGTGACGGAGCGGACCCGCGAGATCGGCCTCCGCATGGCCGTGGGCGCGCGCGGGCGCGACATCCTGATGCAGTTTCTCGTGGAGGCGGTCACCCTTTCCATGATCGGAGGCACCATCGGAGTGGTGCTGGGGCTCGTCACCTCGTACACCATTCCCTACTTCGCGGGATGGCGCACCCTGGTCCGGCCCGAAGCCATCGTCATCGCCTTCGGCTTCGCGGCGGCCATCGGGATCTTCTTCGGCTTCTATCCCGCCCGCAAGGCCGCCGGCCTCAATCCCATCGAAGCGCTCCGCTACGAATGACCGCTCCCCTCCTCCTCGCCTTGATCGTGGCCGCCGCCTGGGCCGGCCCCGCCGCCGCCCAGACGTATACCTTCACGCCCCAGTCCTCGAAGGACCTGACGGTGACCTTCCAGATCCAGCGGGAGGGCGGCTCGCGCGTGCTCGTCCTTGGCGAGGTGCGCAACGCCTCGAGCCTGCCCTGCGAGCGCGTGGTCCTCAAGGCGGAAGGCCTCGATGAAAATGGCCGGGTGGTCAGCCGCGCTCGCGCCTACGTCCAGGGACAGGTGGCCGCCAAGGCGGTGGCTCCCTTCGAGGTCAGGCTCGCCTCCACGGGCAACGAGCGGCGCTACCGGGTGGAGATCGAGACCTTCGAGTTCCTGAGCACGTCGAGACGACCCGAATCGGGCCAGTAGCGGCAAGGGCAGCGTCGCGGGATTTGCCGCATGTGATAATCGACGCGTGAAGCGCAAAGCTCCTCGCCCTGCGCCTGCTTCGCCGCCTGTGCCGCCCCCTCCCCCCGCTCCCGTCCCCGAGTCCGCGGCGGACACCGTCCGCGCCATCGAGGAGCGCTTCGCTCCCATCGTGGCCGCGGTGGATCGGGTCGCCCGCGGGAGCGAATCGCCCGCGGTGAGACTGGAGGGGGCGATGGAGATCATCTTCGGAGCCCACGGACAGAGTGATCCGGATTTCTCCGAGCTCCTCCTCGCGGGCTGGACGCGGGCGCGCCGCGACAAGCACCAGCGTCTTGCCCTCGCCTGGCAGCGCGAGCAGCTCCGCCTCGCCCTCCAGGAGATTCTTCAGGCGGGGACGGCCTCGGGCGCGTTCCGGAAGGATCTCGACGCGGGCGCGGTGGCTGCCGTCATCCTGGGTGCGGCCGAAGGCTGCCTGCTGCAGGCGGCGACCCAAGGCGGCGCGGTGCCTCCCGGGGAGATCGTGCGCACCCTCTTGAGCCTGACCCTCAGCGGGGCTTGAGCTCGATCAGGTAGCCGTCAGGGTCGCGGAGGTAGAGCGACGGCCCCGTGCCGTAGGCCCCGCGCCTCTCCACGACCTCACCCTCCAGCGTGACCCCACGGTCCCCCAGCGCCTTCCTGACCGCGCCGAGGTCGGCGCAACGGATAGAGAGGCAGAAGTGGTCGAGGCCCTCGGCGGAGGGCCGGCCCGGCAGGAGGTCGATCAGCTGCTCGCCGAAGCGGAGCTGCACGAGCGAGATGCGGGCGTTGACGTGATCGAGGGTGCACCCGAGGACGTCGATGTAGAAGCGCTGGGCGGCTTCCTGATCGCTCACGCGCAGGACGATGTGATCGAGACCGAGGGGGTCGAATTCTTTCATCGCGTTCTCACCGCCTCCATGATCAAGGTGCCGATGCCCGCCAGCATGACCACGACGTTCAGCACGCTCGACAGCCGATGCAGCCGCGAAAAGCTGACCGCCGTCGCGGGGTCCCCGCCCGTCGCGCGCATGGCCTCGCGCGCGGCATGGGCCGCGGGCAGGACCACCGCGCCCGCGAAGAGCGTGAGCGTCAGCATGAGCACGAGAAGCCCGATGGGCACCCAGTCCAGGGGCCGCACCCCGCGCCCCAGGACCCTCACGACCAGGCTGGCCAGGGCCACGAGCCCGAGCCCGAATCCCACGGCATAGTACTTCGGAAAGACCGCGCTGACGAAGCGTCCCGCCGCTTCCCGATCCAGCGTGGAAAAGGCCGCGGGCGCCACCACGAAGGCGAAGAAGCCCATGGCGCCGAGCCAGAGTCCGAGGGCGGCCACGGTCAGCTGCTTCATCGCGTCCACAGTAGCGGCCTCACCGGCCCAGTTCAAGTTGACACGCTGGAGCCTCACCCCTAGCATCGAGTCATGCGCGCGCTCGCCGTCGCTCTCGCCGTGATGGCCACCGTGATCCCCGCGCGGGCCGAGTCGCCGCTCGTCACCGAGCTGCGCGCCTTCTCGACCCGCTACCACGAGAATCTCCCGCACATCGACGAGCTGAGGGCCGCCCTCGAGAAGGCCGCGCAGTCGGACCCGCGGCCGGAGATCTTCCTCGCTCTCTCCGAGGCCTGCTTCATGTACGGCGATGTTCGCGCGAGAACCCCGGAGGAGAAGCTCGAGGCCTACGACCGCGGACGTCAGGCCGCCCAGCGCGCCATCGAGCTCGCTCCCAAGAGCGCGGCCGCCCGGTTCTGGTACGGCACCAACGCGGGCCGCTGGGGGCAGACCAAGGGCGTGCTGCGCTCGCTCTTTCTCTTGCCCGCGGTCAAGGAGGCGATGCAGACCGCGCTCGAGCTGGATCCGTCCTTCGCCCCCGCGTACGCCCTCGGGGGCACCATCTACTACGAGGTCCCCGGGTTCGCGGGCGGCGATCTCGACCGCTCCGAGGCTCTCTTTCGCAAGGGTCTCGAGATCGACCCCCACTACACCAACATGCGCCTCGGCCTCGCCCGCACCCTCCTGAAGAAGGGACGCGGCGCCGACGCGAAGCGCGAGCTCGAGGCCGTGCTCGAGGAGAAGGCGCCCTTCAATCTCGCCGACTGGACGATGAAGGACGTGCCGGACGCCAAGGCGCTCCTCGCCAGGATCAAGGCGCGCAGCTGAGCGGAACGGGGCGGGCCGTCGAGATCGGCCGGGTCATCCAGACCTTGACCCGGCACGCCCCGCGCTGGCGCAAGACGTCGATGGCCGAAGTGGCCGCGGAGCGCCGCGACCCCTTTCGCGTGCTCATCGCCTGTCTCCTCTCGCTCAGGACCAAGGACGAGACCACGGGGCCGGCGGCGGCCCGCCTGTTTGCCCTCGCCGACACGCCGGAGGCGATGCGGCGGCTTCCCGCCAAGCGGATCGAGCGCGCCATCTTCCCCGTGGGTTTCTACCGCACCAAGGCGCGCGTCCTCCTTGGCGTCTGCCGGGATCTCCTGGAGCGGTTCGGGGGACAGGTGCCGGACGACATCGATCGGCTCCTCACCCTCAAGGGCGTCGGGCGAAAGACCGCCAACCTCGTGGTCACCCAGGGCTTCAACAAGCCCGGCATCTGCGTGGACATCCACGTGCACCGCATCTCGAATCGCCTCGGCTACGTGAAGACGAAGAACCCGACGGAGACCGAGACGGCCCTCCGGAAGCGGCTGCCCCGCCGCTACTGGATCGGCTACAACGATCTTCTCGTGTCCTTCGGGCAGAACATCTGCCATCCCGTCTCCCCCCGATGCTCCGAGTGCCCCGTGCGTCCGCGCTGCGCCCGGGTGGGCGTCACGCGTTGGCGTTAGCGCGAAGCTTGCGCAGGAGGGCGAGGGCCGCCCGGTCCGCCTGGGGCTCAGGTTCTTTCGGCGTCTCGAGGGCCATGGGCACACGCAGGAAGCGACCGTCGGTCATGAGCCGGCGGAAGGCGGCCACGCCCAGCTTGCCCTTGCCGATCTTTTCGTGGCGATCGAGCCCGGAGCCGAGGGGCGCCTTGGCGTCGTTGAGATGGAAGGCGCGGACGCGCCGGATCCCCACGTGGCGGGCACAGCTCTGCATGGCGGCGTCGTAGCCTTCGGGCTTTCTGAGATCGTAGCCGGCGGCGAAGAGGTGGCAGGTGTCGAGGCAGACCCCGACGCGCTCCGGAACCTTGACGGCGCGGAGGAGCAGGGCGAGCTCCTCGAAGGTCCGGCCGATGGTCGCGCCGCCGCCCGCGGTGTTCTCGAGGAGGACCATGACGCGATAGCCGCGCGTCCGCGCGATCACCTCGTCGAGGGCAGCCACGATGCGGCTGATGCCCTGGTCGAGCCCCTCGCCGCGATGGGAGCCGGGATGGATGATCACGAAGGGCAGGCCGAGGGCCTCCGCGCGCTCGAGCTCGTCCTGGAACGCCGCCACCGCCCGCTTCCACTCCGCCTCGGCGGGCGCGGCCAGGTTGATCAGGTAGCTCGAGTGGGCGAAGACGGCCCGCATGCGCGTCGCCTTCCACGCATCGCGGAAGCGTCGGATGTCCTCCTCCGAATACGGAGCGGCCGCCCACTGGAGCTGGTTCTTGAGAAAAATCTGCACGACGGAGCAGCCGACCTCCAGGCCCCGCTCGAGGGCGCGGTAGACGCCGCCCGCGATGGACATGTGGGCGCCGAGGAGATCAGGCATCGAGGGCCCGCTCCACCGACTGGAGCTCGCGCTTGAGGCGCCGGATCTTGCCGGTCAGCGCCTGCCCTCTCGGCGCCCGACGGTGCAGGCCGTCCTCCACGAGGGCCAGGAAGGCGCCCGAGACCTCCTCGGCACCCCAGCGGCCCGCGGGGTTGTACCACTTGTAGAGCCAGTTGAGCATCCCCAGCAGGCCGAAGACCACGAGGCGGGGCGGCACGTCCCGGAAGACGCCGCGCCGGACGCCCTCGACCACGATGGACTCCACGCCCTTGTCGTAGCGGTCCTTCTGCGCGGCGAGCTGCCGGGCGAAGCGCGCGGGCAGGCTCGCCTCCTCGCTGAAGAACACGGTGAGGAAGGAGCGGTTGGCGATGACGAAGCGCACGTGCTGCCGGACGACCCGGCGGAGCTTGTCCTCCGGGGACAGGCTCGAGCGCAGGACCAGGCCGAGCTCCCGGGTGAATCCCTCGATGGTCTCCCGCGAGATGGCCGCGAGCATCTCGTCCTTGGCGCGGAAGTACCCGTAGAGCGAGGCCTTGGACATGCCGAGCCGCCGGGCGATGTCGTCGAGGGTGGAGGCCCGGTAGCCGCGCTCCCGAAAGAGGTCCGCCGCCGTGCGGAGGATCTGGTCCCGGACGGCCTGCCGCCGTGCGTTCATGGCTCCGGAGTCTACTTGACGCGTGCCCCTCCGGCATGGTAAAAACTGAGTAGTCTCAAAAGGATACCTTCGAGTTTTCCGAGAGGGAGGTGCCGCATGGATCGCCGCGTGATTCCCAGTCCCATGGACACGGTGTTCGAGTTCGACTACGCGGTGCAGGCCGAGGACATGCGCAGCCTGTACGAGAAGGCCAAGCGCGACCAGTGGAACGCCTCCCGCGACATCGCCTGGGACACCCCGGAGCCGTCGGACGGCCGCACCCTCGCCGACGAGATGGTGGACATCTACGGCAGCCCCATCTGGGACAAGCTGTCCGAGAAGGAGCGCGTCGAGCTCAACCAGCGCCTCACCGCCTGGCGGCTCTCCGTCCTCGTCTACGGCGAGCAGGGGGCCATGCTCGCGTGCAGCCAGCTCGTGGACACCGTGTCGGGCACCGACCAGAAGTTCTTCCAGGCGACCCAGGTCATGGACGAGGCCCGCCACAACGAGGTGCTGGAGCGCTACATCGCCACCCGCCTGAACGGCCTCCACTACCCCATGCCCGAGAACGAGCGGGTGCTCTTCGACAGCATCCTCTCGGACTCACGCTGGTACATCAAGACCATCGCGCTCCAGCTCGTGGCCGAGACCTTCGCCGTCTCCATGTTCAAGATGATGGCGGAGTGCGCCCATGATCCCCTCCTCCAGGAGGTGTGCCGCCGCATCCTCCAGGACGAGTCGCGTCACATGGGCTTCGGCATGCTCGCCCTGCCCGAGGTCATCCGCGGGGCGAGCCCCGCCGAGCACCGCGAGATGGAAGACTTCACCTGCATGGCCATCGAGAAGGTCCTGACCGGCTTCTTTCCCGTCGACGCGTACCGCGACATGGGGTTCTCCCCCGCCCAGATCCGCGAGGTGCAGGCCTATCGCCGGGACGTGGCGGCCCGCAACGACTACGCCGTGTTCAGGAAATACTTCAAGCGCGACATGCACGCGGCCATGGTCAGCAACCTGGCGCGCATCGGGCTCTTGACCGAGCGCGTGCGCCCGCGCCTGGCCGCCCTCGGCATCGAGCTGCCCTCGGCCGCGTGAGCGGGGCTCAGCCTCCGCCGAAGCGCTCCCGGAGTCGCTCGTCCCGGTAGTCGAAGAGGGTCGCGATCCGTCGCCCGATCACCATCCCGTGGGCGGCACGGCCGAGTGGACCCAGCGGGAGTCGATAGGTCACCCGGTCCTCCACCCACGTCCCCGATGGGCCTCCCGCCGCCGTCCTCTCCTCGAGAAACCGGTGCCGGTGCTCCCAGCGGGTAAAGGGACCCCAGAGCTGGGCGTCCACGAAGCGGAAGGGCGGGTCGAACTCGCGGACCATGACGCGCCAGCGGACGGGCAGCCCCGCCACACGCACGCGGAAATCCAGGAGGGCGCCCGCCTCGAGCCGTGCCGGCGGCTCCACGAGCCAGATCGGCCGCGCCCAGCTCGGCTGCACGACGGTGAGGTTCCGCGGCGAAGCGAAGAAGGCGAAGATGTCGGCTCGCGGACGCGGCAGCCACAGACGCCGCTCGAGGACATAGTCGGCCATGACGGACGCGCTATGATAGGCGGGTGCCCGGTCCGGGTCAAACCGGCGCCTACGCCGCCCTCGCGCTGATCGCCGCCCTCTGGGGCTCCTATCCCGCCTTCGCCAAGCTCGCGCTGGTCGCCTTTCCCCCGCTCGTCCTCGTGGCGCTTCGCTGTAGCATCGCCTCGATATTTCTCGGCGCCCTGCTCGCCCGGCGCGGATGGAGCGAGTTCAACGCCCTCCGCCTCCGTGACCTCGGCCCCTTGGCCTTCCTGGGATTCGCGGGCATCTTCGTCTCGACGGGCGCGACCTATCTGGCCCTCGCCTTCACCACGGCGTCGAACGCGGTGCTGCTCCAGCCCGTGACGCCGGTGATGGTCGCCATCGGCGCCCGGCTCTATCTCAAGGAGCGGCTCACCCGGATACAGTGGGCGGGCGTCGCCTGCTCGGCGGCCGGGGTCGTTCTCATCATCAGCAAGGGGAGCTGGCGGGCCGTCACCCATCTCGATCTCCGGCCCGGCGATTTCATCCTGCTCGCGGGGCAGATCGGATGGACCGTCTATACCGTCTACGGTCAGCGTGTGCTCACCCGGCACTCGCCCGCTGTGGCGACCACGGCGGCCTACATCCTCGGCTCCGTCATGCTGCTGCCCCTGCCCCTCCTCACGGCGGACTTCTTTCCGCGGCCGGATCTCGCCTCGCCCGTGGCGTGGGCCGTGGTCGGCTATCAGGCCATTCTCGGCTCGGTGGCGCACGTGTGGTGGTACGAGGCGGTGCGCGCGCTGGGGCCGAGCCGCTCGGCCGTCTTCCTGAATCTCCAGCCCGTGGTCGGCGTGCTGCTCGCCTGGATCATGCTCGGGGAGCGCATCGGAGGGCTGGCGCTGGTGGGCGGCGCCGCCATTCTCACCGGGGTCGCCTTGACAAGCCGACGGGCGGCAGGCCGCTGAAAAAGGCCCATCTGGACCTTTTTCAGCGGCCTGCGGTGCTTCTACGGAAGCTTCTGGAGCTCGGCGAGGATCTTGTCGGGTTCCGGCAGCTCGCCCTTGCCATAGCGCTCGGCGAAGACGACCTTGCCCTGCTTGTCGACGATGAAGGTGGCGCGCACGTTGGCGTTCCAGTCCGGCCAGTAGACGCCGTAGTCCTTGCTGACCGTCCGGTGCACGTCCGAGAGGAGCGGATAGTTGGAGATGCCGACCGACTTCGCCCAGTTCTCATGGCTGAACGGGCTGTCCGTGCTAATACCCAGCACCTGGGCATTGACCGCCTCGAAGTCCTTGGCGCGACGATCGAAGGCGGGCATGCACTTGGATCAGCCGGGCGTCCAGTCCAGCGGGTAGAACAGGAGCACCACCCTCTTGCCCTTGAAGTCCTTCAGGCTGACTTCCTTGAGCCCGATGGTCTTCATGGTGAACTCGGGCGCGGTATCCCCCACCCCGAGCGTCTTGTTGTCACTCATGCCGACGAGCCTCCTTTCGCCTTCCGGCGTTGACGTCCATCCCGCATGATAGCGGACGCTTCCCTCCTCTTCAATCGCGGCTCCATGCGGCGAGCCTGCTTGCGCGATCCGCGCCAGAGATCGCTCCGCCGCGATTCCAGCGCCTCGTCGGGAAGACCAAGAAAGCCGGCCGCGGTCAGGACATGCCCGGTGTCCCAGAGGCGCCGAAAGCGCTCGCGGTAATCCGGCGCGCGCAGGGCGTGGTGATCGAAGAGCACCCGGCAGCCGGTCTGCCCGATCACGTGGAGCAGCTGGTCGATACCCTGCTCGATCAGGCCCCGTCCGAGCTGCCCTTCGAGATAGGCGGGCGGACCCGAGAGGTAGAGAAGGGTCGGCCGCTCGCGGATGAGGTAGGCGGCGGCCACCGGCGAGAGCGGTCCCTGCACGTCCGAGGCGTGAACGAAGCGCGTGCCCTCGCGCAGATCGGTCACGGTGAGCGCCGTGACGTAGCCGAGCCCGGTGCCTTCGATGCCGTGAGCGAGCGGCGGCGATGCGCTCAGACGCGCATCGGCGGTCTCCACGCTCCGCCCCTCGGCGGAATCCAGCCGGGAGACGCCCGCGATGCTTTTCCAGAGCGTGTCGGCGCGCTCGGCCTGGCGGGGATTGATCATCCGCCGAGGATCCTTGGCCCAGACCGTGCGTCCGGCATACAGCCCCGGGTCGTAGCGGAAGTGATCCTCGTGGTAGTGGCTGACGAAGACCAGGCCCGACCGCGTCGCGTAGCCAGAGATGCGGTCGTTGGCTCGCTTGAGCGCGTCCCACTCCGCGTCCGCGGGCGGCAGGCCGTAGCGGTTGGGGGCGAGGGCGGCGCCGGGATCGACGAGGATGCGGGTGGCGCCGCATTCGACATAGGTCGCCATGGAGCGGACGCCCAGCGAGTCGGCGGCCAGGGGCACGACCTTCACGCGCAGCGGCCCCCGTCGACCAGGAAGCAGCTCCCCGTGATCATGGCCGCGTCGTCGGAGGCCAGGAAGAGCGCGGCCTTGGCGATGTCCTCGGGCTGGTTGAGCCGGCCCAGCGGCACCGTGGCGACGTAGCGCCGCATGCCTTCCTCGTCCACCTCCTTCTTGCCCATGAAGGTCGGCAGCATGGGCGTCTCGGTCGCCACGGGGGCGATGACGACCACTCGGATGCCGAAGGGCGCCAGCTCGAGGGCGAGGCTCTGCGTCATGGTGGTGACCGCGCCCTTCGAGGCCGCGTAGCACTGCCCGCCCGGGCGCGGCTTGAGCGCCGCCGTCGAGCCCGTGATGAGAAAGACGCCGCTCTTCTGCTTCTTCATGACGGGCACAGCATGCTTGGCTCCGAGAAAGACGCCCTTGACGTTGACGGCCATGATCCGGTCGAACACGCTCTCGTCCACCTCTTCCACGGCGCCGGGCCACTGCGGCACGCCCGCGTTGGCGTAGAAGATGTCGAGCCGGCCCCATGCCGCCACCGTCTTGCCGATCGCCTCGCGATTGTCCTCGCCGCGGCTGACGTCGGCGGTGAGGGCGAGAGCCTGGCCCCCGGCCTTCTCGATCTGCTGCGTCGTCCCGCGGGCGGCGTCGGCGTCGAGGTCGACCACCCCCACACGCGCGCCTTCGCGGGCGAAGAGGAGCGCCGTGGCCTGGCCGATGCCCGAGCCCGCGCCCGTGACGATGGCGACTCTGTCCTTGAGCTTCATCGCTTCTCTCCTTGAGCTGGCTTCCCCTGCTCCTTGAGGTCGGCCACCCGCCCTCCCGTGACCCGCACCAGCTCGGCCGGGCTCAGGGGGAACACGCACTCGGGCACGCCCGCGGCGGCATAAATGATCTCGAGCCGGAGGAGATCCTCGTCGATGAAGATCTCGAGCGGCATCTCGTGGGCGATGGGCGCCACGCCCCCGATGGCGAAGCCGGTGGCCCGCTTGACCGTGTCGGCATCGGCCCGACGCGCCGGACCACCGGCAAGCATCGTCAGTTTGCCCTCATCGACACGATTGGCGCCCGAGGCGATCACGAGGACGGGTCGCTCGTGGACCGTGAAGACCAGCGACTTGGCGATGCTTCCGACGCCGACGCCCAGAGCGTCGGCTGCCTGCTGGGAGGTGTGCGCGGAGCGCTCGAGCTCGATGATACGCCGCTCGAGGCCCAGAGCGTCGAGCGCGGCCTGGACACGAAGCGCGGGCGGCTTCACCGCGCTAGAGCGCCAGCTCGGCCATGACGCGAAGGGCCTCGACCTGCCCCACGCCGCAGATCAGCGTCGTCACGCCGGAGGACTTCCAGATCTCGAGGCGCTCGCGGATCCGCTCACGAGGGCCACACAGCGCCACCTCGTCCACGAGCGCGTCCGGGACCGCCGCCGCCGCCTCCTCCTTCTTGCCGGAGAGGTAGAGGTCCTGGATGCTCTTGGCGGCGCCCTCGTACCCGTAGCGGCACACGAGGTCGTTGTAGAAGTTGCGCCCGCGCGCGCCCATGCCGCCCACGTAGAGGGCGAGGCGCGGCTTGACCATGGCCCGGCAGGCGGCGACGTCGTCGCCCAGCATGACGGGGACGGTGGGCGCGACGTCGAAGCGCGCGAGGGATTTGCCGCCGCCCGCGCGTGAGAAGCCCGACTCGAGCGATTCCTTGAAGACGGACATTCGCTGAGGCGAGAAGAAGACGGGGAGCCAGCCGTCGGCGATCTCGGCGGCCAGGGCCACGTTCCGCGGCCCGATGGCGGCGAGATAGATGGGAATCTCCGGCCGCCCGTGAAGGATGGACTTGAGCGGCTTCCCGAGACCGGTGGCATCGGTGCCCGCGTAGGGAATCTGGTAGTACTGCCCCTTGAACTCGACGGGCTTCTCGCGCCGCCACACCGAGCGGACGATCTCGACGTATTCCCGCGTGCGCTGGAGCGGCTTGCCGAACGGCACGCCGTGCCAGCCTTCCACCACCTGCGGGCCGGAGACGCCGAGCCCCAGCCGGAAGCGCCCGCCCGACAGCTCGTCGAGAGTGAGGGCGGTGGTCGCGGTCAACGTGGGGGTCCGGGCGGGAATCTGCATGATGGCCGTCCCCACGCCGATCTGCTTGGTCAGGGCGGCGACCCACGTGATGGTCGTCACGGCATCGGAGCCATAGGCCTCGGCCGACCACACGGAGGAAAAACCCAGCCGGTCGGCCTCCTGCACCAGGGGCATGTGGATGCGGAGCGCGGAGCCGGAATAGCCCATGTTCAAGCCGAGGCGCATGTCACCCTCCGTAAGTCCTTTTCATCGTGGCTGATCTCACGCGCCCCCGGGGAGAACTCCGTCGCGCACGGCCCCGGACGGGTCCATCCCACCCGTGGCGAGCGAGCGCCACCCGCCCCCGGCGGAGCCTCACCCCTTCCTGCTCCAGGAGGATGCGCTGGGTGACCATGCTGCCCATGGCCGCCCGGAGGCTGATGCCGCCTCGCGCGTTCACCACGCGGTGCCACGGCACGCCCGACGGCACGCTCCGGAGCGCGCGCCCCACCATCCGCGCGTGCCGCGGATACCCGAGCCACGCCGCGATCTGCCCGTAGGTGGCCACGTGCCCCCGCGGAATATCCGAGATGAGCCGCCACACCGCCCGCCGGAAGTTCATCACGTCCGTCCGGTGCCGAACTGCAGCTCGTAGAGTCGCGCGTAGAAGCCTCCCGCGGCCAGCAGCTCTGCGTGGCGGCCCGCCTCTCGCACACGGCCGCGGTGGAGCACCAGGATCCGGTCACACGTCTGGATGGTGGACAGCCGGTGGGCGATGGCGACGCTCGTCCGGCCCTGCACCAGCTCCTCGAGCCCCGCACGGATGAGCGCCTCGGACTCGGGGTCCACGCTCGACGTCGCCTCGTCGAGGGCGAGGACGGCAGGATTATAGATGAGGGCCCGCGCGATGGCCAGCAGCTGGCGCTGGCCCTGCGAGAGGTTCTGGCCGCGCTCGTGGATCTCGTGGGCGAGACCGTGAGGCAGCGAGGCAACCACGCGATCGGCCCGCGCCGCCTGGAGGGCGCGATCGATAGCCTCGCGCGAGACGACGGCGCCCCCGCCCACCACGCGCAGGTTCTCCTCGACGGTGCCGGTGAAGAGGAAGACTTCCTGCGGGACCATCCCGACGGCCCGGCGCAGGGCCGTCAGGTCCCATTCCCGCACGTCGCGCCCGCCCACCAGCACCTGCCCGCGCGTGACCTCATAGGAGCGCGTCATGAGGCGCACGATGGTGCTCTTGCCCTCGCCCGTCGGGCCGACGAGGGCCACGCGCTCGCCGGGGGCGACCTCGAAGGAGCAGTCGCGCAGGACCCATTCCTCACCCTCGTAGGCGAACCACACGTGGCGGAACTCGACGGCGGGCGCGCCCGTCTCGAAGCCGCGGGCGCCGGACGCGGGCGGGCGCACGGATGCCTCCGCGTCGAGGAGGGCGAAGATCCGCTCCGCCGACACGGTGGCCGCCTGCAAGACGGTGTACTTCGCCCCGAGGTCGCGGATGGGGAGGAAGAACCGCCCCACGTATTCCAGGAACGCCACGAGGCCGCCGAAGGTCAGCGCTCCCGTCAGCACCTGTCCGCCGCCGTACCACAGGAGGAGTGCGGCCGCTGCGGACCCCAGCGCCTCCACCCCCGCGTAGAGAAAGGCGTCGAAGCGCGTGGACCTGAACTGGGCCCGGCGCAGCTCGCCGTTCAGCGCCCCGAAGAGCTCGGCCTCCCGCCGCTCGCGGGCGAAGAGCTGGATGATGGACATGCCCTGGAGGGACTCCTGGAGAAAGGCATTGAGCCGGGCCAGCCTGATCCGCACGCCGCGATAGCTGTCCCGCGCCTTGAGCCGGAAGTACGCGGCGCCCACCGCGAGCACGGGGACGAGGGCGAAGGTGACGAGCGCCAGCTCCCAGTTGAGCACGAGCATGAGCACGACGATGCCCGCCAGGGTGAGGACGTCGCCCACCACCGCCGCCGCCCCGCTCGCGAAGAGCTCGCTGATCGCCTCGACGTCGTTGAGGAGCCGGGTCATGAGCCGCCCCACGGGATTCCTGTCCATGAAGGCGGCGTCCTGCCTCTGGAGGTGCGCGAAGAGCGCGGCGCGGAGGTCATGCATCACCCGCTGGCCGGCGAGCTGAGTCAGGTACGACACGGCGACGCGGAGCCCGTAGAGCCCGAGCAGGCAGGCGAGATAGGCGGCCGCTACCCACGTCAGACCCGCCCAGTCACCCGGCAGGATGTAGCGGTCGATGGCGATCTTGGTCAGCCACGGCTGGAGGAGCTCGAGGGCCGCCACCAGGGGGAAGAGGGCCATCGAGAGGAAGATGATGCGCCTATGAGGCCGGGCGAAGCTCCACACCCGCCGCATCAATCGCGGGTCGTACGCCTTTCCCAAAATCTCGTCGTCGTGCTCACTCATTGGCGAGCTCTTGCTCGATCTGCTGGATGCGCCAGAGGCGTGCGTAGAGGCCGCCCGCCTCGAGGAGGTCGGCATGCGTGCCTTCCTCGACCACGCGCCCCTCGTCCAGGACGACGATGCGGTCCGCCTCCTGGGCGACGCGGAGCCGATGGGTCATGACGAGCGTGGTCCGCCCCGCCACCGCGCCCTGGAGCGAGCTCAGGATCTCGGCTTCCTTGCCCGCGTCCACGGAGGCGAACACGTCGTCGAGCACGAGGACGGCGGGCGCGGGCACGAGGGAGCGGGCGAGCGCCGCGCGCTGGCGCTGTCCGCCCGACAGCGTCAGGCCGCGCTCGCCGACCACGGTCGACCAGCCTTCGGGAAAGCCCTCGATCTCCGGGGCGAGGCCGGCCGT
>Ga0209056_10002504_pt1 | contig 19737 bp, 19 predicted proteins | sample GraSoiAngelo_114_FD_185876 | JGI IMG/M metagenome (GOLD analysis project Ga0209056, IMG submission 185876) | Grasslands soil microbial communities from the Angelo Coastal Reserve, California, USA - 14_0903_13_40cm (SPAdes) (version 2) | ecosystem: Environmental > Terrestrial > Soil > Grasslands...
GAAGATCGAGGGCTTCCACGCTGTCTGCAAAGCCACGGGGCTTAGTGGACGGCAGGGCGTGATCATGCCCGCCCGCAACCGTCAGAACCTGATGTTGCGCAAAGACATCCTTGAATCGGTCCGCTCAGGAGATTTCCACGTCTACGCGGTGGATAGCGTCGATCAGGCGATCGAGCTGCTGACCGGCGAGCACGCCGGCGAGCGCCGCCCGGACGGATCGTATTCGGACGGGAGCATCAATGCTCGCGTCGATAATCGCCTTAGGGAAATGGGCGAGGCGATGCGACACTTTGGCCGCCGGCCTCGTGAGGAGGCCGAGGCGGCAGAGAAGGAGCCGGCGACAGCCACCGCCACAGAGGCGAACGAAGCGGTCCCAAGCGAGGACAACGACTACTAGCCTCGCGATTGTACGAATAACCGATAATCAATAACGGACAAACTCGTCCTACTGAATCCGCACAACGGGCGTCGCGGCGTGCCAGAGGCCTTCCAGGTCGTAGTAGGCGCGCTCATCCGGCGCGAAGATGTGGACGATGACGTCGCCGTAATCGAGCAGGACCCAGCCGGATTCGGGTTCGCCTTCCTTTCCGAGCGGCTTCACCCCGTCCTTTGAGACGGCCTCTGAGACTGTGTCGATTATCGCCTGAAGCTGACGGACTGTCTGGCCGCTGGCGAGCACGAAATAATCGGCGAAGGACGCGACATTACGAATGTCCAGCAAGAGAATGTCTTCCGCCTGCCTCTCAGAGGCCGCGTCGATTATCTTGCGCGCCAGCTCGTCGGGTTCCAGACCCCTTCTTCCTCTTTCCGCTTCGTGTTCCCGCGTAGGATAACATTGTAGTCGGAATGTCTGGAAAGCGTGTTGTAGTCGCCATGTCCGGCGGCGTCGACTCTTCGGTAGCGGCCGGCCTGCTCACGCGGGCGGGCTATGAGGTGTTGGGCGTGACGATGCGGCTGTGGACGGCCGAGAACGGGGACGCCTCGAGGCACCACAAGCGTTGCTGCTCCGTCGAGGATACGGACGACGCACGAGGCGCGGCGGACGTTTTGGGCGTCCGCCACTACGTACTCAACCTCGAGAAGGAGTTCTCGGCGGGCGTTGTCGACCATTTCGTGCGCGAGTACGCAATGGGCCGCACGCCGAATCCGTGCCTGGCCTGCAACGACCGAATCAAGTTCCGGCCGCTGCTCGAGCAAGCCCGGGCGCTGGGTGCTGACTATCTGGCAACGGGCCATTACGCTCGAATTCGCTCGAACGGCCACGGTTTTGAGCTGCACCGCGCGATCGACCCCTCGAAGGACCAGTCTTACGTGCTCTACACGCTCGGTCAGCGCGAGCTAAGCCAAACGCTGTTCCCGGTAGGCGAACTGACGAAGGCAGAGATCAGGAGGCTCGCGCGCGAATGGCGGCTGCCGAACGCCGAGAAGCCGGATTCCGCGGATATCTGTTTTATCCCCTCCGGCGATTACCGCGCCTTCGTCCGTGAGCGCGTTCCCGCCCGCGCGGGTGCGATAGTCAATACGACCGGAGAGAACATCGGCGAGCACGGCGGCATTCAGAACTTCACGGTCGGCCAGCGGCGGGGTCTTCCCGCGCGCGGCGGAGCCGAGCCGCTCTATGTCGTGAGTCTGGACGCCGAAACGAACACCGTAATAGCCGGTGAGAGCGGCGATCTTCTGGCTCACGGGTTGATCGCGGACGAGCTTTCTTTCGTGAGCGGCGAGGCGCCCGCCGGAGAGGTGCCGGTCGACGCGCGTATCCGCTACCGAAGCGAGCCGGTGCCCGCGAGCCTACGAATCGAGGAAGATCGCGCGGAAGTGCTATTCGAACTGCCCCTGCGAGCGGTGACGCCGGGGCAAGCAGTCGTATTCTACGCCGGCGGGCGCGTGGTCGGCGGCGGGACAACAGTCAGACGGTTGTAGACCGTTTGCTATAATGGCCGCCGTCTTCTAGAATCGCGCACTAGACCGTCGCCCTCAGAAGGAGATGCTAACGTGAGCCTGCAAGAATGGCGTGATGTGTTCGTCATCGCCTACAGCATCGCCGGCACAGTGGCCTTCGTCCTCATTATCTTCTTCACGTTCGCAATTGGGATATTGAGCTGGATGACGCTCAGCCGTGTGCGCGGGATGTTGAAGAACAATGTGCAGCCCACGCTAGAGAGCGTGCGTCAAACATCGGAGAGCGTGCGCGGAACGGTTGAATTCGTCTCGGATTACGCGGTCGCTCCGGTCGTGAAGACGTACGGTACCGTCGCCGGCCTGCGCCAGTTCGTGGTGGTCCTATCGCGGTTGGGCCGCTCGCGAAAGAGCGGGTAGCATTTGATGCGCCTGCTAATCGGGCTTGCAATCGGGTTCGGTATCGGTTTTGCTGGGGCGGTCCTGTTCGCGCCCGAGCGCTCTCGGCGGCGAGAGGTTGACTGGCCTGCGGGAAGCGTAGATTCCGGCCCGACGGCGATCGAGACCGACCACAACATCATGGCCGCGGTCAGACGCGCACTCCGCTCGGCCCAGGAGCAGCTCAACGAAGCGCTCGACGAGGCGAAGGAGGCGCAGGCCGAGGCGGAAAAGGAGCTTCGCGCCCGTTACGAGCGCAAAGTGCACCAGGCGGGCAAGTCCGAAGAGATCGAAGAGAAGAAGCGCAAGTAAGGACGACGACTACCCGCGCTGGCGCCAAGCGCCGTTGACGCCGCAGCCTTCAGCGTTCGTGTCTGGGATTGCTCGGCTGTCATGGCGGAGGGGGTGGGATTCGAACCCACGGTACCCAAAGGGTACACACGCTCTCCAGGCGTGCCCAATCGTCCACTCTGGCACCCCTCCGGAATGTGCGCCGGGAACCAGCAAACCTGCCAAACAAACTCTGCCAGACAAACTTGCCAAATGGCTGCCGCTCATCGGACAGAGTGCTGGCGGAGGGGGTGGGATTCGAACCCACGGTACCGCAAGGCGGTACAACGGTTTTCGAGACCGCCCCGATCAACCACTCCGGCACCCCTCCTTGGCTATTCTAGCAGCGAATCGCCGGGTTGCCCGGATATCAATCGTTGCTTCAGAGCTCCGCCAGCTGCCGTCTTGAAGTAGCGTTCACGCGCCCAAGCTTCCTTCTTGTCTCCGAACGACTCGGTGTACAACAACCGAAGGGGCCTCCTATGACGAGTCGATGCCACTTTCCCGGCGTCGTGGCCTCTTAGCCTTTGGGTCAAGTTCGCCGTCACCCCAGTGTATAACCGCCCGTCCTTATCGCTCCGAAGTACGTAAAGAGTGTGCTGGAGTCTCCCGGGAAGGTTGCCCATGAGCTAGTTCTGAACCTGATAATCGCCTGGACGCGCGGGCGCTGACGACACAAGTGTGCGCTGTGGAGGCAAGGCGGTGCAACGGTCTTCGCCCAGACGGGCGGGCGTCGGCCCGAGACCGCCCCGATCAACCACTCCGGCACCCCTCCTTGGCTATTCTAGCAGCGAATCGCCGGGTTGCCCGGATATCAATCGTTGCTTCAGAGCTCCGCCAGCTGCCGTCTTGAAGTAGCGTTCACGCGCCCAAGCTTCCTTCTTGTCTCCGAACGACTCGGTGTACAACAACCGAAGGGGCCTCCTATGACGAGTCGATGCCACTTTCCCGGCGTCGTGGCCCCTTAGCCTTTGTGTCAAATTCGCCGTCACCCCAGTGTATAACCACCGGTCCTTATCGATCCGAAGTACGTAAAGAGTGTGCTGGACGTAGCCTCCGGTAGAGACGCCTCGCTGATTTTCTTGGCACAACAGCATCGCGCGAAGCGAACCCCTGTATCGTACTGATGTGATAACGCTTGGTCTGAGGCGTCTCTACACGGAGCGTTGTGGCTTATAATCTCCAATCGATATGCCCGACCGCTCCGTCAACGTCACGATCGCTCTGCCCCTTGCCGACGAACTTCACGACACAATCCGAACGACTGACCGGCGCCTCAACGTCACCGCCCTGACTCGCGCCCAGCGCCGCGTCTACCGCGACGGCCGCCCCCTTTGGGCGGGCTATCCGGAGCCGCCGCGGGCCGAGGATGAGAGTGAAGAGGAGGCGCGCGAGCGCCTGCGACCGATCCTGCGAGAGACCGAAGTGCTGCTGACGAACCCAATCGTCCCAGACGATATCGTGGAGCGCGCGCCGGCGCTCAAGTGGCTCCAGCTGACCAGCGCCGGCGTCGACCGCCTGCTCGACGCGCCTGTCGTGCAGTCACACGTCACGGTGACGACGGCGAGCGGAATCCACGCCGTGCCTATAAGCGAATATGTGATCGGCGCTATGTTGGCTTTCGCAAAAGGCCTTCCCCGCGCTTTGCGGTCTCAGCAGGAGAGAATATGGCGGCCCTACTGGCCGGACGAGTTGGAAGAGAAAACGGTCGGCGTCCTCGGCATGGGAGCCATCGGCGCGAGGGTGGTCGAGCTCGCAAAGGCTCTCGGTATGCGCGTGCTCGCGATGCGGCGGTCTGTCGAACGGCGGACAACCGGCGCGCAGGCAGGATTCCCCGCTGCAGATGAGATGCTGCCTCCTTCGGAACTCAGGCATCTGTTGGAAGAGAGCGATTACGTCGTCGTTGCCCTGCCACTAACGAATGAGTCGCGTGGACTGATCGGCGAACCCCAGCTACGAGCGATGAAGCCCAGCGCTATCATCGTAAATATCGGCCGGGGGGCCATCATAGACGAACAAGCGCTCGTCCAGGCTCTGAAGGAAGGACGGATCGCCGGAGCGGCGCTGGACGTCTTCCAGCAAGAACCACTCTCCGGCGAGAGCGAATTGTGGGGGCTGGAGAACGTGATCGTCACGCCACACATCAGCGGAGGCACGCCGCGCTACATGGAGCGTGCGGTGGCGCTGTTCTGCGACAACCTGCGGCGGTATCTGGCGGATGAGCCGCTTCGAAACGTGGTGGACCCAGCCCGCGGGTATTGACCGCAGAGTCGGCGGCTAGCTGCCTAGCGCAGCCAGCTTCGGCCGATCGTGCGCCTTCTCTGAGTGAAGAGCCGCGTTCAGCACCTCGTCTACGTGCTCGACGAGAAGGAACTCCAGCTCGCGGCGCACGTCTTCCGGCACCTCCGCTAGATCGTTCTCGTTGTCGCGGGGCATCACGACCCGCTTGCTCCCCGCGCGGTGAGCGGCGAGGACCTTGTCGCGGATCGAGCCCACGGGCAGAACCTTGCCCCGGAGGGTAATCTCGCCCGTCATCGCGACTTCCTTGCGGATCGCCCGGTCCGTGAGCGCGGAAACGAGAGCCGCCGCCATCGTTACCCCCGCCGACGGGCCGTCCTTCGGAATGGCGCCGGCAGGCACATGGATGTGTATGTCATTCTTATCGAATGCGGCCGCCGGGATGTTCAGCACCGAGGCACGCGACCTCGCATAGGTAAGCGCAGCCTGCGCCGACTCCTGCATCACTTCGCCGAGCTTGCCCGTCAGGATGAGGCGGCCTCGTCCGGGAACCGTGGTCGCTTCGACGAACAGCACGTCGCCGCCCGCCATTGTGGCCGCCAGGCCGGTCGCGACGCCAACTTCATCCGCCTCCGAGGCAAGCTCCCAGCGAAAGCGCGCCGGGCCCAGGAATTCCGCGAGATTCTCTTCGCGAATGGCGATCGATCCGTTCTGGCCGGCCGCCACTCTTCTGGCTACGGCCCGGCAGACGCTCCCAAGCTCTCGCTCAAGGTTCCGCACGCCGGCCTCGCGGGTGTGCGTGCGAATGATCTCGGTGATCGCGCTCTCGCTAACATGGAGGACGCCGTCGGGGATCCCGTTTTCCTGGAGTTGCCTGCCCAGTAGATAGCGCTTGCCGATCTCGAGCTTCTCGCGCTCTGTATAGCCAGGCAGCTCGATGATCTCCATGCGGTCGCGCAGGGGGCCTGGAATGTTGTCCACGATGTTCGCCGTTGCAACGAAGAACACACGGGACAGATCGAATGCCGTATCAAGATAGTGGTCCGTGAAGGTCGAGTTCTGCGCGGGATCCAGTACTTCCAGAAGCGCCGAGGCGGGGTCTCCGCGAAAATCGACGCCGAGCTTATCGACTTCGTCGAGCATGAAAAGAGGGTTGCGCGAGCCGCAGCGCCGTAGCTCCTGGATGATCCGGCCGGGCATTGAGCCGACATAAGTGCGCCGGTGTCCTCGTATTTCGGCCTCATCCCGCATACCACCGAGAGACATGCGGATGAACTTTCGCCCAAGGGCGCGTGCGATAGACTGGCCGAGCGACGTCTTCCCCGTTCCCGGCGGACCCGCGAAGCAGAGGATCGGGCCGCGGGTGTCGCCCTGTCGTAGCTTGATGACAGCGAGGAAGTCGAGGATGCGGCGTTTGACCTTATCGAGGCCGTAGTGGTCTTCGTTCAGCACCGCCTCGGCTCGGATGATATCCAGCAGGTCCTCTGTGCTCGTATTCCACGGGAGGTCGGCCAGCCATTCGAGATATGTCCGTGAAACCTGGTACTCGGGGGAGATGGATGGAATACTGGTGAGGCGCTGCAACTCGCGGTCAGCCTCGCGCTGGGCCGCTTCCGGAAGGACCGCTTCAGCCAAACGTAATTTCAGCTCCGATAGCTCCGGAGTGATGTCGCCTTCACCCAACTCCTTCTGGATCGCCTTCATCTGCTCGCGCAGAATGAACTCGCGTTGGCGCTTGTCGAGCTCGCCGCGAACGTCGGCCTGGATCTGCGATTGGACCTCCAGTACCTCGATCTCGTGCTCAATCAACTCCTTGACGATCGTGAGCCGCTTGTTGACGTTCAGCTCCTCGAGCACCGCGTAGCGCTGTTCCGTGCGGATCTGGAGGTTGGCGGCGATGAAGTCAGCGAGCGCCGACGGGTCTCCCAGATTGCCGACGGCTGCCGCGAGTTCCTGAGGAAGCGTCTCGGACAAGGTGACGATCCGGACAAAGCCCTCCCTGATCTCCCCAATGAGGGCGTCGAGACCGGCGCTGCGGTCGACTGTTTCACCCAGGCGCTCAATGCGGCCCACGATCCAGGGTTCGGCTTGCTCGAGGCCCAGCAGCTTGATGCGCCCGACACCCTGGAGAATCGCATGGACTGTGCCATCCGGCGCCGTCGCCATTCGAACAATTGTGGCAGCCGTACCGAGCTGGTAAAGGTCTCCTTCGTAGCGTTCATCATCCAGCACGTGCTGCGGAAAGACGCCAACCATCTTGGCCTCGGACGCCGCTGCCTCGCCAACAGCCTTAACGTCGATCTCGTCCGTAGCAAGCAGTGGCAGCAACTGCTGGGGGTACATGACCGTTCCGCCGCCCGGAATCAAGGGCAGCAGCTCAGGGATCCGGGGTCGAGCGCTCGCTGTCGCTCTCGTACGTGTTTGTCGACGTGTTTCCGCATGCTCCATTGGAGTTTGCCTCCGTTTGGACTGCTGCGGGAGAAAGCCCTTAGCGAACGAGAATCGTCAGCGTTCGGCTGCGAGCAGGTGATGCCTTGGGCAGCGCGATTTGCAGCATTCCGTCCTTATAGACGGTCTGAACCGCGTCTGGGTTAACTGCCGCGGGCAAGAATAGTTCGCGCTGAAAGGGGCCGTGGCTAATTTCCACCTGCCGATAATCGCGTTTTGCACCCTGCGATGCCGGCTTTCGCTCGCCGCGCAGTATGCACTTCGACCCTTCCACTTCTAGCTCCAGGTCCTGGTCACCAATGCCGGCGATCTCCGCCACTATCACCACCTGGTCTTCTGTTTCGTAAATATCGACGGCCGGCTCGATGAACGGAACGGAGAAGCTCGGCCTACCCGGCGCGCCGATGACGCGCTGGCGGGCCTGCTCCATGCGCTCGCGGATGTGTTCGAACTGCGACGACGGCTGGGAGGTGCGTTTTATCGTCCGACCCTTCACAGCGCCGCCTCGACGATCATCTCGACTTCGACCGCTATATTCATCGGCAGCTCCGCCATCCCAACCGAACTACGGGCGTGCCTCCCCTTTTCGCCGAATAGATCGAGCAACAGCGAGGAGGCCCCGTCCATGACAACATGCTGCTGATTGAAACCGGGCGCGCTGTTCACAAACCCGAGGAGCTTCACAACTCGGCTGATCTTGTCCAGGTCACCGATCTCTTCTTGAAGAGCGCTCAGGCAGTTAATGACACATAGCTTGGCAGCTTCCTGGGCAGCGGGGACATCTACCTCCGCGCCCACTTTGCCGGTGACGCTGCCGTTCGAGCCAATCGGCCCGGCACCCGAAACGAAGACGAGATTTCCCGCACGCGCCGCGCCGGCGTACTTGCCGAATGATCGTCTCGCGGGAAGCGATATTTCGAGCTCTCGAAGCCGCTCGGCGACACCTCCCATCGGATGCCTATTCGCTCTTCTTCGGCCGCGGAGTTCTCTTTCGCGGCTCTCCCGCGGAATCTCCTTGCTTGGGTTTGTCACCGTCTTCAGCCGCGGCGACTGTTGCGCCGGTCGGCAGGCCATCCGGCGTGTCGTACTCGCGCTGCATGTCAATCACGGCAACGGCAGCGACGCGGTCCCCCTCGACGTCCATGAGCGTGACGCCTTGCGTCGAACGAAGCTGTTTCGAGATGTGCTCGATCGGCGTGCGGAGCACTATGCCTTCTTCCGAGATAAGCATCAGTTCGTGGCCCGGGTCCACCATTCGCGCCGCCATCAGCTCGCCGGTCTTGGGCGTCGTCTTGAACGTCCGAACTCCCTGACCGCCGCGCCCGTGCCGCGGGTACTCCTCAACGTGCGTTCGCTTGCCAAAACCGAACTCACTTACGACAAGCAGCGCCTCGGCAGCGCTTGCGATTTCCATACCGACGACGCGGTCGCCGGACGCCAGCCGAATTCCGCGAACACCCCCCGAAAGGCGGGATGCCGAGCGAAGCAGCTTGACCGGGAAGCGGACAGACTGGCCACGCGCCGACACGAGAATCGCATCGTCGGCATCAACGGCCAGCTTGGCTGAAACCAGCTCGTCGGCGGGCTCCAGGTCCATCGCGTTCAGTCCATCGCGTCGGACGTTCGCGAAGTTCTTCAGCGGCGTCTTTTTGACTTCGCCCAGCTTCGTTGCGACAACCATATACTCGTGGTCCATGTCCGGGGGTATACGGACGACGGCCGTGATCCGCTCCCTCTGGTCCAGCTGGAGCAGTTGCATCACGGACTCGCCGCGTGCCTGACGTGACTCGTCGGTGACTTCGTAGGTCTTCACCTGGAAGCAGCGGCCGCGATCAGTAAAGAAGATGAGCTTGTCATGCGTATCCGCGACGACCAAATGCCGGACGGCGTCGTCCTCGCGCGTCTTCATGCCGATCACCCCGACGCCGCCGCGACGCTGCGCGCGGTATGTGCTCAGCGGCAACCGCTTGATGAACCCACGCTTGGAAATAGTGACCACAACTTCCTGGTGCGCCACCATGTCCTCTTCTGAGAACTCTTCCGGCTCCTGGTCCACGATGATCGTGCGGCGGTCGTCGCCGTAGGTCTTCTTGAGGTCGACCGCATCGTCCTTGATCAGGAAGTCGATCTTGCGCGGGTTAGCGAGCAGGTCCTCGAGGTACGAGATCAGCTCGATCAGCTCCTTGTACTCGTCCTGGATCTTGTCCCGCTCCAGCTTGGCCAGGCGGCGCAGCTGCATGTCGAGGACGGCCTGCGCCTGCCGATCGCTTAGCTGAAACGGCGCGCGCATCAGACGTCCTTTCGCCTCCTCGGCGGAAGGAGATCCGCGGATCGTCTGGATGACCTGGTCCAGCATGTCAATCGCTTTGAGCAATCCTTCGAGAACGTGCGCCCGATCGCGCGCCTTCTCGAGGTCGAACTCCGACCGCCGGCGGATCACATCGCGCCGGTGGTCGATGTAGGACTCGAGCATCTTCTTGAGGCTCACCGTGCGCGGCTGCCGGTCCACGAGAGCGAGCATGTTGACCGCGAAAGCGGACTGCATGGCCGTGTGCTTGTACAGCGCGTTCAGCAGCTGGCGCGGCTGTGCCTCGCGCTTCAGCTCGATTACGATGCGCATGCCGTGCCGGTCCGACTCATCCCGCAGGTCAGCGATTCCGTCGATGCGCTTGGCCCGGGCGAGGTCAGCGATCTTCTCGACGAGCGTAGCCTTGTTCGTCTGATAGGGCAGCTCGGTAACGATGATCTGGTTCCGGTTGCCCTTCGCCATCTCCTCGATGTGCACCCGGGCGCGCGTGACGATGCGGCCGCGACCTTCAAACGCGCCGCGGATGGCGTCTCTGCGTTCGGACGTGGGCCCCTGGCCGTTGACAGCGGGCAAACGCACCGTTTCGTAGCGGAAGATGACCCCGCCGGTGGGGAAGTCCGGCCCCCTTACGATTTCGGCCAGCTCCTCCATCGTCGCTTCGGGATGGTCGATCAAATGGGCGATCGCTTCGCACAGCTCGCCGAGGTTGTGTGGCGGTATGTTCGTAGCCATTCCGACGGCAATACCCGACGCACCGTTTGCTAGCAGGTTCGGCACCCGCGCCGGGAGGACTACGGGCTCCTTCAGCTCATCGTCAAAGTTCGGGGACATGTCGACGGTGTTCTTGTCGATGTCCGCGAGCAGTTCGGTCGCGATCCGCGTAAGGCGAGCCTCGGTGTAGCGGTAGGCAGCCGGCGGGTCGCCGTCCATCGAGCCAAAGTTGCCCTGTCCATCGACCAGCGGATAGCGCAGCGAGAAGGTCTGGACCATACGCACGAGCGCGTCGTAGACGGGGGCGTCGCCGTGCGGGTGGTAGTTCTTGAGGACCTCACCGACGATACCGGCGCACTTTCGGTATTTCGTGCCCGGGTTCAGGCCCATCTGTTGCATCGCATAGAGGATGCGGCGCTGGACCGGCTTCAGCCCGTCGCGGATGTCCGGCAGGGCGCGCTGTACGATCACCGACATCGCGTAGTCGAGATACGACGAGCGCATCTCCTCTTCGATCTTGATCGGACGCACACTCAGCGCGGGAATCGGCGGTGGTTCGAGGGTCATGTAATCTCCTTGGGGCGGGGCTCGGTGAGCATCGGCGGACGGGTCATCCGCTCAGGGCGAGCACTCTTGAGACCGGCAAGCGGATCGTGGATGGAGGTCTTCTGGCCTGCGGGGTACGCCCTAAGGCCTCCATTCACGAGGACGCACAATGTCACATATAAATTATACCTGATAAGGCGTTCCTGTTCGAGGGTGGGTCGTTAAGTGACGGGCTGCGGCTGGGGCTTGACCAAGTCGCAGTTTGTTTGGCAGAATCAAGGCAGATCGTTCTGCCAATTCTAAACGATGAGTACATGGCGCGACCGCGTAACACAGTCGTTGGGCGATGCTGCCAGCCGCTCCGGCGTGCTGTCGGAGACGGCAGGCAAGATCTTCGCCGTGTTGTATCTCAGTCCCGGTCCGCTGTCGCTCGACGAGATTTCCCACGAGGTGGGCACGAGCAAAGGGAACGCGAGCGTTCAGGTCAGGGAACTGCTGGAGCTGGGGATGGTGCGTAAGGTCTGGGTGCGGCGCAGCCGGCGCGACTACTACGAGGCGGTGACGGACCTCTGGTCGATTGCAGCGGAGGTGATAGGCAGGCGACTGGAGCAGGAAGCGCGGTCCCTATTGGCAGCGGTCAGCGAGACGGAGAGGGAGCTTCCAGACGCAACTGAGGACGTGGTGAAGGCGAGAGTGAGGTCGATGCGCTTGTTCCTCGAGCTCGTCGCCGCAGGGATCGAAGGCTTTCGGCGAGGGGAGGTGATGAGCCCGGAGGGGCTTCGCAAACTTGCGAGCTAGTTCTCTTTTTTTAAGGACACCGTTCTAAAGTTTTAGAAAGGAGGAAAGGAAACTACGATGCTTCTCGATGATTTCCTTCCCGAATATCACTTCTGCGAGCGCCACGAGACGTTCATCCAGGCACCTCCGGACGCCGTGCGCCGCGCCGTCCAAGAATGGCGGCCGAACGAATCATTCCTTTGGCGCTGGCTGGTGCGGCTCCGGGGACTGGGCTCGCCGAAGGGCACGTTGCGGGAATGGGGAGAGTCGAACGGCTTCCTCTGCCTCGCCGAAACGGAGCACGAGGTCGTGTACGGCCAGGCTGGGCGCTTCTGGTCCCCAAACGAACGCGCCGCGCTCGTCTCGCCACGGACGATCGAGGAGTTCCACGGACTTACTGATCGGGCGTCGCGGTCGCCGCCATGAACTTTGTCGTCGAGCCGAGTGCATTCCGCCATGGCACCCGCCTCTTCACGGAGACCCGCGTCCGCTGCTTAGGCGCGTCTTCGCGCCGCTGGTTCCGGCTGTACTGGCTGGTGATCCGCCCGTTCAGCGGACTGCTACCGCGCGCCATGCTCCGCGGGATCAAGGCCGCCGCTGTCAGAGACGCGCAGCACGCCCGGCTGACGGTCGAATACTGACCGGGCGGAGGGTCGGAGCCGAATCCAGAAAGCGCCAAATCATCAGACATGTAACAAGAAGGAGGAAGGCGCAAATGAACGAACCGTTTCTCGTCACAGGAGCCTTGGCCGCCTTCGGCGGACTCGCGCACGCCTATCTGGGCGAACGGATGATCCTCATTCCCCTCATGGAACGGGCGCATTTGCCGGCAACTCGAATCGGGCCCCCGGCCGCCACCGCGATGATGCTGCGCTTCACCTGGCACTTCTTCAGCGTTGTGATGCTCAGCCTGGCGGTTGTGTTCCTCGCGCTGGGAGCCGGGGTCATTGGCGGCGGTGACTGGACGGTGGTGCGGGTACTCGCCGGGTACTTTGCCGTTTTCGGTGTGCTCGTTCTAGTGCTCTCGCGCGGGCGTCATTTCGCGTGGCTCCTCGGCCTTGCGGCCGCGGTCGCCGCGTGGCTCGGCACGCTCTAGGCAGGGGCGCTCGATCCGACTGACTATCCGACGAGACGGTGCGCCGAGGGCGGTATTGGATCAGTTAAGCGTATGACAGATTAGCGCCAAGGCCACCGGAGGCCGATCCGTGTCCTGACCTCTGCCTCATCGAGGGCGCGGCGCTCTTCCTCGTGCCATAGCTCTTCGCGTACCCCAATGGCTTGCTCTTCTTCTTCGGGAGTGCGGGGCCATCCGATGATCCGGTGCAACGTTCTAGTATCCAGCCTGCCATTACGATGCCTCCCCGCCGTCAGTTGCAGCGCAGTAGCGCGCGTTCATCCACGGTGAATCGAGCGCTCGCGGCTTCATAGCGCGCCTTCGGCGTTAAACAGAGCCTCCTACATCGGGAGCTCGGCGCACACCAGGGCGCCTAGAGACTAGGCACTTCGTACAGACGCACTGGTTGAGCGAAGCCCTTGAGCTGTGCGTCGCCGTGATCGCTGAACTGGATGCCTTTGCCCGCTGCCAGCTGCCGAACGACGTCCGACACCATTATCTGGCCTGGCTGCGCATGATCGCAGATGCGACGGGCCATCTGCACTGCAGTCCCGAAGATGTCGCCTTCTTCCGCAACTGGTTCTCCCGCGTTCAGGCCAATACGGATGCCGAGCACGGCGTCCGAGCTCTCCTGATTGCGCAGGCCTACGGCCTGCTGGATCGCGGCGGCGCAGCTGATGGCACGCGAAGCCGAGGGAAAGGATGCCATGATTCCATCACCGGTGTGCTTGACCTCAGCGCCACCGTAGTTGCGCAAGGCTGTGCGCACGATCTCGTTGTGAGTACGAACGATCTCTTGTGCTGCTTCATCGCCCAAACGCTGGGTTAGCTCTGTCGAGCTCCCTATGTCTGTGAACACTATAGTTTGCAGTCCCTCGCGCACCACGGCAGTGCTAAGCGGCAACTCGCCCCCGGCTAGAAACTCCCTGATGGCCTTGATCAAAGGTTCCACATCACCCAACGCTAAAACGTGTATGTCACCCTCGAGCGGCACGAAGCGGGCTCCCGGAATGCGAGCCGCAATTTCACGACCTTGCTGGAACGGACAGGTTTTGTCGCCGCGACGATGGAGGACGAGGGTGGGTGTCGTGACTTGCGGCAGGAGGTCCGTGGCGACGAACTCGAAAAAGCTTGTCAGGGTCGCGATCGCACCGTCCGCGCTCGCCGCTTGCCTCTGGAACTCTGCGAAACCCTGACGGGCCTCTGGCGGCAAGCCTGGTATGAACATCTCCATCATAGCCGTGGCACCGTAGCCACCCCAATCGGCCTTGATCAGCGCGACGAATCCTTCTATCAGGTCGCGGAAATAGGCTGTAGTGCCATCGTGGTAACAGCCGTACAGCAGTAGATGCGAAACGTTCTCTGGGTTCTGAACTGCGTAGGCGATGGCGATGGGCCCGCCCTGCGAATAGCCCAGCAGGGCGGGGCGACGCAGTCCCAGCGCCTGGATGATCACTTCCAAATCGCGCAGGTTCGCCTCGGGAGAGTAGTCTGAAACGTCTCGGTCCGAGAGGCCCGTGCCGCGCTTGTCGTACCGCACGAGTAAGTGGCTTTCCGCCAGCCGCTGGAAGAAGTCCCGACTAGCGGGAAACCCCCACTCGAGTTCGAGGTGACTGATCCAGCCGGGAATGATAATAAGCGGCGGGCCGGAGCCAACCGTGGCGACGGCCAGATTTATCCCATCCGGCGATTTCACGAACCGTATCTGCTGTTGCATAGGTTTGCTCGCGCTGACGGGCGCGCTTCAAGATTCTACTCCAATTCACGGGGCTGAGATGTGCTCGCGAAGCCAGCTGCTAGCGGGCGCCCTCGGCCCTGAGCAGAGTTTCCTTCATTCGCAGGCCGCCTCCGTAGCCCGTCAGAGACCCGTTGCTGCCAACGACTCGATGACAGGGGACGACGAGCGGCAGCGGGTTTGTCGCCATCACCCGGCCGACGGCGCGGGCTGCCCGCGGGCATCCGACGCGCTCGGCGAGCCAGCCGTACGTCCGCGTCTGGCCGCTCGGGATGCGCTGCGTTTCTTCGAGCACGGCGCGGCGGAAAGAGGGCTCCAAATTCCAATCGACGTGCACTGCCAGGTTGTCGTAGCGGCCCGACGCAAGGGCGCAGATTCGCTCCGGCAGGTCCGCCAGGTCCGCATCACGAGCAGGTACGGTCGCGCCCAGCTCCATGACCTCCAGCAGCGCCTCATCTCGGGTATCGCGCGGCAGTGTCGTCGCCCGAAGTCCGTGCGACGAGAGGACCAGGCCCACCCAGCCGAGATCGGTCTCGCACAAGTGGAAAGTCAGACTATCAACCATCGCGGCCTCCTCACGGGAGTGCAGGCATCCGGGATGGGCACGATTATAGCACCCGCTTCGGCGGGAAGCCGCGTCTCGAGCGGACCTCCTCTCCGTCGGCTCCCGGTCTGTTACCATGAAAATCGGTGCGTCCCGCTCTCCTTACCCTTTGGCTGCTCATTGTCTTGGCCGCTGTCGTTGCCTGCGGCGGCAGCGACGCAGCTGCGCCTTCACTTACGATGATCCCGGCGACGGCGACCTACAGTCCGGACCCGACTCCAACCGCTAGCACATCGCCCACTCCAGAGCCAACGCCGGAGCCGACCCCGGCTCCCGCGCCCGCGATCGACTTAACAGCTAGCCAACCCCGTCAGGGAGGATTTCTGTTCGTGAGGCTTCTCTATCCGCCGGCCGGATTGAGAGAAGCCACAGTCGAGTTCAACGGCGCTTCGTACCCGATGCTTTCTTCGAGCGATCGCTGGTTCGCCGTGATCGGGCTCGATATTTACGTTGGCGTTGGTGACTATCCGATCACAGCAAAATCGGGAGACTCAGTCTTGGCCGCGGGCACACTTACAGTCAGTGACGGCGGTTTCCAGTACGAGTCCATCGAGCTGCCCCCATCAAGTATCGACTTGCTATCGGACCAGAATGCTGTCGCCAACGAGCGCGCCACGCTAGCCCAGGTGTATTCCAGGTTCACGCCTGAGCGGCACTGGTCCGGCGCGTGGATACTGCCGGCGCCCGGACCTATCACGAACGGCTTCGGACTCATGCGTTCAATTAACGGCGGGCCTTATTCGCCACATACCGGCACGGACATCGCGAACGAGAAGGGCACCCCCGTGGCCGCCGCTGCTACTGGAGTAGTGGCACTTGCGCGCCGGATGTACCTGTATGGGAACGTCGTCATCATCGACCACGGTGCTGGAGTCTTTAGCGGCTACAACCACCTCGACAGCATTGCGGTGACAGAGGGCCAGGCGGTCACGATCGGTGATCTGGTCGGGTTCATGGGCGACACCGGGTTCGTGAGCGGGCCGCACCTGCACTGGGAGGCGATCATCGGCGGCGTCAGAACGGATCCCCTGCTCTGGACGCAGCAGCCTATCGATCCCTGATCGCTTAGGCGTCCAGCTCCCCGAGGGCATCCAGCACGAGCGCACTCGCGACAATCGCCGCGGTCTCGGAGCGTAGAATGCGGCGCCCCAACGAAACGATTTCAGCGCCTGCCTCGCGTGCGAGCTCGACCTCCGCATCCTCAAAGCCTCCTTCCGGGCCAATAAACAAGCTCACGGCGTCCGGACGGCGGGTGAGCCCGCGAAGAAATGTGCCGAGGCTTCGCGCGCGTTCTCCTTCGAACGGCATCAGCTTCAGGCCGCGGGCCTGCTGGACAGCTTCCTCGAACGACACCGGTGATTCCACGCGAGGAGGGCGGCCGCGGCCGGACTGCTCGGCCCCCTCGAGGACGATGCGGCGCCAGCGCTCGCTTCTCGCGGCGGCTGGCTCGCCGTTGCCCTGTACCTGCGAGCGAGCGGCGATCACCGGCACAAATCGCGAGACGCCGATCTCTGTCCCCTTCTCCAGCACGAGGTCGAAGCGGTTCGCGCGGATAAGCGACTGGTAGAGGACCAGCGTCACTTCCGGCTCAGGTGGAGCTTCACGCTCAGTGACGACCACTCCCGTGATCGCGTACGGAGATACGCCCGTGAGCTGGACTTCGTACTCACGTGTGCCGCCTTCGCTGAGCAGCACGCGGTCACCCCGCTTCAGCCGCAGCACGCGCCCCAGCCGGTGGGCGAGGTCCGGGCCAAGCGTCACGTTGCGGGCGCGCAACGAGCCCGGCGGCACGAAGAAGCGTCGAGGTAATTGCGTCACGCGCTAAGCGTCACGCGCGGGTGGCCAAGCCGTCAAGAATCAGCGATTATCGCCCGCCACACGCCGTCTCTGACAACACTTACCCTCAGGCCCACCCCTTCAAAGGTGCAGGAAAGAGCGGCGACGGCATCGTCAAGGAAGCCGCTCGTGATCAAAGAGCCACCCGGCGCCAGCGATCGAGCAAGCGGAACTGCCAGTCGCTCCAACGTTAGGCCGCTGATGTTGGCGACGATGACATCAAAGGGACCGCCCTCGGCTTCAAGTGTCCCTTCCCGTACCTCGATCACGTCGGAGACGGCGTTGGCCGCAGCGTTTTCCCGGGCCGCGCGGACGGCGTTTGGGTCTACATCGAGCGCGAGGACCCGCCTCGCGCCGAGCTTGACAGCGGCGATAGCGAGGATGCCGGAGCCACAGCCGAGGTCGAGCACGCTAGCGCCTGTCCGCACCTGATCTTCAAGCGCCCGCAGGCACATCGCCGTCGTTGGATGCTGACCCGTCCCAAAGGCCATTCCCGGATCGATCTCGATGACCACATCGCCGCCTTTGAGCCGGTAGTGCGTCCAGGACGGCTTCACGACGAGGGCGCGCCCGTGCCGCTGGATGCCGAAATGCTTCTTCCACGAGTCCCGCCACGGCTCCTCGCGCAAACGCCGCACGCGACGCCAGCGCGGCGGGCGCTCGAGCGGCGCCGCCCTCATCGCCAGGCGCAACGACCGCCGGATGCGCTCGGAATCCTCCCCCGACGGAAGATACCCGCACACCAGCGCCGGCGCGTCGCCGTCAGCGACATAGCTGTCGCTATCATGGTCGAAACGCGAGGCGGATTGGATCGCAACACCGCCCGGGCAAGCCTGGCGTAGAAGGTCGGCCGCCAGGTCGGCATCGATCCCCGCAACCTCGACGGCGATTTCGAGCCACTCGATGCCCTCATCGTTCGAACTCACGGCAAATTGACGGCTGACGGCGGCTCGTCCGGACGCGCCGCGCCTAGCCGAGGGCGTCTTTGATCTTGCCGAAAATGCCCTTGTCGCCGTTGGCGACGGGAGTTCCGAAGCTCTCGGCCAGTCGCTGAAGGAGTTCCCGCTGCTCGTCGGTAAGGTCCGTCGGAGTAACAGTCGAGGTGCGGACCAGGAGATCGCCACGGCCGCCCGTGTGAAGCCGCGCGACGCCCTTGCCCCTCATGTTGAACACGTGGCCGGACTGAGTGCCCGCTGGGACACGCAGCGGCGCGTCGTCCCCGTCGAGCGTCGGTATCCGTACTTCGAAGCCCAGCGCCGCTTGCGCCGGATTCATCTCCAGCTCGTAGATCAGATCATCCTCTTCCCGCGTGAAGAAAGGATGCGCGAGCACACCTATGTAGACATAGAGGTGGCCGGGGCTGCCGCCGTGCGCGCCGACATCGCCTTCGCCGTTGAGGCGCATGCGCGCGCCGTCGCTGACGCCGGCGGGGATCTTGACGCTTAGCTTGCGCTCTTTGCGCTGTCGGCCCGAACCACGGCAGTCCTTACAGGGGTCCGCAATTATCCGTCCTTCGCCGCGGCACTGCGGGCACGTAGCGATGTTCACGAACTGACCGAAGAAGCTCCGGCTGACGCGACGGACCTGGCCGCTGCCTTCGCAAGTGGAACAGCGGGGCGACTTCGAACCCGGCTCGCCGCCGTTACCAGCGCAGCGATGGCACCGCTCGACGCGCTCGATCTCAATCTCGCGTTCGCAGCCGAAGGCGGCCATTTCAAAGTCGATCTCGATATCGATGCGGCGGTCGGCACCTCGCTGAGCTTCTCGCGCGCGTCGGCCGGTCGTCGTGCCGCTAAAGAACGCCTCGAAGATATCTCCGAAGCCGCCGAGATCGGCGCCGTCAAAGCCGCGGCCGAAGTCGAAGCCCTGGAGGCCGGCGTGGCCAAAGCGGTCATACGTCGATCGCTTTTCGGGGTCTGAGAGCACCTCGTACGCCTCGCCGATCTCCTTGAAGCGCGCTTCGGCGCCGTCTTCCCGGTTCCGGTCCGGGTGGTACTTCATGGCCAGCCGCCGGAACGCCTTCTTCACGTCCTCGGCTGACGCACTGCGTGAGACGCCGAGGACCTCGTAGTAGTCCTGCCGCGCGGTTGCCATGTCGGGAAATATTGTATCAGGAGGCTCGCGCGCGGAGGAGTTCTGCCTGCGGGAACGTCACGCAGGCAACATTCACCCAGCGCCTGGATAAAAGCGCGGGATTAGACCGGCGTTAACTGACGATCGTGCTGCTGGAGCCGGAGCCGCTGTTGTTTGCCGGATTCGGGTCGCTGACGAGCTGAAGAGGATCGATCGCCGTGCTTCCGTCCACGGTGAAGCCCTGAGTCCCGGGAGAGGCGCACGTCACGTTCCAGGCTCGGCTGATCGTGGTGATAGCGCTGCCGGTCAATGTCGTGTTCTGTACAGTGATCGCCCCGGTGGTGGCCGTACAGCCCGCCGGCAGCAAAGGCGCGAAGGTGGTATCCACTACAACCGGCATAACGGGCCCGTTGTTTCGGACACGCACGTCGGCCGAAATCATGAAGGCAACGCCGGCAATCGCATTGGCGGGCGAGCTCACCATGACCCCGACGACCTGCACATCCGCACCGGGCGGCGGCGTGGGCGTTGCAGTGTCGGTCGGCGCTGGCTCCGCCGTTGCTGTCGCTGTTGGCGTTGCCGTCCCGGTGGGGGTGGGAGACGCCGTCGCGGTCGGGGTGGGAGACGCCGTCGCGGTGGGCGTGGTGGTTGGAGTATCGCTTGGTGCTAGCGTTGGAGTC
>Ga0209056_10002511_pt1 | contig 19718 bp, 17 predicted proteins | sample GraSoiAngelo_114_FD_185876 | JGI IMG/M metagenome (GOLD analysis project Ga0209056, IMG submission 185876) | Grasslands soil microbial communities from the Angelo Coastal Reserve, California, USA - 14_0903_13_40cm (SPAdes) (version 2) | ecosystem: Environmental > Terrestrial > Soil > Grasslands...
CTTCATCAGGCCCGGGATACGTGGTCATTATGATCAACTTCCACGGCTCGACCGGCTACGGGCAGAAGTTCATTGACGCGATCAACGGTGACTGGGGCGGGGCTGCGTTTGAAGACCTGATGAAGGGGCTGGACTACGCCGAGCAGCACTATCCGTTTATTGACAAGGATCGGGAGTGCGCGCTGGGCGCAAGCTACGGCGGATACATGGCCAACTGGATCATCGGACACACCAACCGTTTCAAGTGCATCGTGAGCCATGATGGCATGTTCAACACAGAGTCCGCGTGGGGCGATACGGAAGAATTGTGGTTCAACGAATGGGAGTTCAAGGGCACGCCGTACGCGAACCGCGAGCAGTACCGGAAGTGGTCTCCGCACCTGAGCGCGACCAATTTCAAGACGCCGACGCTAGTCGTACACGGCCAGCTCGATTACCGCCTGGATGTGTCGCAGGGATTCGATTTATTCACAACACTGCAGCGCCAAGGTGTGCCGTCGAAAATGCTCTACTTCCCCGACGAGGGCCACTGGGTACTCAAGCCGCAGAATTCTCAGGTCTGGTACAAGACCGTGAATGACTGGGTGGACCAGTGGGTGGGAAAGTGAGTGTCCCTTCTACGACAGCGAAATGGCGCTTGTTTCCGCGTCGGTGGCAAGGTATTCGCCAAGACATGGTTGACATGAGCCGCCGTTAGACAGGATGATATGGCTAAGCAGTGGCCGCATAAGTAAAACCAACCTGCTTTATGGAACGCCCGACCCTCACCACCAGAGGGCGTGCTGGTATTGGGACGGCTAACTTTGGCTTAGAAATCGTTTCATTTTCAATCTCGACGGCTCCTTGCTTGACTTTACGTCCACCATCAGAAGCCGAATCGGCTAGCCCTGAAACTACCAAAAGCTTGTCGATCCGAATCACAGTCGCGGATTGAAGTTCGGAGTCCTCGGCCAGAATATGCACGTCCGGCGGCGCGTTTCTCGGAGAGATGGGCTCGCCCGAGCCCATCGCCACGCTCGCGAATGGAACCGAGACCAACTCCACAGCGTCAGGCTTTTGGTGCTTCTGGAACTGTTTCGCCCAATCTTCCGCAGCATTCGTTGCTGCATTAACGGAGTGAAAGTCCTTCACAATTCGCGCCGCCAAATCTTTTTTCGCTTGCATCGGATGCACTTCGCGCTTCATGCGCTCGATTTCAGCCATTTGCACATCCGTCAGCAGTTCGTAGTAGCGCCACATCATCTCATCAGATATGGACATCAGCTTGCCGTACATTTCGAGCGGCGGTTCTTTAATTCCGATCGCATTGCCATACGACTTCGACATCTTCTGCACGCCATCAAGTCCCTCAAGGAGGGGCGTGGTCAGCACAACTTGCGATTCCTGTCCGTAGGCGCGCTGCAATTCGCGTCCGACCAACAGGTTAAATTTCTGATCGGTGCCACCGAGCTCGACATCGGCCTTCAGCATGACCGAGTCGTAGCCTTGCGAAATCGGATAGAGCAGCTCATGGAGCGCAATCGGCTTTTCGTTCTGAAAGCGCTTGTGAAAGTCTTCACGCTCCAGCATTTGCGAAACAGTGAACTTAGCCGCCAGCTTGATCCAGTCCGCCGACTTCATCTTTTCGAACCACTCATTATTGAAGCGAACCTCGGTGGTGCGTGGGGAAAGGACCTTATACACCTGCTCCATGTAGGTCTTGGCGTTCTTCATTAGTTCTTCGGCGCTGAGCGGCGGACGCGTGACGGAACGTCCGGTTGGATCGCCGATCATGCCCGTAAAATCGCCAATCAGAAAAATAACCGTATGGCCGAGGTCCTGGAAGTGTTTCAGCTTGCGCATCAGAACGGTGTGGCCAAGGTGAAGATCGGGCGCGGTCGGATCGAATCCCGCCTTGACTCGAAGCGGCTTTCCGGAAGCGACGGACTTCGCCAGCTTCTCGCGCAGTTCAGCCTCCTTCACAATTTCCGAGGAGCCTTTTTTGATGTATGTCAGTTGTTCGTCAACAGGGGCGAAATTGGGCATGGTTCAAGCATTATAAGGAAGTCGGACAGGGCACGTCAGAATACAGGCGCAGCTCAGCTTCGCACTAGCCTTCTGCCGATGATCCTGTAATTACCGGCGAGCACAGTGTTTATTGCTTCTGAATAGGCAACGTGCTCTTGCTTCAAGATTTTCTCGGCCAGCGTGTGTTCGTCATCGTCCGCCAGGACAGTTACCGCTTTCTGCACAATGATGGCGCCGTGGTCCAGCTCTTCATCCACAAAATGGACGGTGCAGCCGGCCACCTTGACTCCATAGGCAAATGCCTGCTCCTGGGCTTCGAGGCCAGGAAACGCCGGCAGCAAAGATGGATGGATGTTCAGAATCTGGTGTGGAAACTGTTTCACGAACCAAGGCGAAAGCAGACGCAGGTATCCCGCGAGGCAGATAAGATCAACCTTTTTCTGCTGCAGCGCTGCCGCCACTTCACGATCATGATGCTCGCGAGCCTTGCCCTTGGAAGGAATCACCAAGGCTTCCAGTCCAAGGCGTCGCGCAGTTTCGATTCCGCCAGCATCCGTGCGATTGGAAACCACAATCGCAATCCGGGCGTTCGGGATTTTTCCCGACGCCACGTTCTTCGCAATCGCTTCGAAGTTCGAACCTCGCCCGGAGAGCAAAATGCCAATGTTCTTCATTTGGCGGCTGCCTCGCTGGATTTTTCCTGGACCTGCAGCGGAACAGTCGTGGTTTCAACCGAACTCGGGCCCACCATGACATCGAATGTGTCGGGCTCGACTACGCGGTGCATGTCTTCATTCAACATGGAGAGCGCTGCGGGCGTGAGCTCGAATTCGACAGTCGTCTTTTCTTCCGGCTTCAGAGTGACACGCTTGAAACCGCGCAGTTCCATCACTGGCCGCGTAACCGAAGCGACTCGCTGATGAATGTACATTTGCGCCACTTCGTCGCCTTCACGACTTCCGGTATTGGTAACTTCCGCGAAAACTTTAGTCGTCCCTCCAGGCAATATGGTCTGTGGCTCCACGCGCACGTTTTCGAATTTGAAAGTTGTGTAGCTCAAGCCGTAGCCGAACGGGAAGAGCGGCTTGCGGCCATCCTGCAGATAACTGCGATTCCGCGACGGCTTGTAGCTGTAGAAATCGGGCAGCTGGCCAACCGATTTCGGGAACGTGATCGGCAGCTTGCCCCCGGGATTCACGTCTCCAAAGATTACGTTCGCCGCCGCGGTGCCGCCCTGTTCGCCCAGGTACCAGCCTTCGAGAATCGCTGGCACATGTTCTTTGATGTAGTTGATCGAGAGCGGGCGTCCGTTGATCAGAAGCACGATCACCGATTTTCCCGTGGCGACAACTGCTTCGACCAACTGTTCCTGAGCCCCGATCAAGTCGAGCGAATCGCGGTCACCCAGGTGCTCCTCTGACCAAGCCTCGCGATTCGTGCTCTCGTTCTCGCCAACAACGACAATCGCCACGTCGGACTTGCGAGCCACGTCAGCGGCGGCCCGAATACTTGCTTCCTGCGACTTTGCATCGGGAATTTCGACTTTGTTTTCGTACCATGCACTCCAGCCCTGTTTGCCGCTCGTGATTTTGCAGCCTTCGGAATAAAGCACCTTCACACCGGGTTCAACGCGCTTCTTGATTCCGTCCAGAATACTGATCTGATTTCCTGGTCCGGGATCGCGGCTGTAGCCTCCGAGATGCACGTCGGCCGCATTGGGTCCGATTATCGCCACTGTCTTCACCTTCTTCGGATCGAGCGGCAAGAGGTTGCCGTCATTTTTCAGCAGCACGATTGCTTCTTCCGCCGCCTTCAGCGCAAGAGTCTTGTGTGCGGGGCTGTTGACCGTCTTCGCAGCATAGTCAGCATCAACATATGGATTCTCGAACAGACCGAGCCGGAATTTTGTCGCCAGAACTCTGCTTACCGCTCGATCCAGTTCTGCCTCGGGAACGATCCCCTGTTTGACCTGATCGGTCAGCGTCGCGTAAACCGTTCCGTCGGAAAGATCGTAGTCCACGCCAGCAGCAAGCGCCTTGCGCGCAGCCTCGGCTTTATCAGCAGCGACGTGATGCGTTTCGACCAGCATCTGCAAGCCATTACCGTCGGAAGTCACGTATCCCTGAAAGCCCCACTCCTGGCGCAGTACGCGGTCGAGCAACCATTGATTGACGTGTGACGGAATCCCATCAATCTCGTTGTAAGAAGCCATGATGCTGCCGGCATGGGCCTCTTCCACTGCGGCTTGGAACGGAACCAGAAACGATTCGCGAATCACTCTTTCAGAATAATTTCCGGGCGCGGTGTTCGTTCCACCTTCAGGCTGACCGTGCACTGCGAAATGCTTGGCCGTGGCAATTACGTGATGGCGCCGGTCAATCTCCCACGATGTGCCCTGCAATCCGTTCACCGCCGCTACGGCCATGCGCGAAACCAGATAGGGATCTTCGCCGTAAGTTTCTTCCGTGCGCCCCCAGCGCGGATCGCGCGCGAGGTCGAGCACTGGAGTGAATGCCTGGTTCGTTCCGGTTGACGCCATCTCATCGCTGGCCGCAGTGAAGACCTGTTCGACTAACGCGGGATCCCAGGTACTGGCCAGTCCGAGGACCTGTGGAAAGCTGGTGCTGCCGTATGCCATGTAGCCGTGCAACGCCTCGCCTTGGAAAATTGCCGGAATGCCAAGCCGCGTTTTCTCAAGCAAATATTTTTGCGCGTCGTTGCGCAATTCAGCAGCATCATGCGGACTGATTTGCGACTCCACCTTGAAGACTTCGCGGAATTGTCCAAAAATCCGCTGTCCTTCCGGATCTGTCGTCGTCATCATGCGTCGGCGTCCGCCGGCAAGCTGATCAACTTTTTCCTCTATCGTCATCCGCTTGAGCAAATCGGCAACGCGATCGGGAATGGGTAGCTTCGGGTTGCGATAGTCCGGCACATTCTGTCCGAAGCACGAGGTTGCGAGCAACGCAATCGTTGCTAATTTCAAAATTTTGCGCATGGCGATACAACGTAAACGCTCTGGCCATATACGTCAATCAAGGCGTTCGTGTACGTCTGAATGGCGAAGTTCGTGTGAACCGTTTACATTGGCTGTGTCGGGTCAACACATGGCTTCATGGGCGATCAAGTTCGCGGTGGCTTCTGTCTTTACTGTGCAGTTCGCGTTTGGCCAGCAGACCTCGCCATCCGTACCGCAGTCTGCTGAACAGACGAAGCAGGCTCAGCAGAAGGAAGACTCGCAAAGGATGCTTGGAGTCCTGCCCCAATTCGCCGTCACCAATGAAAAGCACCCTCCGCCCCTCATGCCGCGGCAAAAATTCAGGTTGTGCTATAGAACAGCCTTCGATCCCGTGGAATTCGGAGTCGTAGGGTTTGAGGCAGGAATCAGCCAGGCCAACGATTCTTTTTCGGGATACGGCCAGGGTGCCTCGGGGTACGCCAAACGCTACGGTGCCGCCTTTACGGACCAGGCTTCAAGCGACTTCTTCACCAACTTTGCGTACCCAGTTCTCCTAAAACAAGACCCGCGCTATTTCCGGATGGGCGAGGGCTCGGTGAAGCGCAGAATCGGACATGCCCTTGCCCAGGAATTCGTCGGCCACAAAGATGGCGGAGACGCCACCTTTAACTGGCCAACTGCTCTGGGTGCCCTCACTGCTGGCAGCATTTCAAACACTTACTATCCCGCAGAGGACCGTGGGTTCGGGTTGACAATGACCCGGTCAGGAGTTGCACTTCTGTACGGAAGTTTAGGAGGCTTGGGGAGCGAATTTTGGCCAGATATCTCGCGAAAACTTCATCGGCACAAAGACAAACTATCGGCGGGCGACCAAACCCAAAAAAAGTAGGAAGGAAAGCAAAATGGCGGCCCAACCGTTAGCACGCACAAATTTGTGGGTTGCGGGCCAGGGGAACATCAACACGTCAAAGAATGCGATCAGTCGCTCCGGCCAGAGCAACCCCGCAAGTCCGAAGGTCAAAGACAACTGCACGACCAGAGACAGAACCCAATGGCTCATCCTGCACTCCAACGCAAAAATTTTCAGGACGGGAAAATCCGTTGCTATGAGTCTAGCGCGGACGGGCTTGGGTGAGTCAATAGCAAATCTAGATGCGCTAAACCAAAGATCAGTCTTGCTTCCTGGATGTGCCTGCCAGCCAGCGGAGCAGCATATTGACTAGGCTGAGAATTATGCCTCCCCAAAACGCGGACGCGAACGTGTCCACTCGAAAACCAGGGACCACTGCGGCTGCGAGCTCGAGCATTAAGCCATTGATCACAAACCAGAAGATGCCCAGGGTCAGGATCGTCAGTGGAAGCGTGATCAATTTCAACAAAGCGCCGAGGGTCGCATTCACAAATCCGATCACCAGAGCCGCGATCAGAGCCGAAACTGCGCCTTTGACGTGAAATCCGGGCACGAACTGAGACACCACCCAGACCGCCAGGGCACTAAGAATCCAGTTGATAAGAACGCGCACGTTGTTCTCCGAAGCCTAAGACTATAGATGGTGATGATTTGCCGCGCAACGTCGCCGCACGATTTTTCGTAGAGACGTAGCTAGTTACGTCTCTACAACAACACGCACTCGCTGCCCGTAGTAAACTCTTTTCCGGTTATGCCGCAACTCACATATCTCGAAGCCATCCGCCAAGGAATTTGGGAAGAGATGGAGCGCGATCCTGCGGTGTTCTGCCTCGGTGAGGATATCGGTATTTACGGCGGCGCGTTCAAAATCACCGATGGCTTTATTGACCGTTTCGGTGCCGAGCGTGTGATTGACACTCCCATCGCGGAGTCGGCGATTGTCGGCGCAGCATTTGGCGCATCACTGACGGGAATGCGTCCGGTTGCCGAATTTCAGTTCATGGATTTCATCGGTTGCGCCATGAACCAGATCAGCAACATGGTCGCCAAGACGCATTACTTGTGGGGGGCGCCTGCGCCTCTGGTGTTGCGTGGCCCGAGCGGCGGCAATGTACACGGTGGTCCATTTCATTCACAAAACCCCGAAATGTGGTTCGTTCACAATCCTGGGTTGAAAGTCGTCTGTCCGGCGACACCATACGACGCTAAAGGATTGATCAAAGCTTCGATCCGCGACAACAATCCCGTCCTCTTCTTTGAGCACAAGTATCTGTATCGGCGCATCAAAGAAGATGTTCCGGAAGATGAGTATGTTGTTCCTCTGGGCAAGGCCCGAATTGCGCGCGACGGTCGCGACATCAGTGTGATTACATACGCTGCCATGGTGCACACCGCGCTCGAAGCCGCTGATTTGCTGGCCAAAGAGGGAATCGAAGTCGAAGTGATTGACCTGCGCACCCTGGCGCCGCTTGACGTCCAGGCGATTGCGGATACCGTGAAGAAGACGAATAAGGTGATCATCCTGCACGAGGATACCCGCACCGGCGGGATCGCAGGCGAAATTGCCGCGATCATCAACGAAGAGGTGTTCGACGATCTGGATGGGCCAATCGTCAGAATCACCGCCATTGACACGCCGGTTCCGTTTTCACCGCCGCAGGAGGAGAGATTTCTGCCGCAGTTGCGCGACGTAGTCGAGAAAGCGCGCTGGCTGAAGGCATACTGAGGGCCTTTAGGTGGAGCGGGGCTTCAGCCCTGCATAGAGTCAGTGTTGAACCGGGCTTTAGCCACTGAGATTTCTGAAACTTAAACCTGAGGAGGAACAATGCGTTCTTTCATACTCGGGATCATCGTTACTGTTGTTGTGGCGCTCGTGGCCGGCATCGTCATTGCCCAATTTGGCCTGATGCCCACGAACGCTGATGCCACACCGCCGGCTTTTGAAACTCGCATTGCCGCAAACGCTCTGGATGCCTCAATGGAACGTCACGCCCCGCGTGTGACCAATCCAGTTCCTGCCACGGACCAGACCCTGATGGAGGGCATGCAGATTTACAGCATGAACTGCGCTGTCTGCCATGGCACTTTGGATTACAAGCCCAGCCTGCTAGAGCATTCTATGTATCCGCCGCCGCCGCAGATCATTCTGGAGCCGCTCGATGATCCCGAGTGGCATCTTTACTACGCGATTCGTACTGGTGTCCGTTACACCGGAATGCCGGCCTGGAACAAAGCGTTGGGCGATCAGGATATCTGGAAAGTGACGGCTTTTCTTTCACGCCTGGAGAAGCTTCCGCCGGCCGTGCAAGAGAAGTGGAAGAAAGTGTATGGTACTTCGCCCGAAAGCCACCAGGGCGAAGAGCACGAACACCACGGCGGACACGAGCACCACGACTGAATGCGTAGAGACGTTGCTTGCAACGTCTCCATTCGGCCCTTCCAACCTCGCTCTTACAACTGCGCGATCTCCTGACCTCACAACTTTTCGCCTGTCTTTGGGTTTGCAATACCTGAGCGCGATTAGAAATTTAGAGCCGCAAACAACCGGGCCGGCGCGCTCACAGGAGGCCCTATGAAAAGCAAATTCACGATGGCAGCGTTGGTAGTCACCGTGTTGGCCGGCACGGTAGGATACGCCGCCGCGCAAGACTATCGCTACGACCGTGACGGAGATCGGTATTACGACCGCGACGACAACCGTTATTACGATCGCGATGATCGTTTCCGTTATGGGTTCCATGTCGCTCGCGAGTTTGGTTTCCGGGATGGGGCCGCAGTCGCCCGCGAGGATATGTGGCGGGGCAAGCGATTCAATCCCAATCCGCGAGGACGATATGACGACGCCGACCACGGCTATCGCAGCGAGTTTGGAAACAAACATGAATATCGCGAGCGCTACAGCGGGGCATATCGTGAGGGCTATCAGAGCACTTTCCGAGGACGTGGGTATTACAGGTAAGCGCTGCTAGAGGGGCGGGGCGCCGGCGGCCTTTTTACTTGCTCGTCCTACTCGGGAACTAGAGTTTCTTCAATTGCAACGCGTTCTTTCGATTCCACGCTAATCACACGATGCACGCCACGATAGCCGGACATGTTGATGTCGAGCACGTAGGTTCCAGGATTTAGATAAAAATCAAACGGCGCAGTCTTATCGAGAGCACGATTATTCACCATGATCTGCGCGCCTTTGGGCTGGGTCTTCACGCTCACGATTCCCATGTTCGAGTCTTCACCATGGCCGAAGACCTTCTTGAACTTACCTCCGGCGGCGCGAATTTCGTCGGTACTTCCCAGCGGCTTGAGCGCCAGGTTGAGATTCGAAATCTGCCCGGCTTCTACATTGATGGAACTGGACTCGTCGAGATAGCCGTATCTCCGCACAATAATGGTGTGAGTGCCAGGCTTATCCAACGTGAGCTGAGAAGGAGTCAGCTTGCCTGTATCTTTGCCGTCCATCAGAATCGCGGCGCCTGCGGGAGTGCTCGCAACTGAAACCTTCGCAATCTGTTGGCTGAGTTCAATGGAAATGGAAGAATTCGCTCCGGAAGTCAGGTTGATAGTTCGGGTTGCTGCTCCATAGCCCGTCTTGCTGGCTGAGACTACGTGCTGCCCGGCCGCGATGCCCGTCAGTGTGCAGGGGCTGTCGCACAGCGCGCTGCCATCAAACGAAATTTGCGCGCCCGGCGGATTAGACGAGACAGAAAGCTGCGCAGGAACAACTGCTGGTGCCGATCGCGCTCGGGATTTTCTTCCTCGGCTTGGAGGCGTTGCCACGGGAGCTGTAGCCTCGGGCGCTGGCGTCTCTTGTTGCGCCACCTGCTCCGGAGATGCTTCGGGTTGGGCCGCTGGTGCTTGTGGAGGCGCACTCTTCCGCTGTGCTGGTAATGCAGGAGCTTGACTTTGCGTTGCAAGAGGCGTGGAACTGCGCGAACTGCTATCGTCGCGATCTCCGAAATGATTAAACAGACTGATCCCGACAACAATCAGCACGATCAGCAGCGCCGCGCCACCTACGGCGTAGAGGTACAATTTCGGCGGCGTTTTGCGAATTTCCGAGACCGCCTTTTGTGCGGCTTCACGAACCTGCACCTTGGGCTTTTCGGGAGCCGATTTCCTCAACACGACCTGCGGCAGAGCTTCTTCAGCTTCCGGCTGCTCGGCGGCAGGCGGCGGTGGAGGCGCTACATAAATTTCTTTGAGCGGCGGCAATTCGCTCATGTCCGAGAAACTTTTTCTCGCCACAGCAGCCGGGCTCGATTCGTCTTCTTCCGCCATCATCGGATCAACTTTGAAACCTGTCTTCGCTGGCGGCTCTTGGGTTACAGGGGCTGCGGACATCTTCGGTGATGGAACCGATGCCTGAGACGGCGCCGTGCTGCCTTGAGCGATCGGAGTCCCGTTAGAAATTGCTCCTGCAGCGGCGGAGAATGCTTTGGCTTTCACAGGTGCTACGACAGGTGCTGACTTAAGCGGGCTGGTGGAATTCTTGCACTGCTCCAGATCGCGAACCAGTTCCTGACCCGACTGATAGCGCTCATCCGGCAACTTTGCCAGGGCCTTCATGATCAGGCCGCTCAATCCCGCATTCACATTTGCTTTCAGGCGGACCGGCAACGGAGGCGTCTGCTCAAGAATTGCTACACGCAATTGCTCCGCGGTTTCTCCCGTGAACGCTTTCTGCTCGGTGGCCATCTCGTAAAGAATGGCGCCCAGGCTGAATAGCATGGAACGGTGATCGCACGTTTCGCCACGTAACTGCTCTGGAGACGTATAGTGCAGGACTTCCGGCAGCGCCGCCGACTCAATGGCATGGGAGTTCATGGCCGACATCCCAAAACCGAGTACCTTCACCATGCCGTCCCACTGCACCATGATCTTGGCGGGCTCGAGCGACTGATGGACTACCCTATGGCCATGGGCGTGGTCAAGCGCCTGACACACCTGGCGTGCGATGTCCTGCAAGTCCCAAATCGAAAAGCCGTCCTTGCGGGCCAAGGTCGTCGCCACTGAGTTACCTTGCACGTATTCCGCAGCGCCAAGCAGTTGATCGCCTTCATCGCCGACACCGTACAATGCCGCGATATTGTGGCTGCTTAACGGCTTTGCCTGCTCTGCTTCTTCGAAAATTTGTTTTAGGAGCGCCGCACGGTTTTTGGCCTGATCCAGACGAACGACCTTCAGCGCGACCGTCTGCTGGCCCTCAGAGGCGAGCGCTTTGTAAACAGTCGCCAGAGGAGATTGCGCGAGTTGGCTTACGATTTCGAAACGGTCGATTTTTTCGGACATCTTTTGCCTCAGCGCTGCATTCAGCAGTATCCACGCGGATGAGGAACGGTCCTACAAATCATAAGTTCTGATGCCGTCGTGCGGGAATTACCGAAGTACCCAAGACAACGCTGTTAGCTGTTAGCTGTTAGCTCTTAGCTCAAGCTGATGCATATCCGAAGGGTCGGAGTGCGGGCAGTTCTACCGGTCGGATTGCTACGAGAAATCGAGCTAAAAGCCAAGAGCTAAGAGCTAAAAGCTGAAAGCTTGTTTTGTGACAAATGTCAGCTATATCCGCTGACGATCTGCACTGGCAGAAGGGCCATCAAAAAACGATCCTCTAAGTTGTTGATTGGGCACAGATCGGCTATGCTGTTGCTCTGCTCCAGGCTTACAGTTTCAGCCTTGATCCGATCTTCATCCGGAGTGTCTTATGACCCTGGCCCGCTTTGTACGTAAGAACGTCTATCGCAATAAACTGCGCTTCTGGCTCACGGTCGGCAGCATGGCCTTCTCTCTGGCGCTCTTGTCTTTTCTGATGTCTATGTGGCAGGCATTCTACGGAAATAATCTGCGCTCAGAGCAATCAGCGCAGCGCTTGATTGTGCGGCACAAAGTCTCGCTTACAAATTTGATCCCAGCTTCTTATCGCGAAAAAATCCGTCACGTTCCAGGGGTCATGAAAGTGATCCCGATGAACTGGTTTGGCGGGACTTATAAAGACGCAACCCAGAAGAACTTTTTTGCACGGTTCGGAACGGATCCTGACGAGTTCTTCGACGTTTACCCGGAACTGGAAATCCCCAGGGACCAATTGGATGCATGGAAAAAAGATCGGGCTGGTGCTATTGCGGATACCGAACTGGCAAAAAAATACGGCTGGAAGCTCGGCGACAAGATCATCCTTCAGGGCGACATCTATCCAATCAAGCTGGAACTGACCCTGCGTGGGATCTTTATCGCCAAACTGCCAAACAATTCGCTCTACTTCAACGAAAAATACGTTGAAGAGGGAGTGCCGTTCGCGAAAGGAGCGGCTGGCTTCTACGGAATTCTGGTGGATTCTCCGCAGCATGTGGATCAGGTTTCCCATGACGTAGATGCCATGTTTGCCAATGCACCTGAGCCCACGCGTACTGAAACTGAGAAAGCCTTCGGGCTGAGTTTCCTGGCAATGCTGGGGAACGTGAAGGCATTCATCTTGATCATCGCATCAGCTGCGGTCTTCACCATTCTGTTGGTCTCGGGCAATACCATGGCAATGTCCATTCGTGAGCGCACGCGCGAAGTTGCCGTGCTTAAGACCATGGGCTTCACGCGGAAAGTCATTCTCGCCATCTTTGTTGGGGAGTCGGCCACGGTAGGCCTGATTGGCGGAGTATTGGGATCTTTGTTTGCTCTGCTTTTGATTACCGGGGGAACGAAGGCTCCGGGAGCTGGCAATTTGTTCGTCATTGCTCAGCATGCATGGAAATTTACCGCACCGACTGCCATTGGAGTCGCGATTCTCGCCGGATTTTTGAGTTCAGCGATTCCGGCCTATGGCGCTTCGAAGACCGGGATTGTGGAAGGATTGCGACACATCGGATAAGGGCATTCTATGGCGATACCGATCAGTTACAACATTCGCAACATGAAACTTCGCCGCGGTCTCACAACCATGACCGCACTGGGAATTGGTTTGACCGTGATGACGGCGGTTTTCCTGATGATGTTGCTCGCCGGATTGAAGAAAGCATTCGTTTCGAGCGGTGATCCCCTGAACGTGCTCGTAATTCGAAAAGGGTCTAATTCCGAACTGACCGGCGGCTTCACGAAAGACAAGCTACCAATCCTTCGCCAGCTTCCCGGTATTGCTCTCGACAGCCACGGCCAGCCGATGACTTCAGGCGAATGGGTTGTCGTGGTGGTGCTTCCGCACAAAGATGGCACCGGCGAAGTGAATGTGACGTTGCGCGGTATGGAACCCGATGGACTCGAACTCCGCCGCAACCGCGTGAAGCTGGTCGAGGGCAGCTGGTTTCAGTCGGGCCAGCGCGAGGTCGCGCTCAGTCGCTCGATTCATGATCGATTCGGCCACACCAACGTCGGAGACATCATCGATTTCGGCAAGGGACCATGGAAGGTAACCGGCATTTTTGAAGCCGGAGGCAGTGCTTATGACTCGGAAATTTGGGGTGAATTCAACCAGGTTGCGAACCAGTTCAATCGGCAGAACGCCGTTGGAAACGTATATCTTCGCGCGACCGATTCTGTTGCGGCTGACGCATTGAAGCACCGCGTTGCCGACGATCAGCAACTACAACTCGAAGGCATGCTGGAAACCGAGTACTACGAGAAACAGACAAGTAATGGAGGCGCGATTCGTTTCGTTGGCATTTTCGTCGGCTTGACCATGGCGATCGGCTCTGTTTTTGCCGCAGCGAACACGATGTATGCAGCTGTCTCTTACCGCTCGCGTGAGATCGCAACTCTGCGCGTCATGGGATTCCGTCGCGCAAGCATCGTGATGTCATTCGTGTTTGAGGCGGTGCTGCTCGCATTATTGGGAGCCGCCGTAGGCATCGTTCTCATGCTTCCGTTTAATGGCATGAGCACTTCCACAGCGAATAACGTCACCTTCAGCGAAGTCGAATTCAGCATGCGGATCACTCTTTCGGTGGTGATCAATGCAGTAGTCTTCGCGGTCGCCATGGGGTTGATCGGAGGCGTGGCGCCGGCGTGGAACGCAGCGCGGCGAGAAATTCTCGCATCGCTGCGAGATTAGCGACAAGAGACTAAGAATTTATGTCCGTTGACACGAAACACAAGGACCTCGAAGGGCTGCGGATTGACCGCTCGGCAATGGCCGAGCCCAGCGGGCCCTCGCCATGGGCGAAGAGCATCATCATTGGCGGCATCATCGTCGTCGTACTGCTTGGGATTGGGGCGCTAGCGTACCGGTTCCTTCTCGCATCTGCGCCGGAGGTCGAAGTAGTTCGTGCGACAGCGGAAGGTGGAAACGTTTCCGGCAGCGTTGTCTTGACCGCGACGGGCTACGTTATTCCTCATCACAGGATCGAGGCTAATTCCAAGGTCACCGGCCGCGTTGCCTGGATTGGGGTTGAGAAAGGCGATCAAGTCAAGGAAGGTCAAGTGCTGGTTCGTCTGGAAGATCAGGAGTTCAGAGCGCAGTACGACCAGGCGCGAGGCGCCGCAGACAGCGCGCGTGCACAGGTTGAACAGTTGGAACACGGTTCGCGTCCTGAGGAAATCCAGCTGGCAGAACACAATCTGAGCGAGGCCAGGGCGACGGCTGCGAATGACAAAATTAACCTCGATCGTACAAAGAATCTTTTTGAGCAGGGCGTGGTTTCGAAACAAGCTCTAGACGACGCAGCCGCAAAGTACGAAGCCAGCCAGCAGCGCGCTCATTCGCTCGAACAAACTCACACCCTGGCTAAGATTGGACCGCGTGCAGAGGAAATCGCCCGCGCCAAAGGCTCACTTACTCAAGCTGAGGGCCAGGCTGCTTATGCCAAGTCCCAGCTGGATGCCACCGTGATTCATGCTCCCATCACAGGCACAATCCTTGAGCGCAGCGTTGAAAAGGGAGAGCTGCTTACAGGACAGTTCGCAAGTGCGGCGCGACCGGTATTCGCGCTCGCCAATCTCAACGATATTCAAGCAGACCTCGATATTTCCCAGGACGACTTCGCGAAACTTACTCCGCATCAGAAAGCCGTCGTGACGGTTGACGCCTTTCCCGATCTCAAATGGGACGGCGTGATCGCGGAAGTTTCGCCGGAAGCCAACCGCCAGAAAGCGACCATTGAGGTGAAAGTTCAGATTCTCAATCCAGATTCGCACCTGCGTCCGGAGATGAACACGACGGTCCGGTTTATCGCAGACGAAAACAAGAACACGTCGCAGCAACAAGCGCTCGGAGCGTTTGTTCCAAGCGCGGCGATTCGCGATGCTGACGGCAACAAATATGTATTCATCGCGTTCCAAGGCAAGGCGATGAAAAAGGACGTAAAGATCCTTTCGCAGCGGAGTGCGGGCGCGCTGGTAAGCGGGCTCAACGGTGGTGAGAGCGTCATCACCACCACGCCTGAAGGTTTGAAAGACGGAGACAAAATCAAGATCAAGGGACAGTCATGAGCACTGCTATTGCAAATAACGTCGCAACCGGAACTAAGGTCGTTCAAGCACGAAACGTCAGCAAAATTTTCCAGCGCGATGCCTTCAAGGTAACCGCGCTTGACAATGTCTCCATCGAGATTGCGGGTGGAGAATTTTTGGCCTTAATGGGCCCGTCGGGCTCGGGCAAAACCACACTCCTGAACATGATTGCCGCAATTGATCGGCCCACCGCTGGCGAGTTGTTGGTGCTCGGCCAGAACATTTTTACGTTCAACGATGCTCAATCCGCCAAGTGGCGGAACGAGCACATCGGCTACGTGTTTCAAACGTTCAATCTCATTCCAGTCCTGACGGCATTCGAAAACGTAGAGTTGCCACTGCTGGTTACCAAACTGAACTCTAAGCAGAGGCGCGATCACGTTATGACCGCGCTGAAGTTGGTCGAGCTCGAAGAGCGTGTTCATCATTTGCCCAAGCAGCTCTCCGGCGGACAAGAGCAGCGCGTGGCTATAGCACGCGCGATTGTCAGTGATCCAACACTGCTTCTCGCCGACGAGCCGACTGGCGACCTCGACAGTCATTCCGCTACAGAAGTGCTGGAGATTCTGAAACAACTGAATGAAACCTTTCATAAGACAGTTGTAATGGTCACTCACGATCCCCACGCGGCGTCCTACGCCCACGTGACCCGGCACCTGGAAAAAGGCATGCTCTTGCCGGCCTAAGCATCTCCGTGCACATGCGGCGACGCCTGTCCCTCCAACAAATGGGGGCAGGGACGTTCCCGCCCGTGCTTTCTCTCGTGGCTTCGCTCCTAAAGCGTGCTCCTTTCTGCGCCGATGTAAATCCCACGGGGCTCGTGTGCTCAAGGCCATAGCCGGCGTTGGGCCAAATCTCGGCGTGAAAAGAAATAAAGCATGAGCGAGCGCAACGTCCAATCCGAGATCATCACCCCCGACCAGTCGCACTCGGGCGTGGAGGGCTTGCTTCAGATCGTCAGCGTCAAAGTCGGAAACGAGGAGTTTGGTCTCGATATTTTGCGGGTGCAGGAAATCATCCGCATTCAAGGGCTGACGCGTGTCCCCAATTCCCCGGTCTTCGTTGCCGGAGTAATCAACCTGCGAGGCAGGGTGATACCCATCATTGCGCTGCGAAAGCGATTCGGCTTGCCGGACCAAGCGCACGATAAAGAAACCCGCATCGTGGTGCTCGAAGTCCAGAACATGGTGCTCGGCTTCATCGTGGACTCTGTTTCGGAAGTCTTGCGAATTCCAGCTGACACTGTGGAAGCGCCTCCTCGCCTCGGCAATATTGAGCAGGAATTCGTCTCCGGCGTCGGCAAGCTGGACGACCGCTTGCTGATCCTGCTTGACGTTGACCGGATCATGGGCGGACCGGAAACTCAACTCTGCAGCACGGCAAAGGCATGAAGGCTGGATCCGGCATGCCGCGTTGCTGTGCCGAAACCGGCGTCCTGCGAAAGATTGTTCCGCTTCCACAACCATCCAGGTACATTCTGCAGGCTCTCTGCTATCGTATGCGGCCGTAGCCGCTCATCGGTCTGAGGTTCATTCGTGAAAACGAATCCCAATGCCGCCATCAACAATTCTCCGGAGTATGGCTTGCTCAGGAAATGGAACTCTTCTTCAAACGTGGAAGCGAAATGTTGCAAGGGATAGCCGCAAGCCAGAATCACTCGCAGAGCTGGTTTCTCCGCCACTAGACGGCGACATAGTTCAACTCCGCTTCCATCCGGCAACATGCATCACACAACACCGCGTCAACTCGGCCAGCGTCAAAGAAGCAACAAGCTTGAGCGCCTGCGACACTCTCGACTGCTATTACAGCGAAGCCTGATTCTCCTAGGACCTCACAAGCCGCTTCGCGAACAAAACGATCATCTTCTATTACGAGGACGGTCCTCTCACACTCAGGCCGCGTTAAAACATCTGGCACTAGCCCTGAGCACTTTTGAGCAAGAGTCGCCATCGCATTCAGCATGCCCATTTCTTTATTGCATTACGCTTGCCATCGCGTTCAGTGCTTTCGGAAACGACAGTTTGCGTAGGTTCAGAAGCTTAGCTCGCCTGACGAGTTGGGAATGTGACGGGGGGACGCACTAGTCCCATTCGTGCACAATTCGTCGGATGAATTTCAGGAAAACAGTTCCAAATATGGAACTCGGTTGCGCCGACCTGTGAGGCCGTTATCTGCTCCGGGCTAGGAGGGTCTGCTCCGGATCCAGAATGATTTTCCTGGTGCCAAGTGGAGCCGACATCCGAAACTGCGTTTCTTCCCCCTCCGCAAAAACGCGCCCAAGAAAGATGCTCTTTCCAGCAACGGAGGCATACAGAGGGACGGATGTGACGAGATCGTGCGGAGCGTGGTCCTGAGTAATGGTGCCGGCGACCACGGTTGAGTTCGCTTTGTCGGTAAACTTCAGTCCACGCAAATCGTAACCAGGCACCGCACTTCCGCCCACCCAGCTATCATAAAACCATGAAAGTGACTTATGGCCCTCATACCACAGCGAACGTGGAAGCTGGGCTTCGAAGGCTGCCATCAGTTCCTGCGTGCTCACAGCCTTACCCTGGTAGTCGGCCCTGAACTTTCGCAATATCTGAACGAATAGTTCGTCGGGAGCCGCTTTGGGATGCCCCGGAACCGACTTTCGTTCTCCGTCGCGCATCATTGTGCGCAACATGTGGACGAGCCAGGTTCCGCGCCCGTAGCAGATGGCATCGTAGGCCTCCGGGAACTGGGACGATGAAAGGCGCACACCAAGCGTGACCGGGCCTGCATCCGCGAGTGCCATCCCTTTGTCCTTCTTAGCGATCAAGTCGTCGCGGTAGGCTTGCATGATCTGCCGGAATTTCGCCGGATCATGCGATTCGAGCAGCATCAAAGAGCTGTAATTCGCGAGAGCCTCCATCATCCACTGATCCCGATAGCTGCTCCATCCAACCAGATCCCCCCACCATTGGTGAGCGGTCTCATGTGCCACGACCTGTTCCGCCATAGCCAACCGGTTTCGATCCATTCCTACTCTGCCTCGCTGTTCCGGGTTCAGGAACGCGAAACTGGAAAGAAATATGAGACCGGGCCAACCTTGGCTCACCGATCCCGGCATCTGCGTAATCGCCAATTCACTGTAAGGAAACGGTCCAAAATATCGCTCGTAGAACTCCACAGCTTTCGCCGAAGTGGCGCCAACCATGCGCACGTTCTCAGAGGGAGAGGGCGGCGGGATGGATCTGGGAACAGCGAGAGCGGCGATGCTCTGCCCTGGCGCGATGAATGGAATGTCGGGCCCGGATGGCACTGAAGTTCCTGGGAAACCCCGCTCCAGGCTTGCCGTAGCGTAAGTTAGCACTGGCACCTTGCCTGCATAAGTGATGCTTTGGGAATACCTGCCCAAATTGAATCCCACCACAGGAACCGGACGATCCGACGCCCACTTGGAGACCTGTTCGCCTCCTTCTTCCTTTTGCTCCGTTTTGTGACCAGTGGCAACCAATGTCCACGCCGGCGGATATCGAAACTCGAGATCAAATGAGGCCATGGCCATGCCCCGATTCGGGTACCACGTACCTCGGTCTCCTACATAAAGCAGGCCGGTAGCGGCCTCCGACAAGACCGAACCGGAATATTCAAAACTCAGCTCGATCTTCTGACCGGCGCGGAGAGGAGACCATAAGACGATGGCCACCACGTCATTACCGCGCCTTGCCAGTTGCGATCCTTCGATTGCCTGGTTGTGGATGAACTCGACCGGAGCGCCATCGGCCAGCACCTGCTGGACCTTCAGAAGCCTCGACAATTCGAACACGAGCGTTCGCCGGCAATCCTTGCGCGCCACTACGCTCAGCACCGCTTTCGATTGCACATCTTTCGGGGGCTTGATTTCGCTTTGAATCTTGAAGTTGGTGATCTCAAAGTCAAAATTTGGCGCCGCACCCGCGCTCTCGCCGTCTTCGGTAACGCGCGGCCCAGGTACGGCAAACGATATCCAGAGGTCGTAATAATTCTGGCCCGCGACCGTCTTGCGCTGCCCTGCGGCAATCTGTTCCTTCATCAGAGTGTCGTACCAAACGTCGAATGCTCCCAGCTTGTTCCCCTGCAGCATCGCGTGCAGCATGTGATCGTTAGTATTGGCGGGAGACACCTTTTCGTCCCCGGCGAGTCCGTCGCCGAGGGTCAGCAGCAGCCGGTCGGCCAGCACCAGCTCCCGGATCACCGCCGAGTCGGCGAACCGCAGCCGGGACAGGTCCACGGTCAGGTGCCGCGCGCCTGCGGCCAGCTGGGCGGACAGTGCGCCGGTCAGTTCGGCCACGGTGGTGAGGTCCGCCTCGCCGGACAGCGTCTGCACCGGGCCAGCCTCGCCGGCGGCGACCGAGATCTCGAGCAGGCCCACACGGTGGTGTTACCACACGATGCCTAGGGGTCACAACC
>Ga0209056_10002517_pt1 | contig 19692 bp, 15 predicted proteins | sample GraSoiAngelo_114_FD_185876 | JGI IMG/M metagenome (GOLD analysis project Ga0209056, IMG submission 185876) | Grasslands soil microbial communities from the Angelo Coastal Reserve, California, USA - 14_0903_13_40cm (SPAdes) (version 2) | ecosystem: Environmental > Terrestrial > Soil > Grasslands...
TTGTAGCAGAGCCGCACCGCCTATGCTCCTGAACATCTTACGCGCGCGAGGGCCGAAAGGAAGCCTAGCAAAAGGAAGATGAAGCAACAGCGTCGACCTGTGAAGTCGTGCACCAAACCCAAACGAAGGGCCTCCAAATGAAATACTGGGAAATCATCGCTAACAATCTCAGCAGAGCCGGTTGGAGTTGGGGCTGCGCCGCAGCTGTGGATTCCCACGGGCGAACGATCTTCGTTGCTGACGCGCATCGCAACGGTCAAGGCTTCATTGTGCGTGCTGATGAAAAACTGACGGCGTTTATTGAACTGAGAGTGGTGACTCGAGGCCGGTCCGGCTTTATTCATACAGTTTGAATTAGCGGTGGAGATCGCGAAAGGCCAGTCTGCGCCTTGTTAGGAAGCACCTGACGTCTCTCTTGACGAGGCGGCGGCACTTCTTCCAAACTGTGCGGAATACTTGGCATCGAAACTGACAACAAAAGTTCAAAGCGAGTGGGTTGGGCGTCCATCCCCCCTTAAGAAGGACGGCCGTCCGTGACCTCCCCAAGGTTGCCAATTGTCTTGTTTCCCGCTTGCCTGGGAGGGGCGAGGCTTTGGCAGCATGGAAAATTATGACCGCGCCCATGACTCGCAAGGCAAATCTACCGAACTCAACTCGGCTGGCTATGAGTCCAGTCATCATTGATCGAAGATGGTTCGCGATCGGTTATGCCGGCCTGTCCGGAACAGAGTCAGACCGACTCCTGTGATGCTGCGCGTAGGCCTTATGGCGATGGGCGGATCCCATTGGATCGCGGCCGTGCATAACATTCACAGCTTGCTCTACGGAAACAGCCTGTTGCCAGCAGGGGAGCGAGGCTCACTGCGCCTTTACCTCGATTACGGAAATGACCACAGGTCGGATTACCAGGAAGCTCGCATGTTTTCCGCAGGCGTGCACGTGACTCACATTTCTCCAGCAGCATCACTCTCGCTTTACCGCAAGCTGCGCCGGATCGCGTCCAGCGTAGTGCGCCAGCGCCGCTGGCCGGAGCTACCGCGGCTAGATTTGCCCCGGTTATTGCACAAGCATCGCACCGATGTGTTGTTTGCTCTAACGTACATCGAGCATGACATTGGCATCCCGCAAGTCTCCTGGATACCCGACTTCCAACACGTTCATCGACCCGACTTCTACTCGGTCGAGGACCGGCAGCGCTTAGATCGGCACTTTGCGCGAACCATGGCAAAGGCGGATCGCGTCATCGTGACCAATCAGTGCATCTACGACGATGCTGTTCGGCTTTATCCCGAGAGCAAACAAAAGTTGGCACTCTTGGCCTCCAGCAAGTATCTGGGATGCGATTGGCGGAGGGGCGATACCCAGCGGGTTCTCCTCAAATACGATCTACCGAAAAAGTTCCTGCTCTTCCCTTGTCAATTTTGGAAGCACAAGAATCACACCACGGTGTTCGGGGCGATCCATCTCCTACGCGAGCGCGGCATTGATGATGCTGCTTTGGTCTGCACCGGGTATCCGCACGACTACCGATTTCCCAATTATGCAGCAGAGCTCCGGGAGTTCCTTACCACACACAGGCTCGAGGCCGCTGTGCGTGTGCTTGGACTAATCCCGCGTCACGATCAAGTGCAACTCATGCGCGCGGCGGCGGCGATCGTCCAATCCTCCTTGTTTGAAGGACGGAGTGCCGTGATCGAGGAATGTGAATCACTCGGGAAGCTCGTGTTCGCCTCTGACATCCCGATGCATCGTGAACAGCGTACCGAGCGAGTACACCTTTTTGATCCAACCTCGGCAGAGGCGCTCGCCGATTTGCTTGCCCAGCAGTGGCCAGCGTTGATCCCTGGTCCAGATCCGAAGTTGGAAGCTGCGGCCGAAGCAAAGTATCATATTCGCATCCGTGAATTTGCCCGGCGGTTCATCGCGCTTTGTGGCGACGTCGTGGAACACAGGAGCCCTGCATGAATTATGCCCCATTATCGCTAGGCAACCTGCAACCCGCTCCGTGAACATAGATGAAACTAAGTGTGTTCGGAATCGGTTATGTGGGTTGTGTGTCGGCGGCGTGCTTCGCAAAAGAAGGGCATGATGTCATAAGCGTTGACGCAAACCGCGTTAAAGTCGAGATCGTCAATAGCGGCAAGAGTCCGATTGTAGAGCCGGACATTGACGAGTTGATAGGCAAGATGGTACGCGAAGGTCGCTTGCGGGCCGTGACCGACGCGATCGAAGCGGTGAAAGGATCAGAGATGTCGCTCGTCTGCGTCGGCACGCCGAGTCAGCCGAACGGGAGTCTTGATCTTTCGCACATCGAGCGCGTCTGCAGGGAGATAGGCGCCGGCGTGCAGGCAAAGCGCGAGCGGCACACCGTCGTTATCAGAAGCACGATTTTGCCGGGGACGATGGAGAACCTAGTCGTGCCCGCGCTCGAAGCCGGCTCGGGAAAGAAGGTTGGGCGCGACGTCGGCATCGCTATAAACCCGGAATTCTTTCGCGAAGGGACATCGCTCAGGGACTTCTACTCGCCGCCTTTTACTTTGATCGGCGCGGAGGAAGAAGACGCGATGCTCGTGCGCCGTCTTTATCAAAATGTGAACGCTCCCATTTTTGTCATGGGTGTTGGCGCCGCCGCAATGGTCAAATACGCGTGCAATTGCTTTCATGCGCTCAAGGTTTCGTTCGGCAATGAGATCGGCAACATCTGCAAGGCGCTCTCGATTGACAGTCACGAAGTAATGGACGTGTTTTGCCAGGACACAAAGCTCAATCTCTCTCCTTACTACTTGAGGCCCGGCTTCGCCTTTGGTGGCTCGTGTCTGCCGAAAGATTTGGGAGCCATCACCTACAAGGCTAAGGAACTGGAAGTTGACGTGCCGGTTCTCTTGTCCGTCCTACAGAGCAATCACTTGCAGATCGAACGTGCTCTCGAGATGGTCTTGCGTGCGAACACCCGCCGCATCGGTCTTTTGGGCTTAAGCTTCAAGGCGGGCACCGACGACCTGCGCGAATCACCTATCGTCAGCTTGGCCGAAAGTCTTATTAGCAAAGGCATGCAACTCGCTATTTACGACCGACAAGTTTCGCTGGCGCATCTCTTGGGCGCAAACAAAGAGTACATAGAGCGGCAAATCCCGCACATCTCTCAACTGATGCGCTCCAGTTTGAAGGAGGTCTTAGATGCTTCGGATGTTTTAATTATCGGGAACAACTCTGAAGAGTTCCGTGAGATTGAATCTGAATTGCGGCCCAACCATTTGGTAATTGATCTGGCAAGATTATGGACGGGACGCACAACGGGCAGACAGTACGATGGCATCTGCTGGTGAAACTCTGGAGAGCGAGTGGTTTTGATATTCAGTTCCTTCGCGTGCGCGTTCGCGTGAGGGAGTGAGAGCAGGAAGGCACGCTGTTATCGTCGATTAACACCCTGGGGCTGCGTACCAGCGCTCGATTCTAATCGATCAACGATCTGGATTGCCGACGCACATCGCGACGGTCACCGCCTCATTGTTCGTCCTGGTCACTCACCGGCGCACACCGGACGTCGTGCTATCGAGCTCTAAAACTGGATGGCCGTTTCGGACGGCATCTGCACACCGACGGCACAACGCTAAGCTGGCGTTGATCTGATCTTGTAGCACGGGCGGGATTGTAGCCGGGCCGCACCGCCTATGCTCCTGAACATCTTACGCGCGCGCGCGAGGGAAGCGCATCCTGTGATCTCAACGCCGCGATGATCTTTGCTGTCCGTGTCACTCGCACTGGCCGACGACTATCGGAGAACCGGGAAGGCCAAACAAATTTAAGTCTCAAGCTGTTGAGAGACTTTGCGCCGTATTAGCTTTAGTACAAAAGTATTCACGCCCATCACTTCTGCTGGTACAGGACAACCAGCACGCCTCGGAATTCTTGCTCTCTCGTATGTGGGAAGTTAGCCTGCAAGGTCGTTTGAATCGGTCGCATTTGCTCCCAGTTTATGTGGCTGAGAACGAGCCACACCCGCTCGTACCCCTTAGGTATCGTCCTGACCAAGGAGTCGCTTGGTTGCCTCATGGCCCCTGTTCCCTTTTTTGTCCAGTCGTAAGGCTCTGGAAAGACGATCTGCCACGTTTGGGCCTCCGGATTCAAGCGCCGGACATAGTAATCAAATCCGAAGCGCACACTCCCAGGATAGAAAAGGATCCCATCCTTCGGTAAGGCGTGGGAAACCACGTATGCAGTTGCTCCCCTCCAGTCTTCCTTAGGCGGATGAGAGTAATATCTAAAATCAGCCCTAGCTGACAGTGACAACAGGACAATTAGGCTCACACCAGAGATCCAACTGGGACGGACCTGGGAGATCCCCACCGCCGCCAGCAGCACCAAGGGCGGCAGGCATATAATGAAATACCGAGGGCGTAATACTGGCTGCCACAAGGAAATAGCAATCCCGGTCACCAAAGGAACAAAGAACCAACTCAACAAGAAAGCGTAGCTCCAAATCTTAGATAACTCTTTCCATTGAACCCATGCTTTCAATGTACAGAGGAAGGCAATGCTGCAGGGAACAAAATACGCCAGGAGGAGAAGCCTTCCCCCTCCTACCAAGGAATAAAAAAGCAAGTAAACGTCGTGGGGCCTGGTCTTAGCAATCCCGGATAGCGGGCCCGTCCCCCGAGCCAGGGCAAATATGGCAAGGGGAACCAAGAGCATGCTGATCGCAAGAACGGCTACGAGGAATCCACGCCAGGGTATATTCCGTCGGCGGACCAATATCACCCAGACCCAATGAGCCCCCAGTACTAAGACGCTGAAGAAATGCGTATAGACAGCAAGCGTGGCAGTCAGAATATATCCTGCCCACTCATTTCGCGATGAATGCTCAATAGCCCTAAGGAAAAACATAGACGAAAGGGCAGTTAGGAGCACCATTAAACTATATCCTCTGGCTTCCTGTGAATATTGGATATGAAAGGAGTTTGTCGCGAGGAGCGCAGCCCCCATAAGACCCACCTTTGTGTCAAACAACCGTTTCCCAAGCACATACACCAAGCCCACGGCCAACACACCTGTCAAAGCGGAAAGGCTCCTGAGAACGAATTCACTTTCGCCCAGGTTAACCCAGAGACGAAGCAGGCAATAGTATAGTCCCATATTCGCTTCGAAATGAGATAACACCTTCCAGAAAGCCTCCCAATCCAAGCGAACAATGGCGACGGTTACGGCTTCGTCCCACCAGAGGCTTTCACTTCCCAGCTGGAGCAGTCGGAGCAGGGCAGCCAGGATCAAAATACTCAGTAGAATGTATGGCGCTGCGGATACGTATCGCTTCAACCTTGTCCTCCATTCTTGCCGCATCGAACTAGGCTCGGAGTCTCGTAGCAGATGGTGTTGATCGTGAGCATCAGTGACTTAGGAGGTTCGCGTCGAATCGGCATTACAAGCATTGCAATCCACACTGCGAACTCGAACCGCAGGCAATTCTGGCGTGTCTTCGGGACGCCGAGTACCGATGCCGCAATGATCTTTGCGCGGGCGAACTTCGTAAATATGCATCTCTCTAGTGTAACCGACGTTTCAAACCGGAGCGTGTTTACCAATTCCCGAGCAGTCGGTGAACGTCGAAATGGAACACGCGTGAATCTTCGCGGTAAAACGTCGCAACGGTACTTGTTGGATTCGATAGCTAGGCAAGTTGTCACTACCAACCGATGATGCGACTTGCAAATGGCAATCGAAAATCGTAAATTGCAAAAACGCACCGTTAGCTCAATTGGCAGAGCAAGTGACTCTTAATTCAAGAAAAAGTTTTTGCGCGCGTTTTCACTGCGTTGCACAGCGTCGCGAATGCTAGGTAATTCGGCCATTCACCATTCGCAGCACGTTACGCAGAATTATGTAGCTTTGCGCGGAAAAATCCTGAGACTGTAGAAAACGACCGTGAACTTTGCGCGGTGAATAGCAGAAATCTGTTTTTCTAAGACGCCTTTTCCCCGACGCGCTGTCATGGTCATCCCTCCGAGCTTCACAGCACCCATCCCTCACTGAAAGGAGATCGCCGCCAGCCTCTCGTCGTAGCGGCGAATTACCTCGTGGAAGAGTCTCTTCGATCGGCGGAACTCGGCAGGCATCGCCATGCCGATGTCGGCCAGGATGCGGCTGTTGAAGCCGAACATGGCGTCGACGGCGGAGTGCATCGCGTTGATGCTGCAGACGGACCACGTGCCGGTGAAGTACTCCCAGTAGAACACCTCGAAGGGGCCGTATCCCATGTCCACCGGCGTCGCGAAGTCGACCCGTCCGAGCATCACGGCTATCTCACGCAGGACGAACTCGCGATGCGCGAAGGTGGACGGTGGGACGGGCTTGCGGAGATAGAAGTTCAGCAGCGTCCCCGGCTTCAGGTCTTCCAACCACAGCTGGGGTGGTGCGCCGTAGATCGTGCCGGAGCCCTGCCCGGGGAGCCACAGGGCGCCGGGGATCGTTCCGAACAGCCTGGCCATCCCGGCCACCGCCGGCGAGGGCGTGCGGTAGTTGCCGCTGTTCCGGGCGCCGAGCAGCGCCTCGTCGTTGATCCGGTCGTTCGTCTCGTCGACCCAGCTGTGATCGCCGGCTAGGTAGGCGACGATCTCCTCAACGGGCCGAAGCTCCCACGCCTTGAAGTTGAATCGCCTCCAGGTCACCGTTCGCAGCGACACGTCGTGGTGTCTGAGCGCGGCGATGAGCGTCCGTGAATCGATGCCGCCCGTAATCGAGACGATCGGCTGTCGGCGCGCGAGAAATCCGGCCATGCCACGAAAATAAGCATCGATGGCCGCGAAGAACTCACCGAAGGTGGCCGCGGGGCGCCGCCGCTCGCGTCGCGGCCAGTAGCGGAACAGGCTCTGCGCCTCGACGTCGTAGCCGTGGTTCGGCAGAAGCGCCAGAATTCCCTCGTGTAGGGTGGCGTCGGTCGGCAGAAACGCCGGATCCCTCTGGCGAAACCACTCCGAGCCGACGAGGTGCATCATGTCCGGCCACAACGAGTCGCCGAAGGTGTGCGCGAAGAGCTCCGGATGCGACGCCAGGCCGAGCGCCCCTGACTGGCGGTAGAAGACCGATCGCGCGCCGAACGCGTCATGGTAGAAGCGCGTGCGGCCGTCGCGGCGGGTGATGATGGCGAAGCGACCGCTCAGCTGGTCGAGGACGTCCAGAAGCCGGTCTCCATCGGCGGCCGCAAGGACCTCGAGTGGCGTCCGATCAAGCGGCTCCGCCGTGAAGAAGGCGTCACCGACGAGCACCGTGATACGGTCGCCCTGCTCGTGACGTGCGACCCGGGTTTCCGGATGCGTCACGAGGACGAACGGGCCCAACATGGTCGTCACCCACGAGCGGCCGAGCCTCGACCAGAGCTCACTCCCTGCAGGCGGGGCGGCCGCAGCATAGAAGAGGAAGCCGAAGCGGAAGAGGAGCCGGTCTTCTGTCTCCGGCGGGACCACGTGTGGCGGAGCGATCGCCCGGCTGATCCTGCGGAGTAGGGACCGGAATGAGACCCGCACCCGTCCAGTCTCTCCAGAACGCCGCAGGGCGCAACTGCTCCTCCGGCGCTCCGAGGGACGTCTGGGGGAGCCCCATCGGTGGCTCCCGGGCCACTCCTCCTCTTCCGAGATCGCAATAACGGACTTCCGTATAAAAAAGTAGGGTCAGAAATTATCTCGAACCGCCCCGGGGGCCTGGGAATACGCCTTGAAATTCGCTGATTTCCGCTAATGTCTCAATCCGCTACTCGCGCTTCCTCCCTTTGCTAGCCGCCCGCTCCTTGACCTGCGCTGCGCGCCGCTCCAGAATAGCCGGGGCCGTCGCCCGCATCGTCGGCCGTTGCTGGGTTGGGTGCATGGACTACCGATACGAAGAGAACGAGGCTAGCTACCAGCGTCTAGAGAAGACGGCCGACAGGGCAGTCGACTATGCTGGCCGAAGCTTCGACAATTTCGACCTGCGGCCGTTTCTGGAGGCGGTGCTTTCGCTGATGACATTCTCGGGACGCCACCCGCGCGCGTTCGAGTACGGGACCGGGACCGGATCCGGGGCATGTTTTCTGGCGGCGCGGGGATTCGTTGTGGACGCCATCGACATTTCGCCGACCGCGATCTCATTGGCGCGCCGCTTCGCCGACGAGCGCGGCCTGACGGTGTCGTTCACGGTCTGCGACATCCGCTCGATGACACCGCCCGGACCTCTGTACGACCTGGTCGTCGACAACTTCTGCCTGCAGCAGCTGGTCAGCGACGGCGAGCGCCGCAGCGTCCTGTCGATGGCGCGGAGTCTGCTCAAGCCTGGCGGATACTTCGTCATCGGCACGGTCCTTTATCGCGCAGGTCGGGACTTCGGCACGGATCGCTTCGACCCGTCGACCGGGATCGTGTACCGACGCCTCCCGGCCGATTCCGGTACACACGAAGCGGCCGTGCGCGACGGGGCCGAATGGTTGGTGCCGTGGCGGCGATACGTGTTGAGCCCGGAGTTGTTGCGGGCCGAGCTGGAACGGGCCGGGTTTCGCGGGACGTATCAGGACGGTGCCCGTTGCCTGTGTGTGCCGGCTGCGAGTCCGCTGCTCGACTCCCCTGCGGCCGGGCGGAACCGCTGCGCGTAAAATCCCATGCCTCGTCCCGTGATTGCCTGCTGCGCCTATCCGTTCGGTTACGGCCCGGCGTCGAAACTAATCGTGTTGGCGCGCGCGCTGCGCGATCGCGGTTGGGAGCTGGTGTTCTTGGGAACCGGCATTGCCTATGAGCTCGCTGCCCGGAGCGACGTGTTCGCGCAGGTCATAGAGGCCGAGCCGGCCGAACCGGAGACTCGCGGCTGGCTCGATGCGGCGACGGCGCTTCTTTCCGTGATGGATCGTGACTTCGCGACCATCGCGTGCGAGTCTGGCCGGCCATACTTCGTCGTCGACAGCCTCCTGTCGGCCCGCCGCTACTGGGTGCAGGACTTTCCCGGCGTCCGGGCACGGTTGGCGGAAATCCAACCGACTCCGACGGTCGTCGGCCCCATTGTGCCTACTATGAGTCGCGCCAAACCCGGCCCCAACGCGGGCCTGGTGCTCAATCTCGGAGGGATGGAGTCGCCCAACGGCGACGCCGAGGACGCGATGACCTACGCGGACTTCGTCGTCGACGGCTTGCTCCGGTCCGAGCTCCTTGCGCGATTTTGCGGCCGCGGCACGGTGTTGGGCGGACGCGGCATCATCGATCATCTGACCCGCCGTCACGGCCGGACAGGTCTTCAATTCGCGTCGCTGTCGCACGACGAGGGTCTCGGCCGTCTTGCAGGAGCGGCGATGGTGCTGACGGCGCCAGGTCTGACGGCCACTCTGGAATGCTTTCAACTCGCGGTCCCGACGTTCTTCCTCCCCCCGCAATATTACAGTCAGTGGTGGAGCCTTCACGTGCTCCGTCGAAGCGGGTTGGCCCCGGCCTCGTTTCACTGGCAAGATCGGTTGGCCGAGAGCCCCATTATCGAGAGAATGCCGGAAGCAACCCGCGGACCGCTGCTTCGCGGAATCATCGATCGGCTTGTCGCAGACGAGACCGCGCAAGCAGCGTACGTCGATTGTCTGGGCGCAGCGGCGGCGACGGATCGACCGGCGCTGGCGGCTCGCCAGCGGGCATTTTTTGACTCGCTCGGGCCCAACGGCGTCGAAACAATCGCCCGCGAGCTAACGGAGCTCTATGGTTGACCCAAGGTCACCGATGTACGACTGGATCGCACAACTGTTTCGGGACGAGAACATGCTCCGCATGGGGCATGGACAGCTGGTGGAAGACCGGAACCTCGGCTTCGGATGGGTGTACTATGCGCTGGCCCGGCTGCTGCGGCCCGAGCGGGTCGTCGTGATCGGCTCGTACCGCGGCTTCGCCCCGCTGGTTTTCGGCAAGGCCCTGCACGATAATGGTGGGCAGGGCTCGGTGTGGTTCATCGACCCGTCGCTCGTCGATAACTTCTGGAAACAAGCAGACGCCGTCGCCGCGCACTTTGCCAGGTTCGGCGTGACCAACATCCGGCACTTCCTCATGACCACGCAGAACTTCGTCGGTACCGGGGAATACGAGGTGCTCGGGCCGGTCGAACTCACCCTCATCGACGGCCTGCACACCGAAGAGCAGGCCGAGTTCGACTTCAACGCTATCGCGCCCAAGCTGACAGCCGCCGGAATCGTCCTGTTCCACGACAGCGTGGCAATGAATGTGTCGCCGGTCTACGGCCCCGACCGGGCGTATACTTGCACGGTGCGTCGCTTCATGGATCGGCTCAAGCAACGGCCCGAGTTTCAGGTTTTCGATCTGCCATTCGGGCCGGGCCTGACGCTGGTGCGCCGGGCGGAATTGCCGCCGGCATGACGCCGCCGGATCTAGCGAAGCGCCTGCACCGCCTCGCGCTGGTACTTCAGCTCAGCATAGTCGGTCGGTCTTCCTGCGATGTATCCGAGCTCCTTCATGAAATCGAGGAGTCGGTTCATGGCCTCCTGGTTGTCGAGCGCTTCCACATTCGGCCGGTTGTGCTTCAACGCGGCACGGACGAATTCCGGGCTGACGCCGATGTAGGCGCCCCCGATGGTGGCAGCCTCATCCGGCGCCTGATCGATCGCCTGGCTTCCCCGGACGAAGGCAGCCACGGCCCGCTTCACCAAGTCGGGCCGCTCCCGGAGGAATCGCCGCGAGGTGGCCAGGGCACACCCCGGCGCTCCCGGCCAGAGGTCCCCCGTGCGCCGTGCCACGTAACCGATGCCCAACTCCTGTAGCATCGTCGCGTACGGCTCTACCATGGCGGCCGCATCCGCGCCCTGACCGACCAGGGTCAGGATCGCGCCGTCGCCAGAAGGCTGGCGGATCTTCTTCACCTGGTCGTCCCAACCAAGGCTGCGCATAAGCCCGTTAGCGGTCAGATCCTTAATACCCCCGGGTTGGGGAACGGCTACTGTCCGCACTTGATCCAGCGCGAGCCCGCTTCGAACCACGACGGCCGCTTCCTCGTAACCGCTTCCGCAGATCAGCATGAGCTCGTCGCCCCGCGCGCTGGCCGCCGCGACACGAGTCCAGGGGATCACGGCAAACTGGACGGCGCCGCTCCGCAACCGCTCCGGTACCATCCACGCAGTGGGCTGGATCTCGATCTCGACGTCGAGGCCCTCGTCAAAGAAGAAACCTTTCTCCTTGGCGACGTACGCCGGCATCTGGCAGATACCCCGCAGCAGTGACATGAGGATGCGTTCCATCCGTCCTCTCCTATCCGGCGGTTTCGGCGGCCCGACGGGGCGGGGCGGGACAAGGGCGCGGCGCCCTCTCCGGATCCGCGCCGTTGGGAGAGCCGGTCGTCATCGCGGCCTCGATCCCGCGCCGGTCGGCGCCCGTGTCCTCGGTCACAGGGCATGACGCCCCTGGAGAGGTGAAGAGGATGTCCCGCAGGCGCTGAGGAATCGCCATCTCCGCCCGCTCAACATACAGGTGGACGACCGCGGCCAGCGTGCGATGCATGGCGGGCTTCAGATACGACAAGCGCCCTTTCGGAATGTGGAAGTGTGGGTAGGGGTTGGCGTCCCATATGATCAGCTCACCGCGCCGGTCGAACCCGTAGTCGAAGGCCACGAAGTCCAGCCCCAGGCACGTCCGTGCCCGCTGGAAGACCTCGTGATAGGGGTCCGGCCGGCTGAAATAGAACTCCTCCTGGCTCCGCGTGGTCTCGTTGTGAAAGCGGATGTCGCCGCGCGTGATCCAATCCTGGGTCGCCTGCATGTGGTGAGGGACGCCCACGCGCCCGGCTACTAGGTAGCGGAACTTCCTGAACAGGCCGTCCTCCGGACTACGGACGTCGACGAGCTCCACGGCAATCGGGCGTCGGAACCGCTCGAGCGCTATCGCGCGCAGCTCCCGCTCGGTGTCGGCCCGGAGCATCGGGCCTCCGTGGCCGGCGTCCTCCCGTACAAAGAGCGGTAACGCCAGCCCACAGCGGGTCTCGCGGAATTCGCGATGATCGCCGATGACCCGCATGACAGGAGTGCGGATTCCCGCGCGGGACAGCCGGCTGGCCGCGTCGAACTTCGTCGCGTTGCTCAGCCGGTCTACGCGGTTGATTACGGGAATGCTTCGCCGATCGCACGCGGCGGCCAGGCGACACGCCTGGGCGTAGGCCCGCCGCGACCAGTTCTCGACAGGATCCTGGAGCCAGGGCACGTGGAGCGCGTACGACGACCAGTCGAAGATCCAGCACGGCAGCAGCCTCAGCTCGAACAGTCCCCGGATCTCAGGGACGTGTTCCTCTACCCAGTGCAGTATCACGTCGTAGAACCCGGGACTCTTGCCGGCGTGCCGAACGACTAGGAAGCGCTTCGCCTCGCCCCGCCAGCGGCGGTTAACATGCCAGTCGTGCCGCCTGAGCAGGAGCCAGTTCCTAGCGTCGACGAGCCGAGTTCTCAGCCTCACCGCCCGCTTGAGCGCACGGAGTCGGGTCACGGGCGAAAATGCTCGGTCTGCTGTGGTCGGGAGCGCAGATTGGCGGACACAGCGGCCAGCGACTGGCGCTCCTCCATCCAGCGGCGGACGGTCTCCGGATAGAAAGTACGAGTGACGAGGTCGTAAAGCAGCTGTCCAGTTTCGGTGAGGCTGATCGAGCCGCGCTGTTCTTGGATGAGCCCGGCTTCTGAGAGCCGCGTGAGAGCCTCGGCGAAATCGCTCTCCAGCGAACACCCGAACTCCTCCTCGTACGCCGTTCGCGGCAATACCTCGCCGTCCCCCAGTGTCAGGGCCAGGAATCGCAGCTTCCGCTCGTGCTCAGACAGCGCCAGGGTCTCTTCCACGGGGCTCCGGCCGGTTTCGACCCGCTCTAAGTATGTCTCGAAGCCCGCGTGATTCCGGAAAACCACGTTGTCGAGGCGCGAACGTGCGCTCATTCCAACGCTGAACTGGTTTCCGTGTCCGGTGACGTCTTCAAAGTTTCGGACAACTTCGGCCGCGGGCCCCTCTACCGGGTGGCGATGGAAGGTGTGCCAGCGCTTCGGAACGAATCCGAGCTCGCGCGCGGCGCTCGCGACCGTCGAGCGCCAGCGCACCAAGTTGGCCAGATCGAGGCGCTCGTCATCCGCCAAAGATCGAGCCACGGGCGTACGCTCGTTGACGCGCAGGTTGTAGGTCGTGATCGATTGGGCTCCGAGCCCGGCGATGGCTTCGAAGTCTCGCCGAAAGCCGTCGTGTGTTTGGCCTGGTAGGCCGTAGATTAAGTCTATATTGACCATCAGGCCGGCCTCCACGAGGAGTCGACAGCTCGCCTCGACCATCTCCCGCGTGTGTCGACGCCGGACGGTATCCAGCACGCCATCATTCAAGCTCTGAACCCCCATGCTCACGCGCCCGATCCCGTGACTCTGCAGCACGGCGACGTGCTCTGGCGTGAGCGTTTCCGGGGAAGCTTCCACCGTATGCACGTGCCTGCTACCAGAGGCCATTTTCTCAAAGACGGCCTCGAGGATCCGGGCGAGGAGCCCGGGAGGGAGGGCGGTGGGAGTGCCGCCGCCCACGTACAACTGAGTCAGCACGCTTCCCTCGCGCACCCAGTCAAGCTCGGTGATCAGTGAATCGATGTAACGGCGCTTCTGCGTGAGGTCAGCGCCGATTTTGGTCGCGTAGAAGCAGAACGTGCAGTGATAGCTGCAGAAGGGAATGTGCACGTAAATTCCGAGGTCGCGGCCGACTGGGTGCGGGCGTTCGACGCCACTGCCGGCGGTGAATCGCGGCGCCGACATCGGATAGATGTTCGGCGGTGCGTACGACACTGCTGCAGCAGGTCCCAACACGGTCAATACGCGGGTGAGATCGAGTGTTTCGGGATAGCTCGCGGTTCGAGTCATTGCGGTCCTTCGCGGTCCTCGGTGAAGGGTTGTGATGCTCGGCGAACCGGCATACAAGACCATGAGTAAAGGTAGGCAAGGCGGATGCCAGTTACGCGAGATGAAAAAAATGAGGAATTTCCGATACGCCTACGCGGCCGGCCACAAGTATTTTCCATAAGTGTTCAGAGTTTGTAGTCAGGACGTCCCAACCATGTCAACGACGTTTGCGATGAGCGCAACTTTTTGATGAAATCATTGCTGACAATCTCAGCAAAGCCGGTTGGAGTTGGGGCTGTGTCTCAGCGATTGATTCCAACGGGCGAACGATCTGGATTGCAGACGCGCATCGTGATGATGGAAAGCGTTTCGTTGTGCGTGCGGATGAAAAGTTGACGGCGTTTGTGGAACTAGAATCGGCGATTCCATATTGCGGTTTGCTTTCTTGACAGGCTGGCGAGATTTTTCGCAAGAAGCTTTTCGCCTTTAAGGCGGGCAGAAGGCATTTGGCAAAAGACTAAAAATCGTGCAGACGGCACCCAATTTGGGCGGATAAAAGGGAAATGCTTTCGGGAACTTAAACTTATAAAGAAACATTTTTATTGAACAAGCTTCGTCAGAGGATTCTTGATGCACTGCCGATACGCCTTCGGTTCGCCTTGCGTTATATGAAACTTCACCGCAGGTTTTCGTTGCTGTTATTTCCGACCTTATTCACCGAGAAGCTGATGCTGCGCATCGCGATTGATCGGCGCGATATACTTCGACAAGCAGCAGACAAGATGGAAATGCGGCGTTACGTAGAGAACAAGGTTGGAAAGCGTTATTTGCCTCGACTGTATTGTGTTACCAACGATCCTCAATCAATCCCCTTTGATACGCTGCCGAGCAAGTTTGTAGTTAAAGCTAATCATGGGTCTGCTTTTGTAAGAGTCGTGACGGACAAAAAAACCATTGATTTACAATCCTTAGTCTCCGAGTGCCAAGGCTGGCTTAATATCGATTATGGACAGTGTTATAGCGAGTGGGGATACCTCGGACTGAAGCGATGCGTCATGGTTGAGGAATTTGTCGAAAGTTCATATAAAGACAAACAAGGGATTCCCGCGGACTTCAGATTTTTGGTTTTCGATGGTCAATGCGCATTGATATTCGTCGACATAGGGAGACCTCCGTCGGTAAGAAGAAATCTATATTATCCTTCCTGGGAACCAATGCCTCTAACGCTAGGGCTTTTCCCTTGGACAGAAGGGCCGCTTGAACCGCCAGCGGACTTGAGAGCGATGATTGCTTTAGCCGAAGACGTGGCCAGAGGCATTGATTTTGTGCGAGTCGATCTTTATTCGACTCCCTGCGGACCGCTGGTTGGTGAGCTGACCATGACCCCAGGGGCAGGCATGCGGCGTTTTCCCGACAAGAAATTCGATCGTTTACTCGGTAAGAAGTGGAAGTTGCCAAAAGAGTTTTGATGGAAAGCGAGGAACCCCCCAAGGCAAGCACCAGACCATTTCGCAATCAGCCGTCACGTTTCAGCGTGGCGGCTTGTTGTCTCACGTGTAACGCTCACCACTCCTTGAAATCGCCCGCGTGCTCCTGTGTTTCTATCACATTGCCCGCTTCATCGTAAACACGAATCACAGCATTCGTGCGTGCGGATGAAAAGCTGACGGCGTTTGTGGAACTTGAATGGGCGATTCACCGTGTCAGGCGATACCCTGCATAAAAATCAGGCGCCGCCTGAATAGACAGATTTACGGGTTTTCCTAAAAACGTTTCAGGTTAAGAAAGATCTGGATCCCATCGCGACCCGCTTTGGCGCGACAATTACTTTCGACCCTGCCGCTGAAATCGACGCCCCCTTCGATAGAGCCTGCCTACGCGACGGATCGATCTAGAGAGAAGAGATGAAGTATTGCGCCCGCTCCCTCCGGACGGACCGACCAGCTCTTGCGGTCTTATCCAAGCGTTGTTTTTAACCATGCTGGCGTAAATCTGACACTTCACACACGGAGAATCCGTGTGTGCCTCCGTCACTCCCATTAGCATGTCTTTGGTTCGCTGCATCTTTTCCCCTTTAAGACATACCTCCAAGCCGCCGTTCGTAAAAACATTACCGAAGTCGTCCCAATGATTGATCGAACACCCCAGCACCCGGCCGTCGAAATTGATGTGCGGCCTTTGCCAGAGCTGGTGGCAAGAGGGCGCAATATAATTGCGATTAAACTTCTCCTCGTATTCTCGCCGATCCGCTACGCCCAGCCCCGACTCTTTCCTGATTAACTCACGATCTTTTACCGGCGAGAAAGTTTCGCCATAGAGGTCGTCCCAGGACAGTTTTACATAAAACTCCATCCCCAGCTCGCCGGCCATCGCCCGAGCCCTCGCGATCTCGTGTTCGTTGTGACCAAAGGCGACATACTGCCAACGTAAGGCCGGGTATTCGCTGCGATACTGTTTTTTGAAGGCGTTGATTCGGCGGATATGTTCGATCACTCGGTCGAAATTTCCGTTGACCCGATAGATCGAGTAAACCTCTTGGCTAGCGCCGTCGATCGAACAGGTCAGACTGCGCAGGTTATACTTTACCACGGCTTCCAAGACGCGATCGGAAGCCCGGTCGAGGTTGGCACCGTTATCGATCCGAAGCGCGACGTGTCGCTCATGAGCATGGCGCAGGATCGATTCGAGATCTTTATTGAGGAATACTTCTCCCCAGTTGGATAGCTCGATGTCCGACACCCATGGATGTTCCTGAAGGAATTTCTCGAAATTGGCGAGAGGCAGGATGCCGGTGCCGATCGACTTGGCGATAACGCCCGTTGCCGTTGGACACGAGGGGCACTTGAGCTGACATGCCGTGGACAGATCTAGCGCCACGCTGGACGGTCGGACAAACGCGTTGCAATCGTAATGTTGTGTAATCCGATCCCCTCGGGTCAGGGTCTTTATGACTTCAGGTGTTATCATGCCGTGCCGCAGTCGGAAGAATAAGTTGTTTGCGACGCGGCCCGGCCTGTGCCGCGTGATGATGCGTTGGGCTCGATCAAGCAGGGCGGTTTTTTGCTCCACACCTATGGTAAAGTTGGCGTGGAACATGACCGGGTTCGCCGGAATGTAGATACGGCTCGCTTCGGGGAATTGACGCCCCGTAAAGGTCCCCATGCCGAAGAATGAAGGTGGAAGATAGCCCGCTCGTACCTCCTTCATGGCTCGCACCAAACGATTGAAGGCAATCTGATCCCGGCCTTCGCACGCGGTCGCCCGCTGAACCTGCTGCCAAAGTTTGAGTGTCACATCGTTGGCTCGGACGGCGAAGAAGCCCGTGCACAAATTGCCCCCGGGATCATCAAGCTGACAGACGATGTCCTTGCCATTTAGGCAGCTTTGAATCGTCGTCTTGGTCGGCCCGACAAAGAGGACGTCCATATCTGAATAGACAAAGACTTCTCCCCAGTTTTTCTGAATGGTCTCGATGATCTTCGCGCTTTTAAAGCGAACGGCTTGTTGCCAATCCGCTTCCATGTAATTCCCGTGCCCGCGCGCTTCGGATGGATAAAGACAAACTTCGTAATCGTCTTTCAGTGTGCGCAAAAACCACTCATCCTTGAAAGTTTCATGGCTAGAACTGTAGACGCCGACCAGTTTCATGTCGCTTTAGGAGAGGCGGAGAATCCCTTTCAATTTACCTTTCCAGCGTTGGAGGTCAGTGATTTTGCGATAAAAAGATTCGGCCTTTCCGCCGTGGAATTCGAAGACCACGTAGCGGGCAGTTACGTCCCCGGGGTTGTGTATGCTGTGAGGATCTCCGCCGGCGTAGAAAATGATACTGTGCGCTCCCACCCGCCGTCCCAGAGTTTCGAGCTCTCCTTCGAGAAGGACGATGGCGGCCTCGTATGCATGGGCATGCGATGCATGCCCGGCGCTGGGGGGCAGAGTCGTGGCGTGCGAGTGCAATTTCCGCATACCTCCGGTGGGTCCTTCGAACAAGAGCGGTAACTCGTGCTCGGCGGCACCTTCGTTGCGGGGCTTCAGAGCATCGAAACATCCGAAACCGAGCTGGCCATTTCGGACGCCAGAGTGGGCGAGCCATTTAAACATTAGATAGTTGGCTGGTTTCGGGCTAACGGCCCGGAGAGTATGGGGGAAGTGGGACGGATAATAGACGAATTGTCCACGCCGCAATGGTAACTCCTGGTTTCCATCAGAGGAAGGCATCTGCGGCAGGATGAGGTTCGCTTCGCCCGCGAGCATTAGCAAAATCTCTTCCTCTGGATGGGTGTGGGGAGGATGCGGACAATGCCCTTGAACCAGCACTGAGACATGACACGAAAAGTCGTCTGCGTTGTCCGCGGTTCCGCGAAACTGATGATATGGCTTCCAGCCGGTTTGCTCGTCGGGATCGAGCGGAATAGTCAATGGAATGATCCGACTCGTAAGACGCTCTTTTGAGTTGATCTTGTTCCTCACATCTAAAATATACGATAACCAAGCGACATTGCACCGGGCGTCTGCTTCTCGGCCGGAGCGGGTTTTTGAGCTGGTGTCCTAGCTGAAATTTCCAGGCTTGGTTTTGACGCTAGCTTTTCCGGGCTCGGTATTGGTGTTGCCTCCGCCGTCTTTGAAGGTTCCTGGAGAGTCCTCGAGGGCGCATCTTGAGCTTGCGCTAACGGCGACGCGGCAAGCGCAACACCACTGCACAGAACAAGAACAGTAAGGAGGATTCGTCTGTGAAGATTCATCTGGCCTGACGAGAGAGCAGCCGTGGTCGACTACCCTCCCGAATCGATTGTCACACAATTACACACACGCGCGCGAGATGGGAATTTCCGTCATTTCCATTGCCTCTTACGCGCTAGGCAAGGGATTTCGGACAAATTCGGACACTCGAACTGCGTAATTCTGCGCGATTCGTCCAAACTCTCTGATTTGCATTTCCCCCTCTAACACGCAGCCTCGCGCATGTTTGTGACGGAATCGCGCAAAGTCGCGAAATATTGAAATCGGTTTCGAATCCCGTTAGGGTCGCTTCCTCATTTTGTTAGATGACACGGGGCGAACAAAAAAGACCTGGAAGTCAGTCGGTGGCTTCGGTCTCGGGTTGTACCCGAGCGCCGACAGCCGGAAATTTTTAATGCGCAGCGTACGTAGCCACCCAGCCAGTTACCTTAGGTTAATTCCGTCATTTCTGTTATCTCTCACGCTAAGTCTTCGGACAAATTCGGACACCGGGATTGCCACTGAAACCAGCGGATTTGTTCTGATTCCCGTTTGAATGCGCGAATCTTTCGCGCGGTTCATACGCCGTAAAGTTGCGTTGTATGCCAGCAGCGAGCAAGGCGGTCGGGCTGCGACCCTAACGGCTAAGCTTAATGCGAGGCACCAGTCATGGTAAATTCGATAGGAATTCTAACCTTCGAGACTGTTCCAGGTTTAAATCGCCACTTTCGAAACGCCCTGACCGCGGATTTATCCAAGGTTGAGTCTCCAGTGCTTTGCTCCATTGAAGCTCCAGTTACACGGCCGCTCGCCTGATCAACTGACACAACGCAAACTCCACTGCCCGTAACGCCATCCGAACGTACCCTGAGCGGATACTTGGGGAGGGGTGCGAAAGTTGCAAGGGCTTTCGCCGAAGAAAACGAAATCGTGGCTGCGCTAGCTCCGACCTCCGGTGCCTCGGCTGGCGACGTTTTCCGGCGCTTCGGTTGTTGCGGCGGAGGCGTTGTTTCTTCGACGGGCTCCGGTTTAATCTCTGGGGGAGGAGGCGAGATGGATTGCTTTTCCGGTGTCGATGCGGCGGTAGGATTTTCCGAAGGTTTTGCTGCCCCTGCTTCTTGAATCCGCTTTTGCAAGGA
>Ga0209056_10002518_pt1 | contig 19692 bp, 23 predicted proteins | sample GraSoiAngelo_114_FD_185876 | JGI IMG/M metagenome (GOLD analysis project Ga0209056, IMG submission 185876) | Grasslands soil microbial communities from the Angelo Coastal Reserve, California, USA - 14_0903_13_40cm (SPAdes) (version 2) | ecosystem: Environmental > Terrestrial > Soil > Grasslands...
CTGGTACGCGGGTCCATAATCTTCGCCGCGGTGAATCGGGATGTCGTCATCGGGAGCGTGCGTCAAGAGGAACGCCGTCCCGCCGGCTTTCTCGAACGCCTTCGCCGCGAGGACCCCCTGAAACTCCGGTCGCAGGTGGATGTGGTTGTCAAAGATTGGGAACCGCGCGGCCATTTGACCCTTCTCCCGAAACCGAACCCCGGGAGTCGGATAAGGTCTTCGCGCCCCTCGCGCGCGTCGCGGCTTAGGTTGACGAAGACTCTTCGGCACGTGCGCGGAGGGCTCGGTTCATCTCCTCGAATCCTCGCCGCGTGTCGCGGTCGAGGCTTCGACGGAGGAGGGGGACGAGCAGGCCGTGGAACTCTTCCCGCTGCACGAGCCGGACCCGATTGTTGCCCGCGGGCGTGATCTCGAAGATGTGTTCGCCATCGAAGAGCCCCGGGAGGCCCAGATGCCCGAGCCATCGGAGTTCGCGGTTGGGCTCGACCCTTTTCACGGTCGGTCGGAACGTCATCCCTCTCGTGCCGGACGCTTGGAGGAGGACCTCGAGCCGGGAGCCGACTCGTAACTCGCCTCGGATTCGTGGGATGAACGGATTCCATTCTGGGAATGCCGCGAAATCCGTGAGGTGCCGCCACACCCGCTCGGCCGGCGCGTGGATCTCGATCTCCGTCCGAAGTTCCTTCATAGAATCCTCGGGCGGCCGTGCGCCTAACGCAACAGGCCGGCGGCCTTCAGTTCCTGCGTGATCTTCTCGACGGCTTCCTCGACGTCCTGCGGTTTGCGGGCGCCGGTGCATACGAGCTTGCCGCTGCCGAACAGGAGGACGACCACCTTCGGTACGTCGATCCGATACACGAGACCGGGGAATTGCTCTGGCTCATACTCCACCTTCTCGAGGCCGAGCGAGATCGCGATGGCGTTCAGGTTGATTTCCGTTCCGAGGTCCGAGGAGGCGACGATGTTCTGGACCTCGATTACAGGATTCTTTTTGATCGGGATGCCTGCGGCCTCAATCTGCTTCGCGACCATGTCGATCGCGGTCTTGACGTGCTCGAGGCTCTTCGCCCCCGTGCAGACGACCTTCCCGCTTCGGAAGAGGAGGGTCGCGGTCTTCGGCTCCTTGAGGCGGTAGATGAGGCCCGGGAACTGCTCCGGCTCGTACTCCGCGCCGCCGAGGGCAAGCGCGATCGCCTGGAGGTCCAGCTCCTCCCCCAAGGACGTCGAGGCGACCACGTTCTCGATTTTGATTTTGGCCAAAGGTACACCTCCGATCCTCAGCGGGCCGGAGGGGCTCCGCAGAGGCCGTCAGTGGGTGGGAGATTTAAAAGGCTCTTTATAAGCTTTAGTCGGCCTGGTTCGCGTCTGTGCCCCCGTGAACGGCTCCTTCGCGCGCTCGCACGAGGGCGAACAGCATCCGGTTCAGCGGCACCGGAATCAGGTGCCGGTCCGCGGCCCGAACGATGGCGCCGGTTATGGCCTCGATCTCGGTACGCCGGCGTCGCTCGAGGTCCTGCAACATGCTCGCGCGGTTCGCGGCGGTCCGCTTCGCGATGAGGACCGTCCGCTTGTACAACTCGTCCGAATCGACGCGGGCGCCTTCGGCCTTGGCAACCGCCGCGGCTTCCCGACACACGTCGCCGAGGACTTCCTGAAGCCGACGGTCGCGGACCAAACGGCCGTTCGGAACCCCGGCGAGTGCGGCGATGGGATTGATCGACGCGTTCACGACGAGCTTCGACCACAGCTCCGACCGGATGTCGCTGGTGACCCGCGCCGCAATCCCGACGTCCGCGAAGATATCTCGCAATCGAACGAGATCCGCTTCGTGGACGCGAGCCCATCCGCCCAGGACCGTCTCACCGACGCCCGCGTGCCGCACCTCGCCCGGGCCTTCGAACGTGACACCGTGAGCCGTCGTGCCCGCGACGACGCGCCGTGCCGTCTTCGCAATCGTCTCTGCGTTGCCGAGGCCGTTCTGGAGCGTGAGAAAAATCGCGCGATCCGCGAACGGGCGCACCGCGAGCATTGCGTTCGCGGTGTCGTACGCTTTTGTCGTGACGAGCACAAGCTCGGGTTTTGCGTTCTGCGGAATCCGCGTCGCCGCCCGGGGTTTCGCAATCAATGCCGTCTTCCCGGAGATTCGCAGCCCATGGGAGCGGATCGCCGCCACATGCTCCGTCCTTCCGATCAGAACCACATCGTGACGACGGGAGAGAACACCTCCGAAGAAACTGCCGATCGCGCCGGCTCCGAGGACGAGGATCTCCACGATTGGAGGATGTGTCCGCGCGGCAAAAACGGTTTCGATGGGCGTTTGACATTCTCGCGTTCTTATAAAATTCCGAGAATGCGCGATTTTTCTCGCTTCGCTACTTTTAAGTGCCCATCATCCATTACAGAAAATAGGGAGGAAACAAGTGGCCAAGAAAAAGAAGGGCAAGAAAAAGAAGAGATAGGCGCTTGCCCGGCCAACCCTGGCGGTGACTCGCCCTCTCGGGACTCACCGCGCTGCACCCTTTTCCCGTTTTTCATTCCTCTTCATTTCTCGACAGACTCGATCTGCGAGTTGCAAGGCTTCGGGATACCCGTGTCGCGTCGAACTGCGGACGATTTCTAGGGAGCGATTCAGAGAAATCCGGTTGCCGACCGAGACGAAGATCGGACGCGCACGGCCCGGTGGGATCCACGCGTATCCTTGCACGCGGCCGCGGAATTCGATCGGAAGTGCCGGCTCCGAGCCGCGTCGTTTCGTCTGAACCCTCCCGACCAGCGGATGCTTCGCCACGCCGATCGTCGGGAGGCTGAGGCGGACCCCGACGTAGCACGCGACGCCGAACAAGGCCGGATGGAGTCGCCCATGGCCGTCCACCAGGAGCACGTCAGGTTGATGCGTCAGCCGATGGACGGTAGTTTCGATTCCCGGAGATTCGCGGTAGGCCAGGTACGTCGGGATGTACGGGAAGGTCGTCTCGTACCGGACCGTGACGATCTCGACTGGCGTGAGGTCGTCCGCGTCGAGGCAAACCGCTGCGACGTACATCGAGTCGCCATCATACGCCGCATCAACGCCCCCGATTCGATTGATGTCCCCCAGCGAATCTCGCTCGGTCACTTGGGCGCTCAAGTGATTCTGGTCGTCCCGAAGCGCCGCGAGGAATTTCGTGGGTCTCAGCGCGCCGACGATTCGTTCGGTCGGGACTCGGCCATGAACCGCATGAGTGCTTTCCCGTTCCAGGAGCTGAGTTGCGCCGTGAAGGACCGGCCGGCCGTCCGCGCGGACGACGCGGTGGGCGCCGGGAAGGTCGGGATGATCCACGAGCCACGTTGCGACGGCCCGAGCCGCTCGGACATCGCCCAGCGCCCGCGCAATCGCGCCGCAGGTTGCGACCCGGCCGGGTCCCACTTGGTCAAGGCAGGTCGCAAGGGCATGCCCGAAGTCCACGTCCACGGCTCCCGTATCAACTCAATCCCGCATTACGTTTCCATTTTGGGCGTCTTGGACGGGCGATCCGGCCCTCCAGAACTCCCGTCCGGGTCGTTCCGCGAAAACCCTTTCTACGGGCGGGCCCATCGAAGGCGTCTCGAATGTCGCTCCTCCTCCGCGGTGGGCTCATCGTCACGCAGGATCCGCAGCGGCGCCTCCTCGCCGGCGATGTGTTCGTCGAAGGTGGCCGGATCACGGCAATCGGTTCCGTGGATCGCGAGGCGGACGAGGTCATCGATTGTGCGGGTTCCGCGGTCCTGCCGGGTTTCATCAACCTCCATCATCACGTCGCGAACACGCTCCTGCGCGGGGTCGCGGACGACCGGCCCCTGGAAGAGATGCTCCCGAAGGCGTCCGCAATCGACGCGAAACTCACGCGCCGCGACGTCCAGATCGGCGCGCTCCTCGGATGCGTCGAGATGGTTCGCTCCGGCACGACGAGCTTTCACGATCTCTTCTATTGGGAGGACGAAGTCGCCCGGGCCGTTCGGGAATCCGGGATGCGCGGCTTCCTATCCTGGGTCACCTTGGACGATGCGTTCACGACGCAACACGGGAGCCCGTTGAAGAACGCGGAGGCGTTCGTCGCCAAGCAGAAAGACGATCCCCTCGTCACGCCGTCCCTCGGCGTCCAAGGCGTGTACGTGGCGTCGGAGGAGACGTACGTAAAGGCACGGGAGATTGGGGATCGCCACGACGTTCGACTCCACACACACCTCTCGGAGACCCGCGCCGAGGTCGAGGGCCATCGAAACAAGACCGGCCTCCGACCCGTCGAGTGGCTCGAGAAGATCGGCTTCCTAACCGATCGGGTCACCGCGGCCCATTGCGTGTGGGTGACGATGAACGAGGTGCGGATCCTCGCCCGGCACGGCGTGAGCGTCGCCCACTGCCCCGTGTCGAACATGAAGCTCGCGAGTGGCGGGGTCGCCCCGGTGCCGGAGATGATGCGAGAAGGCGTCCTTGTCGGTCTCGGGACCGACTCGCCGCTGTCGAACAACGGGATGGACGTCTTCGCCGACATGAAGGTCGCCGCCCTCCTGCACAAAGCGACGCGCTGGGATGCGCGCGTGATGTCCGCGCAAACGGTCCTCGACCTTGCGACGATCCACGCCGCCCGAGCGTTGCACGCGGATCGCGAGATCGGTTCGATCGAGGTCGGCAAGCGCGCCGATCTCGCCGTCGTCTCCTTGAAAGGCGTCCACACGACTCCTTTTTATCCGGAGACCGTCATCAGCCGCCTCGTCTACAGCTGCCGGGGGAGCGATGTCCGAGCGACGATCGTCGATGGCCAGATCCTCATGGCGGATGGCGTCGTGCGGACGGTCGACGAGGCGGATGTCGTCGCACGGGCCCAGGAGACGGCCCACGAGCTGTTTGAGGCGTGAGCCGTGATCGTGGGCGTCGACGAGGCGGGGCGAGGTCCCGTCCTCGGGCCTCTTGTCGTGGCCGGCGTCGCGGTCGAGACCGACGTGGCGTTGCGGCAGATGAACGTGCGCGACTCGAAGAAACTCTCCCCGGAGCGCCGGGAGGCGCTGGCGCCGGAGATCGAGAGGGTGGCGCGGTACGAACTCGTCGTGGTCCCCGCCGAACGGATTGACGCGATGCGCGCGGAGATGTCCCTGAACGACTTCGAGGCAAAGCTGTTCGCGGAACTCATCCAGCGTCTGCGCCCGGAGACCGCGTACGTCGACGCGGCCGACGTCGACGAGATTGAGTTCAAGCGGTGCGTCCAGCGGGAGCTGTCGTTCGCCGTGGAGATCATCTCGCAGCACAACGCGGACGAACTCTTCCCCGTCGTCAGCGCGGCGTCGATCCTCGCAAAGGTCCGCCGCGACCGAGAAATGCGAGCCATCGAAGAGGAGTTCGGCGTGCCGATCGGTTCCGGCTACTCGCACGACGTGCAGACGATCGCCTTCCTGGAAAAGTGGATTAGGGAGACGGGGACTCTGCCGCGACACACGCGCACGTCGTGGGACACCGCCCGGCGGCTGCTCGCGGAGTCCCGCAGTCGGAAGCTTGAGGAGTTCGGGGAGGGAAAGTCATGAGGGAGATGCTCGAGGACCTGATCCGCAAGTTCAATGCGAAGGTGGCGTCCGATCCGGCGCTGCGCGCCGAAGTGGGTGACCTCCGCAAGACGGTCTTGATCGACTTGAAGGACGGCACGATGTACCACTTCACCCTCGCCGATCAGAAAGTCGCGGGCCTCCTCGACGGCGGCGTGGACCACGCGGACATCACGATCTCGACGGACGCGGACACGCTCCGTGCTCTCATCCTGCGTGAGATCGGACCGTTCAAGGCGTACGCGACAGGGAAGATCAAGTTCAAAGGGAGCCTCGAAGACCTCGCGCGATTCCGCAAGTTCTTCTGAGTGCCCCCCCGCGATAGGTTTATCCGACTCCGTCCAATCCGGACGCTCGACCGCCGTCGCGGGCCTGCGGCTCGATGCTTTCGGGTAGCGGGGTGGGGTAGCCAGGATATCCCGTCGGGCTCATAGCTCGGGACTCCAGGTCCCCGGTGAGACACCCGGAGATCGATGGTTCAAAAGGGCCGCGAGGACGCCCCTCCGGCCCGGGACGTCCATCCCCCGCTATCGAACGCGGGCGTACGCGACGCGGTCTCCCTGGTCGGCTCCCGAGGTTGCGTGACGATGTTAACCTTGTTCAAGGTTAACCGGGATTTCTCTTTTCCTATACAAACTACTGCGGCCTGATTCTCACGTCGCAACGTTTATCGGCAGTGGCTCGGGTGGTCCGGCAGGCTTTCGATGGATCGCGTCAAGACGGGCATCGTGGGCCTCGACACGATGCTGAACGGCGGCCTTCTGCCCGCCCGACCGTACGTCATCTCCGGGCCCACCGGGAGCGGCAAGACGATCCTCTCGGCGCACTTCCTGCTCGAGGGGCTCGGCCAGCACGAACCCTGCCTGCTCGTCACCCTCGACGAACCTCCGATTGAGGTCAAGTCGAACATGGCCACGTTCGGGTGGAACCTCGACCGGCTCAAGATCCTCGACGCGACCCCGGACATCCGGGCCCACAAGAGGCAGCGGTCCGTGATCGACGTCGGCACGGCCCTCGATGTCCGGGACATGGAGGACGTCACGGAGATCCGACAGTCTTCCGGGATCCGCGCCCTCGAGGTCAACGTGCACAGCGTCCAGAAGATGATCAAACAGGAGTTCGCTCACCATCTCGAGCGGACGAAGGAGCGCTACAAGCGGATCGTGATCGACTCGATGACGGCCCTCAAGATGTTCTCGATGCAGGGCCAGGACAGCCGGGTGCTGACCCAGTCCTTCCTCCGGTTCCTCGCCGAACTCGAGTCGACGACCCTGATCGTCTCCGAGCGCCTGGACCGGAAGATCCTCGAAACGGAGTTCTTCCTCTCCCGCGGAGAGATTCGCCTGCACAAGTGGGTCGACGGAAGCGTGGTCCGCCGGGCGATCTCGATCGAGAAGTTCCGCGGCTCGGCGTTCGACGACAAGATGCGACCCGTGTCGATTACGGACAAAGGGATGGTCGTCTATCTCGACGGCCCGGCCCAGACGCGCGTCGCCTCGGCGGGCCCCATCGCGGGCGAATCGCTCCTCGAGACCCGCCTCATCGACGAAGTCTCGAACGTGATCGAGTCGGTCATGAAGGGGATCGAGGATGCCCACCGCCGCCAAGTCCCAATCCGCGACGTTGAGGTGTCCCTGTCCCGCGCCATGCTCGCGTTCCAGCGCCGGAACTACCGGAAGGCGATGAAGATCGCGCTCGGCTGCGACTCGGACCTGAAAGAACGACTGCGCCAGGCGCCGCCCGCGCCGCCCACGGCGATTCCACCCCGACCGCCGCTGGTGGCCCGATGACGGCCGCGGCGAAGATCCGTACGGGGATCGCCGGACTCGACAAGATGCTCCACGGCGGATTCGTCCCCGGCCGGCCATACATCGTGTCCGGCCCGCCCGGCGCGGGCAAGACGATCCTCGCCATGCAGTTCCTCCGCGAGGGCTTGGAGGGCGGGGAACGCTGCCTGTTCGTCGCACTCGAGGAGCCGCCGAACGAGCTGAAGATCAACATGCGCGGGTTCCGCTGGAACCTGGACGACCTCGACGTCCTCGATGCGAACTCCGACATCCGACGCTTCGAGCCCACCCCAATCCTGGAAATCTCGACGGAGGAGGAGCCGATCAAAGTCCGAGCCTTGGGAGATCGGATCCGCAAGACCCCGGACTTCGAGAGCAAAGAGGTCACGGTCCACTCACTGCAACAGCTGCTGAAGACCCTGTTGCTCAAGAGGAACTACGAGCGGGTCGTGATCGATTCGATTACCGCGCTGAAGTACTTCTGCATGCGCGAGTTCGAGGAGGCCGTGACGACGCAGTCGTTCATGCGGTACCTCGCGGAGTCGAAGGTGACCTCCCTGCTCACGCTCGAGCTCCCGGAGGAGGGCGAGGTCCCGCCGGAGGCCTTCCTCGCCCGCGGGGAAATCCGACTGCACAAGCTCCGCGATGAAACGGGGATCAAGCGGTTCATCTCCGTCGAGAAGTACAAGGGTTCCTCCCACGACGAATTCGTCTACGCGTTCGACATCACGAACGCCGGGATTGTCCTGAACACGGCGGCGTAAACTCAATTCGCCTTCGGACGCCGTTTTCTCGCGGCAGCCCGACGGCGGATGTCAACGCGGAGTTTGTCTGACATATGTATGACTACTTTTAAATAGGGCCAGATGGATTCGGCCGGCCGTCAGTCTCCTTCGGGATGGGATGGCACAATGAAATCGCTTCTCAACGAGGCTCTGGCCCGACACCAGGAAGCCGAAGCAAAGGAAGAGCGCGAAGCCGCGAAGCCTAAGGCCGTCGACAAGAAGACGGGCGACGATGAAGAGATCGAGAAGATCGTCGAATCGATCAACGTCTCGATCAAGATCGTCGGCTGCGGCGGCGGCGGATCGAATACGATCAACCGGTGCAGCGAAGCCGGAATCACGGGCGCACAGCTCGCCGCGGTGAACACGGATGCGAAGCACCTGCTGTCCGTCCACGCGCCGAAGAAGATCCTCATCGGGAAGCGGCTCACGAAAGGCCTCGGCGCGGGCGCCCTCCCCGAGGTCGGGGAGCAGGCGGCTCACGAGAACGAAGAGGAGATCCGTGAGTTTCTCCGCGGCGCCCACGTCGTGTTCATCACGGCCGGCATGGGCGGCGGGACCGGGACCGGCTCCGCGCAGTACGTCGCGCGGGTCGCGAAAGAGGAAGGCGCCCTCACGATGGGCGTGGTCACGATGCCGTTCAAGTCCGAGGGCCGAATCCGCATGGAGAACGCGGAGGCTGGCCTGGACAAGCTGCGCAAGTTCAGCGACACGACGATCGTCATCTACAACGACAAGCTCCTCGAGCTCGTGCCTCGCCTTCCAATCAACGCGGCGTTCAAGGTCGCGGACGAGATCCTCATGCAGTCGATCAAAGGAATGACGGAGATCATCACGAAGCCGGGCCTCGTGAACCTCGACTACGCCGACCTCATGACGATCATGAAGGGCGGTGGCGTTGCGATGATCGGGATCGGCGAGAGCGAGGAAGAGCGGGATCGGATCGACTATGCGATCAACGAGGCGCTCGAGTCCCCGCTGCTCGGCGAGGTCGACCTGACCCACGCTCGCGGCGCCCTCGTCCGCGTCGTCGGCGGACCCGACCTGACGGTCTCGGAAGCGGAGAAGGCCGCCGAAATCGTCGGCCAGAAGATCAACCCGCAGGCGCGGATCATCTGGGGCTGCTCCGTCGAGGACACGCTGGACCACACGGCCCGGGTGCTCCTTGTGATCACGGGCGTGAAGTCGAAGTCGCTGCTCGGTAAGGAGATCTACACGGGCCCCGTCAAGACGTCCGCCGAAGTGGACGAAGTACGCTGACCTCCTCCTCTTTTTACCCGAACCTTTTTCCTTTTCTCCTCTATCGGCCGAGCGTGAGCACGCGCCGGCCGAGGTATCGGTACATCGCGTTCCGCCTCGAAGGCCCGCGACCGTTCCGTCGGGACGAGGTGCTCGAGGCCCTTCGGACGACGACACCGCGGCTTCGGCTTGTGGACTTCGCAGGGACGTCGGGCCTCGTCCAGACGAACCATCTTGACAAAGACGCCGCGATTCATGCGCTGACCGCCATCGGAACCATGGGCGGCGAACGGGTCCGCGTGACGACGGTCGGCACGTCGGGGACGATTCGCGCGGCGACGCGGAAGTACCTGAGCCGCGTGGACAGCCCGCCACGAGAACTCGGAAAGAACCCTTATAAGTGACCGCTTTATTAGCGACCCGAGGTTTATCATATGCAACCGGGCCAGATGGCGTACGACCGTGCGATTACGGTCTTCAGCCCCGACGGCCGCCTTTTCCAGGTTGAGTACGCTCGCGTCGCGGTCACCCGCGGCAACACGACGGTCGGCCTGAAGTTCAAGGACGGGATCGTCCTGATGGCCGACAAGAAGATCGGGTCGCGGCTCGTCGAGACCTCGTCGATTGAGAAGATCTTCCAGATCGACGAGCACGTGGGCGCGGCGACGTCCGGCCTCGTGGCCGACGCACGGGTCCTCGTGGACTACGCCCGGCTCGTCGCCCAGATCAACAAGGTCACGTACAGCGAGAAGATCGGCGTGGACTTGCTCGTCAAGCGGATTTGCGACTACAAGCAGAACTATACGCAGTACGGCGGCGTCCGGCCGTTCGGGACTGCGCTCCTCGTGGCCGGCGTGGACGACCTCGGCACCCATCTCTTCGAGACGGACCCGAGCGGGGCCCTGGTCTCGTATAAGGCCGGCAGCATCGGCCAGGGCCGCCAGGCCGTCATGGAGCTCCTCGAAGAGAAGTACAAGGAGGCCATGTCGAAGGACGACGCGATGCTACTCGGACTCCAAGGGCTTCAGAAGGCCGCGGAAGGCGAGAAGCTCGACGCCCGCGCCATCGAGGTCGGCCTGATCGTCGAGGGGGAGAAGTTCCGCCGACTGTCCGAGGCGGAAGTCGGGCAATATCTCACTCGACTCCCCGCGGCATCTTAGGCGAGGTCATGCCAAAAGAGCTACGATCGGACCGTCGGGACGATATCTTCAAGGAATATGTGATTGCCCGCGTCGAGAAAGCGGGCGAGAAGTTCGAGGTCCTCGTGAAGCCCGAGGCCGTTCAGAAGATTCGGGACGGCAAGGACGTGGACCTGCTGCGCGAGCTCGCGATCGACGAGATCTTCAAGGATGCCCACAAAGGGTCGAAGGCGTCCGAGGAGAAGATGACGGAGTTCTTCGGGACCACCGAGGCGCTCGCCGTCGCGAAACAGATCATCCAACGGGGCGAGATCCAGCTCACGACGGAACAGCGTCGCCAGATGCTCGAGACGAAGCGCAAGCAAATCGTCCAATACATCGCGGCGAACGCGATCAACCCGCAGACGGGCGCGCCCCATCCTCCGCAGCGGATCGAGATCGCGATGGAGGAGGCGAAGGTCCATGTCGATCCGTTCAAGGCCGTCGAAGAACAGGTCAAGGAGGTCCTGGACGCGTTGCGGCCCCTGATTCCGATCCGGTTCGAAAAGGTCCGGATCGCCGTCAAGTTGAGCGCCGAAGACAGCGCGAAGGCCTACGGGGACCTCAAGTCGTTCGGTTTGATTCTCAAAGAGGAGTGGTCTCCGACGGGCGCCTGGATCGGTGTCGTCGAGATGCCCGCCGGACTGCAGACGGAGTTCCTTGAGCGGCTCAATGCGAAGACGAAGGGCAACGTCGAGACCCGGATCCTGAAGGCAGATCAACGAATCTAGCCGCTCTTGTCTCGTGGCCTGCGCCCCGACCGAGGAATTCGCAGACGGCAATGGGTCGTGGTAAGATCTCAGCGGCGCGCCGGCTGGAAGAGTTCAATGGGGTTGCCGGATGGGTCGTCGACTACAATCTGGGACCCGCCGGGTCCTGTCACGATCGTGTTGCGGAACCGCAAGCCGGCCGCGCGGAGCCGAGCGACCTCGGCGGCGATGTCGTCCACCACGAGCTGGATCCGATTCCATCCGCCGGGAGCCGGCTGGCGGCCGTCGGGCATCGGTCGTCCTGCCGAACTGGTCGGGCCACTTAGCAGCAACCGAAGGTCCTCGAGCAGCACATCGGCGAAGGCCGGTGCTGCGTTGGAGAGGAGTCTGAAGCCGAAGTGCGTCGTGTAGAAGGCAACGGCGGCATCGACGTCGTTGACCATGTACCGTACGTTGAACCTCGTCATCGGATCCTTCCGCCCTCACCAAGACGAGATATTTGAACCTGCGGAGGTCGCCCAGCCGAGCCGGCGAGTGGGACTCGATTCGCCTTCGCGCGTCCCTTGAAACCGGAAGCCTCAAGTAGGCGCCGCTGTTTCGAAGCGGTGCGTGAGAGAGAGAAACCAATGCAGGGCAGTGGGTCGCTTCGCCCGATCGTCATTCCTGGCGAAGCCGTCGGTGGCCCCGGGCTGAAACCGGGCCCCGGAACGTACAGCGAAGGCGGACGACTTTTCGCGGCGCAACTGGGCATTCGGGACGAGCACGATGGCCTGGTCAGCGTGATTCCCCTTAACGGACGGTACCTGCCGCGGCGCGGCGATGCCGTGATCGGCGAGATCGTCGACCTCGGTCCTTCCCACTGGCTCGTGGACATCAACTCCCCGTATCCCGCTCCCCTCCACGCGACGGAGTCCCCTTGGCGCGTCGAGTTCGGCGACACCTCGCGATACCTGAAAGTCGGCGACGTCATCATGTGCCACGTCCTCAGCGTCGATGAGATCAAGCGGGTCCAGCTCACGATGTCGGAGCGCGAAGCGCGGAAGCTGAGCGGCGGCATCCTGATGGAGGTCGCTCCGACCAAGGTGCCGCGGGTGATCGGCAAGCAGGCGAGCATGGTGTCCCTGATCAAAGACCTGACCCGTTGCCAGATTTACGTGGGTCAGAACGGTCGAATCTGGCTGGACGGGGACGACCGCAGCACCGCGCTCGCCGCGATGGCGATTCGGTTGATCGAGGACCGGGCCCAAGCGTCCGGCCTCACCGAGGCGGTTCGGGAACTGATCGAGAAGGAAGCGCGAGGGCCGAGGCCCTCGTGAGGAGGGTTTTCATGGAAGACATCGAGCACTTTGCGAAGGCGATGAAGTTGATTGACGCAGACGGACGCCGGCTGGATGGCCGCAAGTTCAACGAACTGCGACCAATCCGAATCGAGGCCGGAGTCCTGCGGCGCGCGGACGGTTCCGCGTACATGGAATGGGGCGGGAACAAGGTCCTCGCGGCCGTCTACGGTCCGCGCGAAGCCCACCCGAGGCACCTCCAAGATCCGGCGCGGGCGCTCGTCCAGTGTCGGTACAACATGGCGCCGTTCAGCGTCACGGACCGCAAACGTCCGGGCCCCGATCGGCGTTCGGTCGAAATCTCGAAGGTAATCTCCGAGGCCTTCAGCTCCGTCGTCTTCGCAGAGCAGTTCCCGCGCACGTCCGTGGACATCTTCATCGAGGTCCTCCAGGCGGACGCAGGGACTCGGTGCGCGGGCTTGACCGCAGCAAGCGTGGCGCTCGCGGATGCCGGCGTCCCGATGCGGGACCTCGTGGCGTCATGCGCGTCCGGCAAGATTGACGGCGTCGTGTGCCTCGACCTGAACAAGGACGAGGACAACTTCGGGGACGCGGACTGTCCCACGGCCGTCGTCCCGCGCACGGGGGAGATCGTGCTGCTCCAGATGGACGGGCACCTCACGTCCGATGAGTTCGAGAAGGCCATGGATCTCTCGATCGACGCGGCTCGGCGGATTTACGACCTGCAGCGCGACGCACTCCGCCGACGATACTCCGTCACCCTTGAAGACATCCTGAAGGAATCTCCGCCGGTCCCGTCGCCCATGCAGCCGGAGGGACGGCTGCCGTCCGAAGACGACTTCGGTCCGGAGGGGATCTGATGAGCGAGGAGATCGTGTCCGAGCTCATGCGGGCTCACGTCTACCGCCTTGCGTCGACGGGGCAGCGACTGGACGGCCGAGCTCTCGACGAGCCGCGGAAGGTGAGCCTCGAGCGGGCGTTCGTCAAGACGGCGGAAGGGAGCGCCCGCGTGAAGCTCGGCAACACGGATGTCTTGGTCGGCATCAAGATGTCCGTGGGCGAACCGTATCCCGACACCCCGAACACAGGCGTCCTCTCGACGAGCGTCGAGCTGATCCCGATGGCGAGCCCGACTTTCGAGGCGGGACCCCCGCGACCCGAAGCGATCGAACTCGCGCGGGTCGTGGACCGCGGGATTCGCGAGTCGAAGATGGTGAGCATGGAGAAGCTCTGCATCACCCCGAAGGAGAAGGTCTGGATCCTCTTCATCGATATCCATGTCCTCGACTACGACGGGAACCTGTTCGACGCATGCTCGTACGCCGCCGTGGCGGCCCTCGCGTCGACGGTTGCGCCCGCAAAGAGCCTGGGGCTCGGGGACGACTTCCCGCTCCCAGTCGAGCACTGGCCCGTGAGTGTCACGACGGCGAAGATCAAGGATCGACTCTTGGTCGACCCAAGCCTCGACGAAGAGCGGATGGCGGACGCGCGGCTCACCGTGACGACGGACGAGAACGGAGACATCCGCGCGATGCAAAAAGGCTTAAGTGGAACCTTCTCTTACGACGAAGTGAAGGGGATTATCGAGACCGCCCAGCGAGTCGGGCGGCGCATCCGCCCCTTGCTTCAATCGTCCTGAGGTCTTCCGTGGCCCGTCGCACGCGAAAGGCAGGCATCGTTGGCCGATTCGGCCCCCGCTATGGAGTGCGTATCCGCCGACGGGTCCAAGAAATCGAGGAAGGCCTGAAGCACCGGCACGCGTGCCCGCGATGCGCTGCGATCTCCGTTCACCGTCGTTCGACCGGCGTGTGGGAATGCCGGCGCTGCGGTTACGTCTTCGCGGGAGGCGCATACCGTCCGATTGTCACGACGTCGTTCAAACGCGAGATCGCCGAGACCGCTGAGAAACCCGAACCGAAGGCGAAAGAGGCCTGAGATGTACAAGTGCGCGAAGTGCCTCGAGCCCATCCGAGCGAACATCAACACGGTGGGAATTCAGTGTGAGCGATGCGGCTCGAAGATGTTCTACAAGGAGCGGCCGAACGTCAAGAAGGTCGTCAAGGCGCTGTGACGATGCGACGCGCGACGATCACGTTCGATGGGGCCGACGCGGCGATGGTCTATGAGGCGTTGCGGCCGGAGACCGGACGCGACGTGCCGAAGGCCCACGTCTCGATGGTGTCCCGTCGGAATCGGCTGACGCTCGGGATCGAGGCAGACGACACGAGCGCCCTGAGGGCCGCCGTGAACTCGTACTTGCGATGGGCGGACGTGGCCGTCCGGGTGGGGCGGGAAGTGAAACGGTGAAAGACATCTCTCCGCAACTCCAGAACCAGATCGCGCAGTATCAGCAGCTGCAAAACCAGCTCCAGGTCCTCGGGACCCAGCGCGTCCAGCTCGAGGCGAAGTTGCGGGAGATCGAAGGAACGCTCGAAGAGCTCGGGAAGATCTCGGGCGAGACGCCGATCTACAAGAGCATCGGAATGCTCCTCGTGCGGCAAGACGACCGCGAGGCGCTGAAGAAGGAGCTCGAGGAGCACAAGGAGACCCTGACGATCCGCGTGAAGTCGATCCAGAAGCAGGAGAAGTCCCTGTCGGAGCGGTACGAGGATCTCGCGGGCAAGATTCAATCGGCGCTCGGCACGACGCCCTCGGCCGCGGAGGGCTGAATTCTCTCCCGATAACACCGCCGCAAATCCTTATATCAGCAGGCTTATTGGCGAGGTCGTGGCCGACGATTCCGGCTCCGCGGAAGGCGGGGAGCCCGCCGCGCCGACCCGCCCGGGCCTCGCGTTCAACCGCCAGAGCCTCGAGCGGTTCCTGATGATTTTCCTGTTCCTGCTGGCCCTCTACGCCATCATCGACCAACAGGTCGGGACCTCGTTTGCGACGCTCGCGGGCTCCGTGCTCTACCCCGTCTTCGGGTTCGGCGGTACGCTGCCCGTCCTGACGATTCTGCTCCTGGGACTCGCGACCACGACGATCGGTTCCGTCCTCCGGGACCACTACACAAACTGGGTGAAGATGGCCCGGACGCAGCGGGTCATCCGAGCGTGGTCCCGCGAGCGGATGGAGGCCATGCGGAAGGGCCAGCAGACGAGGGTCCAGATGCTCATGGAAGCCCAGAAAGGCTTCGCGAAAGATCAGATGGAGATGATGACGAGCCCGTACAAGGCGACGGCCTGGACGATGTTCTTCTTCATCGTCATGATCGTCTGGTTACGCCTCTTCGTCGATACCGTCCTGCTGGACCACGGAAACCAGTGGATCACGGTCCCATGGTCCACCCACGTGTTCCTGCCCTTGGGCGTGGTCATCATGCCGGCTTGGCTTCTCCTGTACTCCCTCCTCGCGGTCCCCTTCGGGCAAATCGTCACCCGCATCCTACGATACATCCGCTTTAGGCGGCGTCTCCAGGCGATGGGCGTCCCACTACGGGCGGAGCCGAAGGAGCCCGCCTGAGGGACCCGGATGATCCTCGTGATCGGAGGACCACCCGGCAGCGGCAAGACGACCGTCGCCGAGCGGTGGGCCGCCGCGCGCTCATACGTCCTCGTATCTGCAGGCACGAAGTTCCGGGCGATGGCGAAGGAGCGCCGGATGAGCCTCGAGGCGTTCGGTCGCGCGGCGGAGAAGGATTCCATGCTTGACCGGGCGCTGGACGCGGCGATCCTCGCCGAGATTCGGAAGTACGACGCCGCGGGCGCGAACGTCGTCGTCGATGGACGGATTCAAGCGCATCTCCTGTCCAAGGAACGGGTGCCGTGCATCAAGGTCCTCATCGATGCGCCCCTCGACCTGCGCGCGGAGCGGATTTCCCGGCGGGAGAAGAAGAGCGTCGAGGAGGCGAGGCGGGAGATTGTCGCGCGCGAGAAATCGGAGCGAATCCGATACCACGCGATTTACGGGATCGATGTTCGCGACACCGGGATTTTCGACCTCGTCATCGATTCCCGAAACCGAACGCCGGACGAGATCGTGGCGATGATCGGCGCGCGGGTGGGGGGATGACCGACCTCGTCGTCCTCCACGAGGTGCCGGATTCGAAGCATGGGACGAGGCCTGAAGAGCGATCGATCGGGGAACGGATCCGCCTCGGGGTCGCGATCGTCGACAAGCCCGCGGGGCCGACCTCCCATCAGGTGAGCGCCTGGGTCCGCGACATGTTCGGCGTCCCGAAGGCGGGCCACTCGGGGACCCTCGATCCCCGCGTGACCGGGGTCCTTCCCGTCGCGCTGGCGGACGCGACCCGCGCCGTCGAAGCCGTCCTGGCGGGAGACAAGGAGTACGTTGGCGTAATGCAGCTCCACCAGGACGTCGAGGAGCGACGCGTGCGTTCAATGATGGCACGGTTCGTCGGGGCGATTTACCAGATTCCACCGGTTCGTTCAGCCGTGAAGCGCGAGCAGCGCACGCGGATCGTGTACGAGCTCGAGCCGATCGAGGTCGAAGGGCGAAACATCCTGTTTCGCGTCCGATGTGAATCCGGGACCTATGTGCGGACGCTCGCCGCGGACATCGGTGACGCGCTCGGCGTGGGCGGGAACCTGGTCGACCTCCGTCGAACGCGCACGGCGACTTTCGGAGAGGCGGATGCGCATCCGCTCAATGCGTTCCGCGACGCGATTGCCTACTGGAAGGAAGACGGGGACGAAACCCCGATTCGGGCGCTTCTCCGGCCGATCGAAGACCTCCTTCTTCATCTGCCGCGGATGGTCGTCAAAGACACCGCGGTCGATGCGATCTGTCACGGGGCGAACCTCATGGTCCCCGGGGTTGCGCAGCTCTCCGCTCACATTCGGTCCGGCGACCTCGTTGGCGTCTTCACGGGAAAAGGCGAGGCCGTGGCGCTCGCGAAGGCCCTCATGACGACGGACGGGATCGTCGTCGCGAAATCCGGTGCCGCGGCGGACACGGCCCGCGTCCTCATGAATCCGGGCACGTATCCGAAGCTCTGGAAGTGATCGAATGGGCGTGGACCCCTGGGGGTTCGACGAGGAGCGACAGGCCGTCGCGCGCCGCCTCCGGTCGAAGCGGTTGCGGTTGGGCGCGGTCCGCACCGCGAGCTTCGGTGTGATCGCGGGCATCCTCGTGTTCGGCGGGGCGGCCGCATGCCGGGACCTCGTCCTGTCGCTCGGTTGGCCCGGATGGATGTCCGTCGTGACCTTCCTCGCGGTGCTGTTCGGCGTCTTCGCCGCGGCGGAGGTCCCCTTCAGTTATGTCGGCGGATTCCGGTGGGAGCATGCGATCGGCCTCTCGACGCAGACGTTCGCGGGATGGATGAAAGATCTCGGGAAGTCGTTGGCCCTCGGCCTCGGGTCGACGATCGTCGTCGGCGGCGTGCTCCTTTGGCTCCTCGCGACCACGCCTTGGTGGTGGCTCGTCGGATGGGTCCTTGGCACCGCGGTCTCCGCGGTTCTCGGGTTCCTCGCGCCGATCGTGTTCGTCCCGCTCTTCTTCCGATTCCGTCCGCTCCAAGATGAGCGCCTGCGGACGCGCTTCGTGACTCTCGCCGCTCGCGCCCGCGTGCCGGTGCTTGGTGTGTTCGAACTGCAAGCGTCCTCGAAGACGCGGAGATCGAATGCCGCGGTGATGGGATTCGGCCGAACGCGGAGGATCATCGTGACCGACACGTTGTTGCGCGACTTCCCCATCGACGAGGTGGACTCGGTCCTCGCTCACGAACTCGCGCATCAGAGATACCTCGATCCGATTCGGGGGTTCCTCGTTGGCTCCCTCACCTCGCTCGTCATCGTCGCGCCTACCGCGTGGCTGTACGCCATTTCGCATGCCTCCTTCGGGATTGCGGCGATCGCGGACATGGCGGGACTGCCGCTTGTTGCCGTGCTCTTCAGTCTCGCGGCCCTCCCGTTTCGTCCGGTGGAGTTATGGTGGTCCCGGATCCGGGAGGCCCGGGCGGATCGATTCTCCCTCGAGCTGACACGAAATCCGAATGCCTTCGCGGCGGCGATGGTCCGTCTCCACGACCGCAACCTCGGCGTGGCGATCCCGAGCCGTTGGGAGAAGTGGCTGTTTTATAGCCATCCGTCCGGACGTGAACGCGTCGACTCCGCACGCTCGTTCGCTGCTTCGCAAGCCGCGGGACCGCAGGAAGTCGGAGGGATCTGAAAAGCCACATGCCACTCCCGTCAGAAGATGCGGATCCTCGAATCCGAGCGGACCTGAGAACCTTTAAGACGCCTGAGCCAATCGTGCGAGCGCTGGGTGCCGAGGTCGCCTAGTCCGGTAGGGCGCCAGCCTGGAGAGCTGGTGGGCGTCAGCCCTCGGGAGTTCAAATGGCTCCCGCCGCTCTAATGACGGCTGCCTGAAAGTCTCCCCCTCGGCGTTCAGCTCTTTCGACGCGCCGCGGCGAGTTTTGCCTTCAGGGTTTCAATCGGTTTCAGCGGCAACGGATCCACGCCGCGCAGGGCCGCGAGGTAGAGGCTGACGTAGTCTCCCAGATACAGTGTGCCGAGCATTCGACTCAGGAGGGACGGGCCATCGTCGTGGACTTCCTCGACCTTCGTCCGCTTCGACATCAAGGATGTCGTGATGTCGAGTTGCCGTTTCAACTCGGGTGGCTCGTCGGCATCTCGGAGAATGATTGGACGATACGACCGAGCACGCGGGTCCTCGACCCAGCCGACGAGCTCGTTATGGTCCGCCTCCGGAAAGGTCGAGGAGAAGGCGAGCACCTTCGCGTTCTCGTTCAGCTGCGTCTGCCATCGCCTCGCGACTGCGGTAAAGGGAGGCGCCGCATAGAGGATCGGGACCGTGGTCTTGAGGCGGAGCGCGAGGGCTTTCGCCCGGTTCAAGCGAACGCCGCTCTCCGGACGGAGGCGCGTCCGCAATTCGTTCAAGTGGGCGACGGCTTGTTCCACGTCACCTCGCAAGTCTCCGTACGTCCATCCGCTTCCGATCGTCGACAGGATTCCGAAGAGGTGGCCGAACGCGCCCCGCGGTGGCAACCCCGCGGGCACCTCGAAGACGGGCCACCCGCCTCCGCGTGCGAGATCTCCAAGACGGCCGCCGGAGGTGATCGCGATGACCCGGCACCCCAGTTTGATGCCCTGGGCGGTCGCCCCGAGCGTCTCTTCCGTGTTGCCGGAGTAGGACACGGCGACGAGGAGGTCTTCCGGACG
>Ga0209056_10002521_pt1 | contig 19681 bp, 18 predicted proteins | sample GraSoiAngelo_114_FD_185876 | JGI IMG/M metagenome (GOLD analysis project Ga0209056, IMG submission 185876) | Grasslands soil microbial communities from the Angelo Coastal Reserve, California, USA - 14_0903_13_40cm (SPAdes) (version 2) | ecosystem: Environmental > Terrestrial > Soil > Grasslands...
CGAAGAATGAGCTCAAGCGATCAACCTCCCATCGCTCTCGCGCCAGCGCGCTGGCGAGGTCGAAACGAAAGCCATCGATTTTCATTTCGACTGCCCAATAGCGCAGTGATTCCATGATCAGTTGAAGAGTTCGCGGATGATTGACGTTTAACGAATTGCCGCAGCCGGTGAAATCGATGTAATTCGCCTGATTCTTATCCAGCCGGTAATAGGCGGTGTTGTCGATACCACGGAACGAAAGCGTTGGCCCATGCTGATTGCCCTCGGCGGTGTGATTGTAAACGACGTCGAGAATAACTTCGATGCCCGCGGCGTGAAGTGCATGCACCATTTCCTGGAATTCATGCGCCGCTCCGTCTGGTCCGCTGGATGCGTAGCGCGGGTCGGGTGCAAAGAAACCAAGGGTATTGTAGCCCCAGTAATTTGAGAGCCGGCGTTCTATCAGAAAATGTTCGTCTATGTGGTAATGCACCGGGAGCAGTTCGACGGCAGTAACACCGAGCTCGCGAAAATGTGCGACGGCGGCAGCCGAAGCCAGGCCGGCATAGGTGCCCCGCAGACTCTTGGGCACATCGGGATGTTGTTGTGTGAAGCCTTTGACATGCAGCTCGTAGACAATTGTTTCGTGCCATGGCGTATTTGGCCGGCAATCGCGATGTGAGCTGACTGTTTTGTCCGTCACGCGCCCGAGCGGTGCGAATGGCGCGGTGTCACGCTCGGGGTCGATCACGTCATCATTCCAGACTAAATCACGTGCGATGGCCTTCGCGTACGGATCGAGCAAGACCTTAAGCGGGTTGCAGCGATGGCCATGTGCCGGATCGAAAGGCCCATGCACCCGGTAGCCATAAATCTGGTCTGCCGCCGCGTCCGGAAGAAAACCGTGCCAGACCTGATTGGTTTTCTCCGGCAGAGCAATTCGATATGACTCACTTTTCGCGTCCGGGGAATCGAACAAGCACAACTCAACTTTCGTGGCATGCTCGGAGAAGATAGCGAAGTTGACGCCGTTTCCGTCAAACGTAGCGCCCAAAGGCGATGAACGGCCCGGCCAGACGCGCATCGTCTTCATGCTAATACTCTAATTACGCTGTGCCGTACATCATGCGTTCATGACGCGAACATCGTTTTCCCGGTGCTTCGCAGATCACTCACGGCTTGCTTCACGCGTTCGGCCATGGCCGCTTCCGCGAGCGCGAGATAGGAGCGGGGATCGTAGACTTTCTTGTTGCCTACTTCGCCGTCCACCTTCAGCACGCCGTCGTAATTCTTGAACATGTGACCAGCGATCGCCCGTGTGAACGCATACTGCATATCGGTATCGACGTTCATCTTGACGACGCCGTAATCCAGCGCCTCGTGGATCTCGCTTAGTGTCGAACCAGAGCCGCCGTGGAATACGAGATAGAATCGCGCGCTCTCGCCGTACGTCTTCACGACCACTTCCTGGCACTCCTTCAGCACGCCAGGCTTCAGTTTCACGTGGCCAGGTTTGTAAACGCCATGTACATTTCCAAAGGTCGCGGCCAGCAGGTAACGCCCGCCGATCGAATTCAATTTCCGCGCGACTTCGAGTGTGTCCTCCGGAGTAGTATAAAGTTTCGCCGATTTCTCGCCGACAACATCGTCCTCTTCGCCTCCGACTGCGCCGGTTTCGATCTCGAGCACCAGATCGTTTTTCGCAAAGCGCTCAAGCAGCTTCGCCGAGATCTCAAGATTCTCCTGCAATGACAGATTACTGCCATCAAACATATGCGCAGTGAAAAGATTCGGTCGCCCCGCTGCGCGGCGTTTCTCCGTTTCCTCGACCAGTGGGAGAACAAACTTGTCGAGCTTGTCCTTGAGACAATGATCCGTGTGCAGCGCGACGTAGATCGGGTAACGCTCTGCGGCGCGATGCACGTGCTCGGCGATCGAGATCGCGCCGAGCGCCATATCCTTGAGTGATGAGCCCGACGCAAACGCGCCGCCGCCCGTGGAGACTTGGATAATGCCGTCGCTCTTGCTTTCAGCGAGCCCGCGCAGCACAGCGTTGGCGGTGGTGAGCGAGGTGACGTTGACTGCCGCGAGCGCGAAGCGTCCGCTGCGTGCCCGGTCAAGCAATGTGCAGTAGGTTTTGTAGTCGGCGACTGGCATGGCGTGTTCAGTTAGTGCATTCTCATTCTCTTCCAGGCTGGATCTTCCAGATGCGCTTGCAATAATCACGGATCGAACGGTCAGAGGAAAATTTTCCCATTCGCGCGGTGTTCAGGATCGACTTGCGTGTCCATGCGGGTGGATCGCGCCAGAGCGCGCTCACGCGTTCCTGCGCATCGATGTAAGCCTGGTAATCGGCCAAAAGCAGGAACGGATCCTCGGTTAGCAAATTTTCAACGATTGGACGAAACAGCTCGCGATCGCCGCGGGCCAGCGCACCGCTTGCAATGAAATCAATTACTTCCCGCAGCGTTGTGTTTTGCGCGTAGTAATCGCCGGGACGATAGCCGCGCGATCTTAAATATGCGACCTCCGTTGCAGTAAGACCGAAAAGGAAAAAATTGTCCGCGCCGACTTCCTCGCGAATCTCGACATTTGCGCCATCGAGTGTGCCGACGGTAAGCGCACCGTTGAGCGCAAACTTCATATTACCGGTTCCGCTCGCCTCCTTGCCCGCGGTGGAAATCTGTTCGGACAAATCAGCGGCAGGATAAATAAAGTGCGCGTTCGTCACGTTGAAGTCGGGAAAGTAAACCACCTTTAGCCGGTCGCGCACTGCGGGATCATTGTTCACAATTTCGCCAATGGCGTTGATAAATTTGATAATGCGTTTGGCCATGAAATAACCGGGCGCCGCCTTGCCTCCGAAGATGAATGTGCGCGCCGGTACATTCGTTGACGGGTCTCGCCGCACGCGAAGGTAAAGTGTGAGGATGTGCAACGCAGCGAGATGTTGACGCTTGTATTCGTGGATACGTTTTACCTGAATATCGAACAATGATTCTGGCAAAACCGTGATGTCCGTCCGGTTTTTGATGAGTGCCGCGAGGCGATGCTTGTTCGCCAGTTTCACGTCGCGCCACTGCTGCTGAAATTCCGCATCGTCGGCGAACTGTTGCAACCTGCGAAGCTGATTAAGATCCTGCAGCCAGCCCTCACCGATGCGGGACGTGATTAGCTGTATCAGCCCGGGATTGCTGAGCGCGACGAAGCGCCGCGGCGTAACACCATTAGTGACGTTGCAAAATTTCTTCGGCCACAACTCGGCGAAATCACGCATCACAGTCTCCTTGAGCAATTCGGAATGGAGCTGCGCGACGCCGTTGACCGCGTGGCTGCCGACCGTCGCGAGGTGCGCCATGCGCACGGAGCGCGGTTCGCTTTCATCGATAAGCGAGAGCCGTGCGAGTCGGGCTTCGTCCCCCGGAAATTTCGCGCGTACCTCTTCAAGGAAACGCCGATTGATTTCGTAGATGATCTCAAGATGGCGCGGCAGCAACGCGCCGAAAAGATCGACACTCCATTTTTCCAGCGCCTCGGGCAGCAATGTGTGGTTCGTATAGGCAAACGCGGCCCGCGTAACGTTCCACGCTTCTTTCCAGTCAAGGTTGTGTTCGTCCACCAGCAGGCGCATCAGCTCGGCTACCGCGACCGCTGGGTGCGTGTCATTGAGTTGGACGGCCCATTTTTCGTGGAAAGTCGCAGGTGTGTCGCCAAGCAGCGCGTGGATCCGGAGCATGTCCTGGAGCGAACAACTCGAGAAAAAGAATTGCTGCTTGAGCCGTAGTTCCTTGCCCGCAGCAACCTCGTCATTCGGGTAAAGAACCTTGGTAATATTTTCAGACACCATTTTGTCTTGTACGGCGCGGTAGTAATCGCCGTGATTGAACGCGGCGAAATCAAACGACTCGATTGCCTCCGCTTTCCAGAGTCGCAGGATGTTGCAGGTATTGACTTGATAACCAAGAATCGGCGTGTCGTAGGCGGCGCCCTTTACTTCCGTCTCCGGAATCCAGCGAATCCGAAAGCGGCCGTTCTCATCAGTAAATCCCTCAGTCTGCCCGCCGAATTTTACTGCATATGTGATATCTGGGCGCGCGATTTCCCAGGGGTTGCCATTGCGCAGCCATTTGTCGGTGATTTCGCACTGCCAACCGTCACGAATGATTTGATCGAAAATGCCAAACTCGTAGCGGATGCCGTAGCCGAGCGCCGGCACTTCAACCGACGCGAGTGAATCCATGTAGCACGATGCGAGTCGGCCGAGTCCGCCGTTACCAAGTCCCGGCTCTTCTTCCTGCGCGAGGATTTCATTGAGATCATAGCCTAACGACTGCAGCGCTTCGCGCGTGGCGTCGGTCATGCCGAGATTCAATAAGTTGTTCGCGAGATGCGGACCTGGGAGATATTCCGCCGAAAGGTACGCGACGCGGCGGGCGTCTGCACCGCCATAACTTTCTATACTCTCAACAGTTCGCTGGAAAACGCGATCGCGAACTGTCAATGCAAGCGCGAAATACAGATCATGTTTGGTGGCTACGCCCTCGAACCGGCCCATCCCGCAACGGAGATTGTCAAGGAAAGCTTGCTTGATTTCGTCGGCAGTAAGACCGGTGCGGATTGCCTGTGATCGATTCACGCTCCCAGCGCCGTCCGAACTCTTCTTCCGTGTGAATGGGTTCATGCAAAACGCTCGGGTTGTCCCGTCGCGGCAAGTACGGAGCGCCACCAACCGCCTGTCGGATCCAATCGTTTGGTGTGAGTTGCTAGCAGTTCAATTGGCACATGGATAAAACGTTCGTGTAGAAAACCGATGACGACGCCGGTCTTTCCAGCCATCGCGGCATGCACGGCGTGGCGGGCGAAAAGATCACACAGCAACGCATCTTCACTGTTCGCGGGACGACTACGAACCTGGTAGCTTGGATCGAAATAACGAATCACGACCGGGATGCCTTCGGCGTTGAAAAAGGCTTCAATCTTTGCTCGCAGAAATGGCCCGATGTCGTTGAGCTTCACATTACCGGAAGCATCGCACGCACTGGGGTCGGCTTCGAGCAAGTCTTGTCCCGCACCTTCGGCCACGGCAATGACGGCGTGCGATTTTGCAAGCATTCGTTCCTTCAGTGCTGAGAGGAAGATGTCGATCTTGAATGGCACTTCAGGTATGAGTGCGAAGTTTACATCCTGGCTGGCGACAACCGCCCCGGCGGTCACAAAGCCGGCATGGCGGCCCATCAGTTTCACAAGGCCGATTCCGCCTGGCACGCTGCGCGCTTCAGTGTGCGCGCAATCGAGTGCGCGCGCGGCTTCTTCAACGGCGCTGAAAAATCCGAATGTGCGCGAAACGAAGCCAACGTCGTTGTCGATCGTCTTCGGGATACCGACAACCGAAAGCGCATGGCCGCGACGGCGCGCTTCCTGGTAGAGGTCGTTCGCGCCTCGCTGTGTGCCGTCGCCGCCGATGGTGAAAAGGATATTGATGTCGCGCGCGATGAGATTGTCCACCGCTCGAGGGATGTCGACCGGTCCGCGCGACGTACCGAGAATTGTGCCACCTTTCTGATGAATATCATCGACGACCTGTTGGGTGATCTTGACCGGCTCGACTCCGCACTTTGGGTCAAGGCCGCTGTAGCCGCCGCGGAAACCAAGCACATCGCGTACGCCGTAGCCGTAGTATAACTCGAGAAAAAGCGATCGAATGACGTTATTCAAGCCGGGACAAAGTCCACCGCAGGTCACGATGCCGGCGCGTGTTTTCTTCCCGTCGAAAAAAAGTTTTGCCCGCGGGCCAGCCAGTTCAAACTGGAGTCCGGGATCCGCGCCGATCTCGATTCGTTCAGGGATCCGAATGTCGTCGCTGATCGTGTGACTCCGTCTGGAGTTAAAACGCGAGTCCCCAAGAGTCGGCGTGTTCATCGGAATAAGACGATCGTAAGAACTTGCGCGGACAGGATGCGCAGCAATGTGGTCAGAGGATAGACAGTCGCGTAAGCAACGGCAGGCGCATCAGAGCCGGCGATGTTTGAAGCGAAGGCAAGCGCGGGTGGATCGGTCATGCTGCCGGCGAGCAATCCGCTTAGATCCATGAAGTTTAATTTCCAGATGCCGCGCTGAACACCGTCGCGAAGAATTTCGCACCCGCGCTGAGTCCAACCGCCGCGAAGAAGAGCGCAATGCCAAATTCCCGGAAGGCGAGGTTCGTGTTCGCCGGCATATGCCAGACCTGTCGCCCAATCCGGCCGATGCGCCCCAGGATCAACGCAACGATCAGCGGCCCACCGGCGAGGCCCAGCCGGATTGGGTACGGCAATCCGGGAAAAGCGATCGGCATTGTGCCCAAGGCAATGCCGAGAAGGATGCCGATGAAGAATGGAATGAAATGGGTTTCGTTCAGTTCCTTGAGCGAATTGCCAACTGCGGCTGCCGCTTTGTCGAGATCTTCTTCGCGACCGACGATCTGCAACTGATCACCGAACTGCAAACGCAGACCAGGTACAGCCGTCATCTCGAGATCGGCGCGGGTAACGCGAGTGACAGCGACTCCAAAACGATCATCAAGATTCAGTTCGCCGACAGTCTTGCCCAGTACGTCGCGATCGGTCACAACTACACGGCGGAAAGTAATATCGCTTTCGGATAAAACGAGGTCTTCATCACTGCTTCTGCCGACAACGCGCTCGAATTGCGCAAGGCCAGCGCGTGTGCCGACGACAGCGAGCCGATCATCGCGACGGATGACTGTTGCATCGGTCGCCGGTATCGTTGCCTCGCTGTTGCGCACGCGTGAGATCGTCACTCTGCACTCGATGAGACCAGGAATGGCGTCAATGCGTACGCCGTCGAGATTCGGATTAGTAACCACGAGCGTGCGGCGTTCGAGTGGCTCGGCCTTCACAAAACTTTTCTCGATAAAATCCGCAGCTTCTCGCATGGGATCAATGCGGAAGATTTGTTTGATTAGCAATAGTGTGCCGATGATTCCGACGATGGCCGTAGGATAGCAGACGGCGTAAGCGAGCGCAGGCAGGCTTAGCCGATCGGGCGCGATGTCCGGCAGCGTGCTCAGGGTCTGCGTGGCGGCGCCGAGTGAAGGTGTGTTCGTCGAAGCGCCGGAAAAAATTCCCAGCACCGCGGCGTTGTCAAATCCGGCGAACCAGCCAATCAGGGGCGCACTAGCCGCACCGAAGATCACGATCGCCGCGGCAAGCAGGTTCAGCTTTACACCTTGCTGTCGCAATGCTGCGAAAAATCCGGGGCCGAGCTGGAGACCGATGGTGAAAACAAACAAAATCAGCCCCAGCTCTTTTACGAAGTCGAGCGTCTGGTGATCCACCGGATTGCCGAAATGCCCGACAATAATCCCTGCGAAAAGTACGCCGGCTGTGCCGAGTCCGATGCCCCGAACTTTGAGACTGCCGAGCGCCATGCCGAGCACGCAGACAAACGCTAGCGCGCCGATTGCATGGGCGATTGGCTGGGTCCGATGGAGCTCGAAGAGCCAGCTCATGATTGTATCGTTTCATGAATGCCGGCTGCTGGCCAGCAAGACTTCGGATCACGATTTGTTAGGCCACAGGCGCCGCCGCTTTTACCTCCGCGCTGGCGCCGGCGGCGTAGCTCTCAAAGTTCTTATTGAAAAGGCCTGCAAGCTTTTTCGCGGTGGCGTCGTATCCGGATTTGTCGGCCCAGCTTTCCCGCGGACGCAGAATTTCCGAAGGCACACCCGGACATTCCGCGACAATCTCGAAACCAAATATTGGATCGCGGGTGGTCTTCGCGTTAGCCAGGGCGCCGCTGTGAATTGCGTCGATGATCGCTCGTGTGTTTTTGAGACTGATCCGTTTGCCGGTGCCGTAAGCGCCGCCTGCCCAACCAGTGTTTACGAGCCACACCCGTGCCTTATGCTTGCGCATTTTTTCGGCGAGCAGCTCGGCATATTTGCTCGGATGCCAAACCAGAAACGGTCCGCCGAAGCACGGTGAGAATGTCGCCTGCGGTTCGGTAACACCCATTTCGGTGCCGGCGACTTTTGCGGTGTACCCGCTGATAAAATGATACATCGCGTGCGCGGGCGAAAGCGAACTGACGGGTGGCAGCACGCCAAACGCGTCGCAGGTGAGAAAGATAATGTCGGTCGGATGTCCGGCGATACAGGGAATCTTTGCGTTTTGGATGAATTCGATCGGGTACGCGCCCCGGGTATTTTGCGTAATGCTGGTGTCGGTGTAATCGACATCGCGGTCGTCATCGAGCACAACGTTCTCGAGCACTGCGCCGAAACGCAGTGCCTGAAAAATGTCCGGCTCGCTCTCGGGCGTAAGATTAATCGCCTTCGCGTAACAGCCGCCTTCAATGTTAAAAATGCCATCGTCACTCCAGACATGCTCGTCATCGCCGATGAGATGACGTTTCGGGTCGGCCGAGAGCGTCGTTTTGCCCGTTCCACTAAGACCGAAGAGCAGCGATGACGCGCCGGTTTTTTTGTCGGCCGTGGCCGAGCAATGCATCGAGAGCAACCCGCGCTTCGGCGCGAAATAATTCGCAACCGTGAAGACACCTTTCTTCATTTCACCGGCGTATTCGGTTCCAAGAATGACAAGCTGCTTGTCTTCGAGGTTGAGATCTATGCTCGTGGTTGAGCCCATCCCGCTCGTTAGGCGATTTGCTGGGAACGTGCCAGCGTTGTAGATCACGAGGTCGGGCGCGCCGAAGCCAGCAAGCTCATCACGCGTGGGACGAATGAGCATCGTGTGCATGAAGAGCGCGTGATACGGGCGAGAGCAGATGACACGGACTTTGATGCGATAATTCGGATCCCACCCCGCAAATCCATCGAAGCAGTAAAGTCGCTCCAGCGTGTTTAAGTAATCAAGCGCGCGCTGGCGATTGATCTGGAATGTCCGCTCGTCGCATGGGATGTTCACCGTCCCCCACCAAATATCATTCTTCGAAGCCGGATTCTCGACGACTCGTTTGTCTTTTGGCGAGCGACCTGTCTTCACGCCGGAGTAAGCGACAAGCGCTCCGTTCTCCGCAATAGTCGCATCTTTCTCGAAACGAATAGCATGTTCGTAAAGCGCGCTCGGTGCGAGATTGCGGAAAACTTCGGCGACAGTCAGGCCGTTACTGGTGAGGTTAAAGGGGGTAGATATCATGGGTGATTTCTCAATGATTAAAAGATGCACCGCAATCGCGGCTCTTCAATCGCGAGTAACGGGCATCCTTCCCGGCGTAGGTCTAACGTCCAATACCGAAGAAACGCCCTATCGAGTAGATTCGTGCGTTTTAGCGCAAGAAGCGGGGGAGGGATACGTACAATCCGTGACGAGTTACAATGACTTTCGTAGGCTGACTTTTCTCGACAAAGACATGGTTGAAGATGTACAAAAATGAGATGGCGAGTTGATAACCATGAAACCACAAAATTTACCCATCACATTCTCCGATAGCTCACTCCGGCCTCGCGGCAGACGCTTCGTTCTGTTCATTGCATTCGCATTTCTGGCATTACCATCGCGCGCCCACGCCTCGATGTTTCACGGCGAGACGCTCGATACAGTGGCAAACGTCATTGCGTGGTTCGCGTTCATCATCGCCCCGCCCGTCTTGATCGGGGTCTTCCTCCTGGTCCATATCCTACCTGAAAAGATTGCCGAAAAGAGAAGGCATCCGCAGCTCGGGGCCATCAAGTGCCTCTGTCTACTTTCTCTTGTCTTCGGTGGCCTGCTCTGGCCGATTGCCTGGCTTTGGGCCTACTCAAAGCCCGTGTTGCACAAGATGGCGTACGGCACGGATGTCGATGACTCACACGAAAAACCGGCCGGAAAAGAATCCGCCATCAGAGAACTCGAAAAACTCCGCGCCCGTGCCGCGGAACTCGAAGCGGAGATTAAAGGGGGGAAGGCGTAATGGAAATCATCCTGCTTGGCATCTACTCGTTCTTCGTCTGGCTCATTTTCTTTAAGTTCAAATGGTTGCCTTGGAATTTCACCAGCATTGTCATTACCGTTACGCTGCCCATCGTGGGAATGATGGTTCTTTTCCTCCTTTTGAACATTGCTGCGCCCGCAACTGACGACGTGCGCGCGATGAACTACGTCATTCCGATCGTTCCGCGCATAACCGGTCAGGTGACCGAGGTGCCGATTCAACCAAACCGGCCGATTAAGAAAGGCGAGGTGCTTTTCAAGATCGATCCTGTGCCCTTCGAGGCGGCGGTGAAAGCCGCCGAGGCCACGCTACGGGGAGCGAAGGATCAACTTAACAATGCCGCGAACAAAAAAGCCGCGTTGACTCCGCGGATCGACCTGGCGAAAAAGCGCGTCGAGCAATTCACGGCACTGGCCGCGACCGGGGCCGGGAAGCGGGCCGACCTCGAGCAGGCGCAAAGCGACCTCGGAAATCTTGAAAGCGAATTCCTCGCCGCCGACGCCACGGAATCACAGGCCAGAGCGCAGATCGCCAAGTCCGAGGCCGACGTCATCAATGCGAAATTCGACCTCGAAGGCTGCGTCCACGTTGCTCCCGCCAACGGTCGCGTCGCCAACCTTGCCCTGCAACCCGGCGCGCGCGCGACCCAGTTCGCGACAATGCCCGTGATGAGCTTCATCCAGGAGGACGATCCGTGGTTGCTAGCATTCTACAAGCAAAACGAACTGCGCTACGTCGAATCCGGCGAGGAAGCGGAAATCTTCATGAAGGTGTATCCGGGCCGCATCATCAAGTGCAAGGTCGATTCCATTCTTTGGGCGACGGCACAAGGCCAGTTGCCGATCAGCGGCAACCTCCCCAACACCGCGCCCGTGTCGGCGCCCGAACAGCGCATCGCAGTGCGACTCGTCACAGACGGGAAGGATAAAGACGTCTTTCTCGCTACTGGCGCCCGCGGTCAGGGAGCGATCTACACAAACGATATTACGGCGATCCAGATCCTCCGCCGCGTAATCGTCCGCATCCAAGCGAAGCTCGACTGGTTCGTCATCAAACATCTCTCGGCTATCTTCGGCGGCCACCACTAGGTTAATACGGTGAACGCTCCGCGCTGCACCCTGGTTCTTGCTACTGTCGGCAGCCTCGTGCTTGCCAGCTGCGCGATTAAGCAGCCGCCCTTTGGCGCGGACATCATGCCTGAATCGGCCCGCTCGAAAATTCCGGGCACCTGGGCCGGACCCCATCGCAGCGGCGCCGTGGTGCCGAACTGGATTCGTGCCTTTGGAGACCCGGAGTTAGTCGCGCTCGTTGCGGACGCCGTCGAGCGGAATCCCGATCTCAAGGCCGCCGCCGCTCGCGTGGAAGCATCGCGAGCCGCTGTGCGCATCGCCGCATCATCGCTTTACCCACGGATCGCGATGAAGGGATTGGGCGAACGCCAGGGTCAGAGACTTAGCGGCGACATCGGTCGCGGCATCAACCCACCGGACTTCGGAAGCTCGGGAACGGAGAACGCCGGCGGCGCCGGCCTCGATACCAGCACAGATGAAACATCACAGCGTTGGGTGTATGGCATCGCTGCCGGCGCCGCATGGGAGGCCGACGTGTGGGGCCGCATCCGCTCTAAAAAAGCTGCCGCGAAGGCTGAAAGCGCCGCACTGGAAGCCGACTACGAATTTGCCCGGCAATCCCTCGCCGCTGCCGTGGCGCGCGCATACTTCTCTACCATCGAGGCCGCACAACAGGAAGCTAACGCACAGGAAACTCTCAATATTTACCAGGAGTATTCGAAGCTCACCGACGTGCGCAAACAGCAGGGGTTCGCGAGCGATTTTGATGTGGCGCAGATAAGGTCGCGCACAGCGAGTGCGGAAGATGCACTCTATACTGCACAGCAGGCGCGGGCGCAGACCATCCGCGCGATCGAGGTTGTTACCAGCCGCTACCCCGCCGGCAGGTTTGATGTGCGACGTTCCTTTCCCGGCCAGCCAAAAGGCGTGCCCGCCGGTCTGCCTGCTCAAATCCTCGAGCGCCGGCCGGACCTCATCGCCAGCGAGCGCCGTTTCGCGGCTGCTTTTCATCGCGTGAACGAGGCTCGCACGGCGCGCCTGCCGCGCTTTGTGCTCAGCGCCGGGAGCGGGCTCGGAACTGCGGACCTCGACTCAGTCGGCACGCTCAATGCCCTCGTCTGGAGTTTCGCCGGTGGGGTCACGCAACCAATTTTCTTCGGCGGTGAACTGAAGGCTGCGCAAGATCTCCGTACCGCCGAGCAAAAAGCTGGCGCCGCAAGCTACGTCGGTTCCGCGTTGCGCGCGTTCCAAGACGTGGAAGACGCTCTCGCCGGCGATTACTATCTGCGTAAACGCGAAGGCGCGTTGGCCGACGCGGTTTCGAGCAGTGCCGATTCCGTGAAGTTTAGCAGGGAGCAGCTCGAACAGGGCCAGACCGACATGTTCACCGTCTTGCGTCTCACTGGGGAAAATCTTGCCGCGAAAGTCCAACTCACTCAAGTCCGCGCTTCCCGCCTCCGCGAACGCGTGAACCTATACCTGGCGCTCGGTGGTGATTTCGCGGGAACTGGCGCGCCAAAATGAGCTCGACACCTTTCGAGCTCCGCGAATTGGTTTGGGCAACGGGCGAACATTTACGATGGGAAATGAGCCCGCAGCTTACAACCAGGAAGAAGCTAGACATAAAGTAACATGCGTAATCTTGTTATTGCTAATGAACCCGTCGCGCAGAGCTGCTGAGAACCACTATAAGAGGATTAGCTATGCGAACGATTACCAATAATTATCGGGATACTCACGTATTAAATCTTGGCTCCGGAGGTGAACACGGTCCTTATCTGGTGACTCAAACGGGAGTTGCTCCAAGCGATGCCTTTGCAAAGGAGCGGATGTTTGTGCTCCGTCCGGATGGACGTTGGGTGGATTTCAACGCCTACGCCTGTCAAGGTACGCCGGAAGCCATGGACGAGATTGTTTTTTCCACCACGACGGAAGTGATGGAGACTTTCGGGAAATTAATGGGCCGGCCTCAGGTTCTCGACCTGGCTGTGGATGAGGCGGGACTCAAAGCCTGGATAGAACGTCAGAAAAGCGGGAATCCTTTGGAAGCCGCTCACGAGTGGGCGGTAGGATATCGAGAACGCCACCGCAAAAAGCGTCGCAGCTAAATGAGTCGACGGTATGGGCAAAGATATTGCCGCAAACGACACTACCGAAACAACGAGGTATGAGTCGCCGCAGCAGGCTCGCGGCGCGTGGTATAACATATTTCCAGCCTTAACGTGGTTGCGCGCCTACCAACCTAAGTGGCTGCGCGCGGATTTAGTGGCAGGTGTTACGCTCGCGGCCTATCTCACGCCCGCTGGGCTGGCGGATGCGTCGCTTGCCAATTTGCCGCCCGAAGCTGGGCTTTATGCCTGCCTTTTTTCCGGGCTTGTTTTTTGGTTGTTTTGCAGTTCGCGGCACACAGCTATCACAGTCACGTCTGCTATCTCAGTGCTGGTTGGAGCATCGCTCGGCGATCTTGCCGGAGGCGACGCCTTACGATTCTGGGCGCTGGCGTCGTGCACGGCGTTGATTGTCGGCGGCCTGGGTTTCATCGCCTGGCTGGCCAAGGCAGGAGTGATCGTGAACTTCATTTCCGAAAGCGTTCTCGTGGGGTTCAAGTGCGGTATCGCTTTATTCATAGCCAGCACACAATTGCCAAAGCTCTTCGGGTTCAAAGGATCGCATGGCGATTTTTGGGAGCGCTTGGGTTACTTTTTTTCGCGCCTGCGCGAAACAAATATGGCGTCGCTCATGCTCGGTCTCAGTGCGCTTGCGCTGTTACTGCTAGGTAAACGATTTCTCAAGAACAAACCGGTATCGCTATTCGTCGTCATCGCCGGGATTATCACCGCTTCTAGCATGGATCTCGGCGGTCTAGGCGTGAAACTGCTCGGCCAAGTGCCACAAGGTCTGCCGCCATTCGGACTTCCAGCGGTTCATGTGTCTGACCTCAACGACCTACTGCCCCTAGCGCTGGGTTGTTTTCTTCTCGGCATGGTGGAAACAGCCGCTCTTGGTCGCATGTTCGCGGTGAAGCACGGTTATCGGTTCGACGCTAACCAGGAACTGCTCGGTATCGCCAGCGCGAACGTCATGGCGGGGCTGGGCCACGGTTTTCCGGTCAGCGGCGGTATGTCGCAGTCGCTCGTCAACGAAAGCGGCGGTGCGCGCACACCGCTTTCCGGTTTTGTTGCGGCCCTGCTCATGGTAGTGGTGGTGTTGTTCTTGTCGGGCGCCTTGCGAAATCTGCCGCAGCCCGTGCTGGCGGCTATCGTGCTTATGGCGGTGATCGGCCTCTTCAATGTAGCAGCGCTTAAACATCTCTGGCGGGCGGATCGCGCCGAGTTCACCGTGGCCATCGCGGCGTTGCTGGGCGTGCTCACCTCCGGCCTGTTACGCGGAGTCCTTATCGGCGCAATCATTTCGCTGGTGCAACTTCTGCGCCGTGCTTCGCGGCCGCATGTCGCTTTCCTGGGACGCATTCCCGGGGCGCGACGGTTCTCTGACATAGCGCGCCATCCAGACAACGAACCCATTCGCGGCGCGCTGCTCTTCCGGACTGAAGCGAGTCTCCTTTACTTCAACGCCGATTACGTGCGGGATACAGTTATGAAACGCGCCTCCGAGATGGGCGCCGGCCTGCACTTGGCAGTTTGCGATCTCTCAACCTCTCCGCACGTTGACCTCGCTGGCGCGCAGATGTTAATGGGGCTTTACGAGGAGCTCGCCTCGGCGAAAGTTCGCCTGCGAATTGTCGAAGCCCGTGCCTCAGTGCGTGATCGACTGCAAGCGGAAGGAGTCGAGGACAAAGTCGGACGCATCGGCCGATTCAGGTCGTTGGCTGATGCGGTGGATGATTTCTTAAAGTCCGGCGGCCAAACCTAAGGGCGATGCTGTTTTTCGTGAAGATCTCCTGCCTGTTCCATCCCGATGCATTTGTAACTTACCGTACACACGGGCAGGCAATTAAGGAGAATATTACTTTCGATCAACCGCTTTACTTCAATCGCGGACGTGGTCGAAGACTTTCAGAAAAGCTGCGACTGATAACAAACAACTAGAACCGCGATGATCGCGAAGCTTTTAATGGCCTCATGCCTGGTTGCGACAACCGTAATAATTCACGCCGCAGGCCTAGGAATGGTGTTAAGCCATGTGTTCCGCTCTAGCGAGCGACCGGATACACGCTTCTGGCCAATTACATGGCTGCTAATTCGCGTCGCGTGGTTTCTGATTGTTATTCACCTCTTAGAGATTGCCGTCTGGGCGCTTTTTTTCTGGTGGCAGAACTGTCTGCCCGATATTGGGTCCTCGCTCTATTTTTCCGGTGTTACCTACGCCACGATCGGTTACGGGGACCTGCTCCTGCCGAAAGAATGGCAACTATTCGGGCCGGTTGAGGGATTGACTGGCATTCTGATGTGTGGGCTCTCGGCTGCATTTTTCTTTGTTATACTGAGCAGAAAAATTCTTGAACTACATGGACGGTAATGAGCCAAGTCTGACCGCATGAAAAGCCAATCTGATCCGGCGGGTTCGCCAAACCGGGAGCTACAGGAAAAAAAGAGATGGATCGAGCCCGTCACGGCCTTGCTTATGGCGCTCGCGACACTCAGCACGGCGTGGTGCTCGTATCAGTCTGCCGCATGGACACGAAAGAGTAATCGGCTGATGAATGAATTTAACGCGCTGGAACGCAAGGCTGGTCTGCTGAGCATCCAAGGGATACAGCAGGCGACAATTCACACCACAATGTTCATGCAAATGCTCGCGGCACAGCAGGGGGGAAATGAACAGCTGGCGAACTTCTACATCGAGCGCTTCCCGCCAGATGTGCGCAAGGCCTACGACGCATGGCTTGCGCAAAAGCCTTTTGAAAATCCGAATGCCGCTCCGCATCCATTTGTGCCGAAGCTCTACGAAGTGCCTGGAACGCGCGAAGCCGCCGAGGCCAACGCTAAGGCTGCAAACAGCCTGCAGGAAGCGCGCAACGCCGGGACTGTTTCCGGTCAGTACCTCGCGAACACTGTTTTGTTTGCCGCAGTGCTTTTCTTTGCCAGTGCGTCGGGAAAGTTCGAGCAGCGCAGGGTGCGTGTCCTTGCATTCGCTTTTGCGGTAGCGGTCTTCGCGTTTGCCGTTATTCGGACGACGATGCTTCCGAAATGAAGGCGCATGCGAGTTCGGCACCGAAGTAATACGGACATCCGGCGCCCCAAAAAGAAGAGAGACTGAGAGACAGGCTCATGGAACATTTCTTCATTCGCGTCTGGGACGACCTCGGCCTGGACATCGCTGCAATCTCCTGCGGGAGAGAGGCAAGGACATCGCCAGTGTCTTTGTTTTTGCTCTGATCCTGGATGTGATTTATCAAGTCATTTCGTTGCACACGGTCTATCCGGGCGGGCGAAGCAGTGCTTGTGGGCATTGTGCTGGCAATCGCCCCGTATCTGCTAGTGCGTTCTCTCATCAACTGTCTGACCCGAAAGCAAACGAGTAATTATGAATAACGAACCTATCGATAAACGATCCGCCACACAACCTGACCCCAGAGTGCAACTCGCCTTTGAGCGCACGTTTCTTGCGTACGAGCGCACCCGGATCGCTTGGGTGCGAACGGCGCTCGCACTGATCTCGTTCGGATTCGTCATTGCAAAGTTTTTTCAGTACCTGCGCGAGAAACAGGGTGAAACCGCTACGGTGTTCAGCCCACGTGCGATTGGCCTTCTGATGATCAGCATCGGACTAGTTGGGTTGATTCTCGCGACTTGGCAGGAGCGACGGGCGCTGAAGGTCTTGCGCGAGCGTTGCCCCGAACTACCGCAATCAATAGCCGGCGTGATGGCCCTGCTGATCGCGTTATTCGGCGTCTTGGCCCTGATTGGCGCCCTGCTGCGATAGGGATCGAATCGGTTTGTCCTCAATGACAAGAAGACATTGTGCACGAACAAATCTACCGGTTCTTAGCAGCGTATGCCTATCGGTCGTGACGGTGTCGGAATTCCACTATCATATTTTCTTTCCCTACGGCCGGTCCGATGTGCAGTGGTGGCGTTTTTAAAAATAGAGCAAGTACATAAAAGACGCGACCATGCCGGTTCAAGTGAAGTACCAGCCTAACGACCTCTGCGTGCTACGCATTAGCGGCATTTTGAAAAGATCCGAATTTGGCGCTGAGGAAACGGAACTCGCCCGTCATATCGACACCGGATCGACACCTCGCTTGCTCGTGATTCTTGAAAACTTTGAAGGCTGGGAGCGCGGCTGCGGATTGGAACGATCTCGATTTTCACATCTCTCACGCGGATAAGATTTCCAAAATCGCCATCATCGCCGAGACGCGTTGAGAGACTATTGCGCGCTTGCTTTTGCAGGAGCGGGAATCCGTTGCGCACCGGTAAAGTTTTTCCGCTTGACGAACTCGAGCAGGCACGAAGCCGGGTTGGCGGAATAAGCTGCCATAGGCCGGCATAACACATCGCTATCGCTGCTTATCGAGCGGTTTCGATGAAGCCGCGGTCACACGCTCCACTTTCGCAGCGAGGTCACCAGCGACGTGCTGCAGCATTACGGTTCGCGTCTCGGGGTTGGCGGTGAGATACCGCTCCAATGCTCCAACTTCCCAACGCATCGCGCGGCCCGGCTCCACTGTCACCGCATCGACCTCAGCCGGAATGCCGCTGAGAATCAGGGCGGAGCCTACGAAGTCACCTGCGATCAGATCACCCAGGACACGGCCATCTCTCGTGACCCGAACTTTCCCATGGACGATTAGCGAGACCGTCTCGGGAAGTTTGCCTTGCTCTATCAGCCGTTGCCCAACCTCAAGCGGGGTCCAGGAACCGATGCTCAGAACCTGGAGCACTTTCCGCGGAGGTAAATCCCGGAAAACGAGCCGTCGAATATCTTCTTCCTCGGGCGTCAGTTTAACCGGACGACGCTCGATGAAAAGGAGCCATGATTGGAGCAGATTGATCGCGGCAAACACGACACTCCAACTGAGCGGCGCCCACAGTTTTGTCGGCTGTAGCACGAAATACGGGATCGAGATGAGCGAGGCTCCCACCGCAAACAAGCGCAACCACAGAATGTCGCGAACGCTATAGGCCACCAATAGCAGCACGTTTGCCGCGTGGATGAAATAGTTTGGAGAGAAGGAGTTCATAGTTATTTCCTCTGTTTGATCAGGTCGCAATAGCGAAGCTCACGGGACAAGTGCGCGACTGCAAGGCGATTCGCACGACCCATTTGGTCGTAAACGCGAATCACCGCATGATGCGACCGGCTGAAAAAAATTACGTGCTTGATTGCTTTGATTAGGCGCGCTGGAAAATCTCTACCTGGATCTCACCGTTACGCGCAACTAACCAACGAAAAACTGGTGACTAAGGCGACTGAGCACTGCGCCGCCTCCGGCGGCGGGGATAAAGCAACCCGCCAAGCAGTGTGACCGCGACGAGAGACGTGAGAAAGATCACATGATACCAAGGTGGAAAGCGTTCCCACAACGTGATCACGGGAAGGAACATGATAAGGAGCAAGCCGGCAAGGGACTTGATCGCAAGCATGCTCCGGTTGGTCACCCATGCAGCGACAAAACCAGCGCAGAGCGAGCAAATGCCGCCAAGCAAGAGCCGCGCCATCAACATTCCCGCTGTGAACGTCCTGGCGACTTCGGCTTCGGAATAGCCTGGCCACGTCGCGCGCAGTACGTGATTACCGACATTGGCGACGATAAACCACACAATCACACCGCTAACCACTCCACCGATTTGCTTCAGCATGTTTGGCTACGGTTAACGTTCACGCAAGCGGGGTGCAGAGAAGGGGTTGTTTGCATAGGTAGTTACGCTTTCCGTCGCCATCGCGGTAGAAAATAGGATAGGGGAATCCCGAGAAGCGTCGCCATAAGGCTGAGGAAGAAAATCAGAGCTGCATGCCTGATGAGAAAGAAAGGCGAATAGCTCTGGTAAAGAGCAAAACCGGGAAGATACCGGTGCCAGGGGACGAGAATTAACAGGAGTAGCCCAAGCACCGAGCAAACCAACATTCCCAACGCGCTGTAGCTTCGAGTATTCCACCAATAGGCACTGCTAAGCCCCAGGGACGCCAGAAGTGTTATCATAAGGCAGATGCCAGCTACACGGCGGAACATCGCACCACCAATCCTAGTTGAATAGTGAAGAAGATCCTTCTCAAGTACTTTGGATATTGCCTCGACCTGATCCGCGGCTTGGCCGGTGACCGACACTCGGCGCGAGTAGTCGCTGAAATCAAGGGTGACGGATGAGATCGGCTTATTGGGCCGGTAATAGGTGTAACAAAACCTGAAAAGTTCTCTCGGGAACGCAACGCTGCTCGCAAGTGAGAAGTGCGGTATCTCGATCTCTTTGCCATGAACGCCAAGCTTCACACTCTCCCGAGCTGAATCTTGCTCGCTGGAAGGACCGTTGGCTGCGGCAATGAGTGACTGGGCCTTTAGTAAAATACTATCAAGATCGGCCGCCGCCAATTTGAGAGGAGGCAGATCGCGACTTTGTGAAAATTCCCGACCTTTAACGGACAGTGTCAATGTCGCGAGCGTTATGTATACGCTCGCGAGAACACCCAAACGCATTGTGGCATTCCTTATTTCAGGATGTACACCCGAAGAATCATTTTACTTAGGAAAAGCTCAACGTTACCAATCAGGTCTGGGCGCGGCCGCGCACACC
>Ga0209056_10002523_pt1 | contig 19680 bp, 15 predicted proteins | sample GraSoiAngelo_114_FD_185876 | JGI IMG/M metagenome (GOLD analysis project Ga0209056, IMG submission 185876) | Grasslands soil microbial communities from the Angelo Coastal Reserve, California, USA - 14_0903_13_40cm (SPAdes) (version 2) | ecosystem: Environmental > Terrestrial > Soil > Grasslands...
CGCAGCTTCCTGGTGTCCGAGCCGGAGCGGGCCAGCGCGTCCACGTAGCGCCCCAGCTCCGCGTAGCGCATCTCGTCCGGCGCCTTGGGCTCGGCGAGCAAGGCCGTGGGCGTCTCGCGCAGCGTCGTGGTCCGGAGCGCAGTGAACTTGAACGTCGGCTCGCGGCCGGGGCCGAGCAGGTAGCGGACCGCGCCGTTGGCGAGCGTCCAGCCGCGCGTCGCCCGCGCCGTGTCGTACGTGGCCCGTTGCGCCGCGACCAGGATCGTCGGGTAGTCCTCCCCCGTCCCCCCGCGCTCCATGATCGGATCCCGCATCTCCGCGCCGTTCGCCCTGAGCTCGAGCGAGCGGATCGAGTACACCCACCCGCTGTCCGCGCGATAGACGAAGGGCGAGAAGCGCGAGATGGTCGGGCGGGCCGCTTTTTCGCCGAGCAGCTCGGCCCGCCGGGCCGAAGCCCCCGGGGCGAGCTCCGTGAGCCCCAAATCCAGGAGCACCACCGCGACCGACGCGACGAGCAGCGGCCGCACCACCCGGTGGAACGAGATGCCCGACGCCTTCGCGGCCGTCAGCTCCGAGTGGCGACCCAGCGCGCCCACGGTGAACACCACTGCGAACAGCACTGCGACCGGGAGCACCAGCGAGATCGTCTCCGGCAGGAAGAACAGGTACGAGTACGCGACCCGCCCCTTGGAGAGCCCCCGGCCGAAGTAGGTTTCGAACTTGTCGGCCAGGTCGATGACCATGACCAGGAACGGGAATCCCAGCGCCGCCAGGAGGCACACCTTGGTCCACTCCCGCAGCACGTAGCGATCGAGCGTGCTCACAGGAGGCTGCGCCAGGCGGGCCGGAGCAATGACACCGGCCAGCTCACCACGCGCCGCACCGCCTCGCCGACGTCGCTCCAGTCGCCGCCGTTGGGAGCGTTGCCCGGCTTGCGGATGCGCCACAGCCCAAACACGCCGGCGGCGGCGAAGATGAGGTTAGGCGTCCACATCGCGAGGAACGGCGACACGACCAGCCGGTCCCCGAGATCCTCACCGACGATCAGTCCGAAATAATAGACGGCGAACACCGCGACGCTCATCCCGATGACGAGCCCCACCCCGCCGCGCTGGAATCGCAGTGCCACGGGCACGCCCACCAGGGCGAAGACCAGGCACGCGGCGGCGATGGCGTATTTCTTCTGGATCTCGACCTCGTAGGTCGCCGCGCGCGTGCGGGCGTCGCGCAGGCGTTGCTGCTCGCCGACGCCCGCGCCCGGCGTGACGTACAGCTGGGTCCCCGGCGTGCGCGGGGGGAGCGGGCGGGGCGGCGGTGTGGCCTGCGGCGTCTGGGCCTCGGCCTCGGGCGGCAGGAGCCACGCGGCGAGCCGTCGCAGTGCCCGGCAGTACAGACCGGGGGGGGCGGTGTCGGGCACGTACGGCACGGGTGGCGCCACGACGGCGGGCGGCAGGAGCCACGCGGCGAGCCGTCGCAGTGCCCGGCAGTACAGACCGGGGGGGGCGGTGTCGGGCACGTACGGCACGGGTGGCGCCACGACGGGCGCGAGGCCGGCGAGCCGTCGCAGGTCGTTTTCCATCACCAGCTGCGCGTCGCCGGCGGCGCGGCTGGCGTCGCGACGCGCCGCGGTCGCGGCCAGGCGCATCTCGCACGTCGACATCTCGCGGTCGCTCTTGTAGGTGTCGTGCTCGGTCTGGGTGAAGATGTTCCCCACGCCCGAGACCCGCATCCGGTTGGTCCGATAGAACGTGCGGTTGAACTGGGCCGGGTCGGTCCGGTTCACCTCCTCGATGTCGCCATCCAGGAGCGTGAGGAACAGGTCCCGCCCGCCGGCGGAGTACGCCATGCGTCCGCTGTCCGCCGTGATGATGCGGCGGCGCTCGGCGTCGCTCAGATCGTAGAGCGTCACGTCCTTGAGCTTGTTCGTATTGCCGTCGATGCGCGAGGCGCGCAGGAAAGTCTGCCCCGGCACCACTTCGTTGATCACCTGCTCCTTGAGCGTGAGCGACGGCTTCTTGCGCGCGATATCCACCTGCAGCGTGCGCAGCTCGTGGTTGGTGCGGGGCAGGAGCTGGTCGTTCCACAAGAACGACAGCAGCGCGACGCCGGTCGCGCCCGCGAGCACCGGCCCCACCACCCGCGCGACGCTCACGCCCCCGGCCTGCAGCGCCGTCATCTCGTTGTCGCCCGCGAGTCGGGTGAACACGTGCAGCACCGCGACCAGCACCGCCATCGGCAGCGTCACGGCCACGATGAACGGCAGCGAGAGCAGGAACACTTCGGCGATCACGCCCGCCGGCAGCCCTTTCCCGAGCAGGCCGGAGAGCTGCTTGGCGACCTGCTGGATGAGCATCAGCGACGTGAGCGCCGCCAGCGCGAAGGCGAGCGGCGCGACGTGCTGGCGGAGGAGATACCGGCTGATGGTGCGCACGATCGGTGGCGCCATTATATTCCGAAGTCCAAGTCCCTACAAGACATCACTACCCTGTGACCATCCGAAAGAGCCGCCTCTGGCGCGCGGCAGCCTGCCTCGCGCTCGGCCTCGCCTGTACCGCACGCGGCGGGGCGAGCCGCCCGCGCGAGTTCGCCGGTCAGCGCGCCTTCACCTATCTCGAGCAGCAGATGCAATTCGGGCCACGCATCCCCGGCACGCCCGCCCACGAGCGCACCGGCGATTGGATCCTCCAGCGACTGCGCGCCACGGCCGACACGGTTGTGGTCCAGGAGATTGCTTTCAAGACCCGGGCCCATCAGGTCCTGCACCTACGCAACTTCTTCGCCCGGTTCCGACCGGCCGTCACGGAGCGGGTCCTGTTCCTCGCCCACTGGGACACGCGGCCCCACGCGGACCAAAGCCAGAACCTCGGCCAGCAGCGCCTCCCGGTGCCCGGCGCGAACGACGGGGCGTCCGGGGTGGCGCTCCTCCTCGGCCTCGCCGATGCGCTCAAGGCGAAGCCGCCCGCGATCGGTGTCGACCTGCTGTTCACGGATGGCGAGGACTATGGAACCTCTTGGTCTGCTTGGGAGGCCGATACCAGCGATGTCCTCATCGGCTCCCGCTACTTCGCTGCCCACCAGCCCCCCGGCTACCAGCCGCTGTTCGCCGTGCTGTTCGATATGGTCGCGGACAAGGACCAGCAGTTCTACTACGAGGGCAACTCGCAGGCGGGGGCGCCCGAGGTGGTGGACCGGGTGTGGCGGGTCGCCGCCGACTTGGGCTACGGGCGCGTCTTCATCCCCGGCGTGAAGCAGACGTTGACCGACGATCACGTCGCCCTGCAGAAAGCGGGCATCCACGCGATCGACGTCGTGGACTTCGACTACCCGTACTGGCACACGACGGAAGACACGATCGATAAGGTGAGCGCGGCGTCGCTCCAAGTAGTTGGCGATGTAGCGGTGGCGTTGGTGCGGTAACAATGCGGAATGCGGAGTGCGGAATGCGGAATTGAAATGAGAGGTCGAGGCGCGCGGCGACGCTTCCACTGACATTCCGCATTCCACATTCCGCATTCGTGAACCGCAATTTCTGGGCGATACGCGCATAGAACGGACACCGCATGTTGGCTGGCGAGCCGTTAGGGTGCGCCCATGGACGACCGCCGCGCCGCGCTGCTGCTCGCCCTCCTCGCACTGGCGGGCGCGGGGGTACGCCTGGCGCTCGCGCCCGCCACGGCCGCGGCGCCGGGCGACGTGCGACTCGTGTCCGTCGATACGCCGCCCCCCGGAGGGCTCTCCGCTACCGCGCGGAACGCCGCCCGGCTCGCGCGGCCCCTGCTCCCCGGTGAGCGCGTCGACCTCGACCGCGCCGACGTGACGGAGATCACGCGTCTCCCGCGAATCGGTCCTGCCTTCGCGCAGCGGATCGTCGCCTGGCGCGAGCAGCACGGTCCGTTCGGCGGACTGGCGCGGTTCGACAGTGTGCCGGGAGTGGGGCCGAAGCTGCTCGAGAGCTTGCGAGGTTACGTGATGTTTTCGGGGGTGATCCCGTCCGCGCCTTGACTTCCCTTCGCCGCCAACTATGTTATGCTGTTCATTTTCAACGAGTTGCGTACGGCGACCGCGGCAGCTACCTCCGACAAGCTGGGTGAGATCCTCCTGCGGGAGGGGCTGATCACCCAGGATCAGCTCAAAAAGGCGCTCCTCGAGCAGAAGAACACGGGGATGCGCCTCGGCTACACCCTCGTGAAGCTGGGCTTCGTCGAGGAGACCGAAATCTCCAAGATGCTGGCCCGCCAGTACCGCATGCCGGCGGTCGACCTGTCCCGCTTCGAGGTCGACCCCAAGATCATCAAGCTGCTCCCCCCCGACGTCGCCATCAAGCACACCGTCCTGCCCCTCAAGCGCGAGGGCCGGACCCTCACCGTCGCGATCGCGGACCCGAACAACGTCACGGCGATCGAGGACATCAAGTTCATCACGCGCTGCGACGTGTTCCCGGTGATCGCGGGCGAGTACACCCTCCGGAACGCGATCGACAAGTATTACCAGCAATCCGACGCCCAGCTGCAGACGCTGCTCAAGGACATCGAGGCCGCGGACGATCTCGAGGTCGTCGAGGAGCAGACGGACGAGGACGTCAAGGCGCAGGATCTGGCCGACGACGCGCCGGTGGTGAAGCTGATCAACGGACTGCTCACGGACGCGGTGAAGCGGGGGGCGTCGGACATCCACATCGAGCCGTTCGAGCACGAGATGCGGGTGCGGTACCGCGTGGACGGGGCGCTGCACGAGGTGATGAAGCCGCCGATCAAGATGCGAGCGGCACTGACGTCGCGCATCAAGATCATGGCGCAGCTGAACATCGCGGAGCGGCGCGTGCCGCAGGACGGCCGCATCAAGCTCAAGTTCGGCGCCAAAGTGATCGACTACCGTGTCTCGACGCTGCCGGTGCTGTTCGGCGAGAAGATCGTGCTCCGGATTCTCGACAAGGGCAACCTGACGCTCGATCTGACGAAGTTCGGCTTCGAGCCCAAGGCCGAGCAGGAGCTGTTGCGGGCGATCCTGAACCCGTACGGCATGGTGCTGGTGACGGGCCCGACGGGGTCGGGCAAGACCACGACCCTGTACTCAGCGCTGTCGCGCATCAACCAGATCGACGTGAACATCATGACCGCCGAGGATCCCGTCGAGTACAACCTGATGGGGATCAATCAGGTGCTCGTGCGCAACGACGTGGGGATGACGTTCGCGGCGGCGTTGAAGGCGTTCCTGCGGCAGGACCCGAACATCATCATGGTGGGCGAGATCCGCGATCTCGAGACCGGCTCGATCGCGATCAAGGCGGCCCTCACGGGCCACCTGGTGCTCTCCACACTGCACACCAACGACGCGCCGTCCACGGTGACCCGCATGATCGACATGGGGATCGAGCCGTTCAACGTGGCGAGCGCGGTCAACCTGATCGTGGCGCAGCGGCTGGTGCGCCGCGTGTGCTCCGAGTGCAAGCAGGAGCACCAGTACACCGACGAAGAGATCCACGCCTTCGGCATCGCCCCGGCCGAAGCGGCGAAGCTGACGTTCTACAAGGGCGCGGGTTGCGACACCTGCAACGGCTCGGGGTACAAGGGCCGGCAGGGGCTGTACGAGGTCATGGCCATGACCAGCGCGGCGCGGCGCATGGTCCTGAAAGGCGGATCGACCGAGGAGCTGCGGGAGCAGGCGGTGAAGGACGGCATGCTCACGCTCCGCATGGACGGCATGCTGAAGGTGAAGCGCGGCATCACCACCCTGGAAGAAGTCGTAAAGGAGACAGCGGCATGACCGCAGGCGCTTCGCCGTCGGTGAATCTGCGCACCTTGCTCGAGGAGATGATCGAGCGGGACGCGTCGGACCTGCACATCGTGGCGGGCGAGCGTCCCAAGCTGCGCGTGGATGGGGACATCGTGAACTCGTCGGCGGAGGCGGTGCTCACGCCCAAGGACACGCTGTCGGTCGCGTACTCGGTGCTCACCGAGAACCAGAAGAAGCGGTTCGAGCTCGAGAACGAGCTCGATTTCTCGTTCGGGATCCAGAACCTCGCGCGGTTCCGCGGCAACTGCTTCAAGCAGCGCGGCTGCGTGTCGCTCGTGATCCGGCAGATCCCCTTCAATGTGCGGACCTTCGAGGAGCTGGGCCTGCCGGGCGTCGTGGCGAAGCTGGCCGAAAAGCCGCGCGGCCTGGTGCTCGTGACGGGGCCCACGGGGTCGGGCAAGAGCACCACGCTCGCGGCGATGATCGACAAGATCAACAAGGAACTGAAGGGGCACATCATCACGGTGGAGGACCCGATCGAGTTCATCCACCGCCATCAGAGCTGCATCGTGAACCAGCGCGAGATCGGCACCGACACCAACAGCTTCGCGGCGGCCCTCAAGTACGCGCTGCGGCAGGACCCCGATGTCGTGCTGGTCGGCGAGATGCGCGATCTCGAGACGATCGCGGCCGCGCTGACGATTGCCGAGACGGGGCATCTGGCGTTCGCCACGCTGCACACCAATTCGGCGATGGAGAGCATCAACCGCATCATCGACGTGTTTCCGTCGCACCAGCAGGCGCAGGTCCGCGCCCAGTTGTCGTTCGTGCTCGAAGGTGTCATCACCCAGACGCTGCTGCAGAAGGCCAAGGGCCGCGGCCGCGTGATGGCGTGCGAGATCCTCATCATGACCCCCGCGGTGCGGGCGCTGATTCGGGACCAGAAGATCGAGCAGATCCCGTCGATGATGCAGGCGGGCAAGAAGCACGGGATGCAGACGCTGAACGATGCGCTCTACCAGCTGTACGTGGGCCGCGAGGTCACCAAGGACGAATGCCTGCGGGTGACCTCGACCCCGAACGAGTTCCTGCGGATGATCGGCGAGCCGCCGCTCGACGAGAGGGAGCCGTTGACGTCCGGCGGGCAGCCCACCGTCGGCGCGTCCAAGGTGGCGGCGCGCCGCTAGGCGCCCCGGAGGGAGTGAGCCATGCCGCTCTTCCAGTACACCGCCCGCACGCTCAAAGGCGATCTCGTCAACGACAAGATCGACCTGCCGACCCGCGACGACGTCATCGCGCACCTGCGCAAGAACCGCATGGTCGTGGTGCAGGTCCGCGCCGCGCCCAAGGAGTTCAAGCTCAACTTCAAGTTCGGCGGCGGCGTCAAGACCCGCGACGTCGTCGTGTTCACCCGCCAGTTCGCCACGATGATCAACGCCGGCCTGCCGCTCGTCCAGGCGCTCGACATCCTGGCGCAGCAGACCGAGAATAAGATCCTCGCCGACGTCACCCGGCAGGTCGTCTATGACGTCGAGAGCGGCCAGACGCTCGCCGACGCGCTGCGCAAGCACCCCAAGGCGTTCAGCGACCTGTACGTCAACATGGTCGCGGCCGGGGAAGCGGGCGGCATCCTGGACACCATCCTCGTCCGGTTGGCGGAGTTCCTCGAGAAGAACGACTCGATCGTGCGGAAGGTGAAGGGAGCGATGATCTACCCCGGCGTCATCATGTCGGTGGCGGTCATCGCGATCTCCGTGCTGCTCATCTTCGTCATCCCGACCTTCCAGAACATGTTCGCGTCCGTGAACCTGCAGCTGCCGCTGCCGACCCGCATGGTGATCGGCGCGAGCAACGTGCTCAAGGACTACTGGTGGGCGATCATCGGGATCATCGCGGGCGCCCTGTTCGCCCTGAGAAGCTACTACCAGACCGCGCCGGGGCGCCTCCAGATCGATACGCTGCTGCTCAAGACGCCGGTGCTGGGCGACGTCCTCCGCAAGGCGGCCGTGTCGCGGTTCACGCGCACGCTCGGCACGCTGATCTCCTCCGGCGTCTCGATCCTCGACGGCCTCGAGATCACGGCGCGCACCGCCGGGAACATGGTGATCCACAACGCCGTGATGGAGTCGCGCGCCTCGATTGCCGGCGGCGAAACGATCGCCGCGCCGCTCGCCAAGTCGAAGGTGTTCCCGCCGATGGTGATCTCGATGATCTCCGTGGGTGAGCAGACCGGCGGCATGGACGAGATGCTCTCGAAAATCGCCGACTTCTACGACGACGAGGTGGATGCGGCGGTGAGCGCGCTGCTGTCGCTCATGGAGCCGGTCATGATCGTCGTGCTCGGCGTCATCGTGGGCGGCATGGTCATCGCCATGTACCTGCCGATCTTCGACATGGTGAACGCGGTGCAGTAGCGCCGCAGATGAGCGCCCCCGTCCCCCCCGTCCCCCCTGTCCCCCCCGCCCCCCGGGAGCCGAGGCCGGCCCGGACGGGCACGCTGCGTCACGACACCGTCCCGATGCGCCTGTACCACGACGCGAAGCGGCTCGGCGCCTGGGACCCGCGGAGCCTCGACCTGCGGCGGGACGTCGACGATTGGGCCCGCTTCACTGTCGCCGAGCGCGACGTGCTGCTCCGCCTCACCGTGCTGTTCCAGGCCGCGGAAGAGAGCATGACCCGCGACCTCCTGCCGCTCGTCATGGCGGTGGTGCGCGAGGAGCGCCTCGAGGAGCAGTTGTTCCTCACCACCTTCCTCGCCGACGAGGCGAAGCACACCGAGTTCTTCCGGCGCGTGCTCGACGAAGTCTGCCGCCAGTCCGGGGATCTCCAGCGCTATCAGACGCCGAGCTTCCGGCGACTCTTTGCCGAGCGCCTCCCCGACGCGATGCAGCGGCTGCTGGCCGATCCGTCCCCGGCCGGCCAGGCCGAGGCGCTCGTGACCTACAGCCTGGTCGGCGAAGGGGTGCTCGGCGACGCGGGATACCACGTCTTCTCGACCGCCCTGGCACGGGGCGACTCGATGCCCGGGTTCCGCGAGGGTCTCCGGCATGCCCAGGCCGACGAAGATCGGCACATGGCCTACGGCCTGTTCCTCCTCTCCCGCCTCGTGGCCCAGGACCGGGAGGTGTGGAGCGCGGTGAGCCGGCGGATGGAGGAGCTGCTGCCGCTCACGCTCGGCATCGTGAGCGAGTTCTTCGAGCCGTACGACCCCATGCCGTTCGGGCTCTCGCTCGACGACACGGTCCAGGACGCGATCGCCCGGTTCGCGAGCCGCTGGGCGGCCTTGGAGGAGGCGAAGGAACGGGGGCGCGCGCTCGCCGGCACGCCCGGCACCGAGCAGGTGGTCCGAGATATCCTGGGATGGGTCGGCGATCAGCTGCAGCCGGTCCCGATCGAGGTGCGCCGGGAAGGAACGGGCCCCGTCTACACGTTCCACGTGGGCTCGGGACGCGCGTCGGAGGGAGCACTGTTGATCACGCAGGAGGTCGTCGCGCACCACACCGCCGCCGACGTGATCGCGGCCCTGCGCGCCCATCGCGTTCCCGAGCGGCTGCGGGCGGCGGGCCGGAGGCGGCTGACCTGCATCAGCGCCGGCGGCAAGATCATCGTGCAGCCGCCGGAATGACCCCTGGGGGCGCCTAGGGGCCGGACGCGGCGCCCGCGAGACCCGGCAGCTCGAGCCACTGTCGCGGGAAGCGCGGCAGGAACTTCACGTGGCGGTTCACGACCGCCTGCACCCGCCGCCACCAGCAAACGATCGGCTGGGCCGCCCGGCCGACGCTCACCACGGCGAACGGGATCGAGTCCGCCACCACGGTCCGCAGGTCCGGCTGGCTGAGGGAGCAGAGGTCCTCCGGCGTTCTCAGCCCGAAGCTCGAGTCCGGGCCGACCCACGGATGGTTGTGCCACACGGCGAGGGTGGTGGCCGGCGGGCAGGGGAGCGGGGTCACCGCGTCGACGCTGGAGTGCACGATGTCCGGCATCGCGAACTCCCTGACCAACGCCGTGTCTCCCACGACGGTGCCCTGCAGGCACAGCACGACTTCCCGGTCGAGACCGGCCGCCAGGAGGCTGAGGCGTCGGAGCAGCGACGGAGCGAGCACCAGGCGTTTCAGCGGTTGGGAGTTGAGGATCGCGGAGTCGGCCGGGGTCAGGGCGGCCTGGCCCGCTGCGGGAGCGGGAGCCGCGAGCGCTCCGACCATCAACCACACCGTGACACACACCGCGCGCCCCATTCCCTACAATAGCGAAAGTCGGGGTGGGGAACGACGTGCCGCCCGATGGAGTGCGCGTGCGATCCGCTACTGTGCGCTGGGCTTCCGGCCAGCGCCTGTGCTCTTGCACTTTGCCACACCATCAACAATAGTTCCAAGCCGCAAGCCGATAGCCGTACGTGGTGTAACAGCCTTGCGGCCAACAGGTTGCCTGCGGTCCGAAGCTCCCGGTTCGCCTTGCGACTTGGCGGCCTTGCGGTCGTCTTGGGGCTTACGCTTTTCGGCTTGCGCCTGTCTTCAGAGGGACATGCTTACGGCTTACGACTTTCGGCTTGCGGCTGGCTCGTGACCTGGCTCGTGGGTGACCGGCGGGGGTCAGTCCTCCCGACGCCGCAGAGTCTGCTGCGGTCGGTGTACGCGGGACGGCTGTGCGTCGCCGGCGCGATCTACCTGGCGGCGGCGCTCAAGTTCGCGGTCGCGGCTCCGCTCGACCTGCTCGTCACGTCGTTCGTGCTGGTCGCGGCCGTCGTGGTGACGATCGCCTCCTACTGGTACACCCACCTGTCGCGCCGCACGCCCGGCCGGACATTCCTGTACGGGCAGGCCCTGTTCGACGTGGCTCTGATCACCACGGTCGTGCACATCACGGGCGGTCCGCAGAGCGACCTGACGCCGCTGTACGTCCCGCTGATCGCGGTGACGGCGGTGCTGATGCCGCCGGCGAGCACCGGCTTGATCACGGCGCTCGTCGGGATCGTCTACTTCGCGGACGTGTTCTTCGGGCACACCACGCCGATGACGGCGCAGGTTGGGCTGCAGCTGCTGGTGTTCGCGGCGGTGGCGGCGGTGACCGCCTATTTCGCGAGCCGCGTGTCGGTGATGGGGGCGGAACGGGAGGCGCTGGCGGGGGAGCTGCGCCAGGCCCGACTCGAAGCGGCGGACGTCCTGCGCAGCGTCCCGACCGGGATCGTGACGGTGGATCAGGCGGGCCACCTGCTGTACTGCAATCCGGCGGCCGAGCAGATCCTCGGATTCAAGGAGCGTCAGTGGCGCGGGCGCCCGATCATGCCGGAGTTCGCGAAGATCGCCCCCGAGTTCTGGGCCGCGATCACCGCGACCGCGCGGCGCGGCGTGCGGGCGATGCGTGTGGAGGCCACGGTGCGGCGTGCCGATCGCACGTTCCCGATCGGCGTGACGACCACCACGCTGGACGTCGAGCCGGCGGGTGAGCCCCGGGTCACCGCGATCTTCACCGACATCTCGGACTCGAAGCGGCTCGAGGAGCTCCACCTGCGCGCGGAACGGCTCGAGGCGGTGGCGGAGCTGTCGTCCAGCCTGGCGCACGAGATCAAGAACCCGCTCGCCTCGATCCGCTCGTCGGTGGAGCAGCTGGGCCGGGCCAAGCGGGTGAACGCCGACGAGAAGTTCCTGACGTCGCTCGTGGTGCGCGAGACCGACCGGTTGTCGCGTCTGCTCTCGGAGTTTCTCGATTTCTCCCGCGTGCGCGCCACGGAGTGCCGGCCACTCGACCTGCGCACCGTAGCGGCCGCGGCGATCCGCCTCGTGCGGGAGCACCCGGACTGTCCCGAGGACGCCGTCATCGATCTGACGGGCGACGCGACTCCCATGGAGGGCGACGAGGACCTGTTGCACCGGGTCGTGTCGAACCTGGTGCTGAACGCCGTCCAGGCCACGGGCAAGGGCGCGCGCGTCGTGGTGCGCACGGGACGGCCCGCCGCCCACGAACTGCCGGGGGGCGCCGGCATCGAGACCCCCGTATCCCTGGCGGTGAGCGACAACGGCCCGGGTATCCCCGAGAACCTGCGGGCCCGCCTGTTCGAGCCGTTTGTGACGGGTCGCGTGGGCGGCACCGGCCTCGGCCTCGCCATCGTGCAGCGTGCCGTGGACGCGCACCGCGGCCTGGTGCTCGTGGACTCCACGCCGGGGCAGGGGACGACGTTCACGGTCTACTTCCCCGCCGCCCGGCGGAAAGAGGAAGCAGCATGAGCCAGCAGCCATCGATTCTGGTCGTCGACGACGAGATGGGGATCCTGGACGTGCTCCGGATCCTGTTGAAAGGGGAAGGGTTCGACGTCACCACCGCCCAGGGTGGGAAAGCGGGGCTGGAGGCGCTGAAGGGGAACCCGCCCGACATCGTGCTCACAGACATCAAGATGCCGGGCGTCTCGGGCACCGAGATCCTCGCCGCGGTGCGGGACCAGGACCCGGAGACCCCGGTCATCCTGATGACCGCCCAGGCCTCGCTCCAGAGCGCGATCCAGGCGGTGAACCAGGGGGCGTTTTACTACATCCAGAAGCCGTTCTCGAACGACGACCTCGTCGCGATTTGCCGGCGCGCGGCGGAGCAGCGCCTCCTCAAGGCCGAGAACAAGCAGCTCAAGCAGGAGATCCGGCGGCGCGAGCGCTCCGGGCTCGTGAAGCCGCTGGGCAAGTCGCGCGCCTTCCAGGAGGTGCTGAAGCTCGCCGAGCAGGTGGCGCCCACCGAGAGCACGGTGCTGATCCAGGGAGAGTCGGGCACGGGGAAGGAGGTCATCGCGCGCTACATCCACGAGCTGTCCGCGCGCGCGGATGGCGGATTCTTTTCGCTGAACTGCGGCGCGCTCCCGGAGAGCCTCCTCGAGTCCGAGCTGTTCGGCCACGTGAAGGGATCGTTCACGGGTGCGGTTCGGGACAAGCAAGGTCTGTTCGCCGCGGCGCGCGGCGGCACGTTCTTCCTGGACGAGATCGGCGAGATGTCGCCCGCCACGCAGGTGAAGCTGTTGCGCGTGCTGCAGGAGCGGGAGGCGATCCCCGTGGGCGGCACCGAGCCCATTCCCGTGGACGTCCGGGTCGTGGCCGCCACCAACCGCGACCTCGAGGACGACATCAAGCGCGGCCGTTTCCGCACCGACCTGTACTACCGGCTGAACGTGATCGCCATTCATCTCCCGCCATTGCGCGACCGGCGCGACGATATCCAGATCCTGTGGGAGGAGTTCCTGAGCCGCATCGCCAAGGAGCGCGACGAGCAGCCGAAGGCGCTCGCGGAAGACGCGAAGGGCGCGCTGCTCGCCTACGACTGGCCCGGCAACGTCCGCGAGCTCGAGAACGCCCTCGAGCGGGCGGTGGTGCTCAGCAAGGCAACGACGATCGACCTCGCGGCCCTGCCCGACAAGCTGACGGAGCGCCGCGTCGAGCCCCTCGTCGCGGAGCGGCCGCACGCCAACCCCACCCTCGACGTGATCGAGCGTGCCTACATCACCTGGGTGCTGCAGAGCGAGGGCGGCAACAAGACCCGCGCCGCCGAGGTGCTCGGCATCGATCCCTCCACCCTGTACCGCAAGCTCAGCCGGTACGAGGGTGGTGTACCGGAGTAACTGGGTGGCCGTACGGGTGATGCCGAAGGGACTCGGAGTGGCGTTCGTCGTGGTGTGCGCGACTTCGGCCGCTGCTGCGCAACATGCGCCCTGGCCCTTGCGGGTGATCGGACTCGTGCGGGACCCCGCGGGAGCGCCGGTGGCCGGTGCGGTGGTCTGGGTCAATTTGCCGTGCCAAATCACGTTCACGGGAAAGGACGGACGCTTCGAGCTGGCGACGCCGGTGTCGGATAGCGCGCGCCGCGCGGCTTCCTTCGTTGCGGGACGTCGCGCGCTCGACCAGTGACCGCCAGATCCGAGTTTTCATCCACGGTGGGGCGGGGACGCCGGATCGCGCGGCGATCCTGCGTCGCAGCCGGGGGCGCGTGTCCGGCGAGGTCTGGCTCTGGTGGCTGCTCGATCCGACGTTCGGTCTCGACCCTGCGACAACCGCGCGCCTTCGCGCCGGCGCCTTCGGGTGCGCCGACGCTCCCTGGCAGTGGGGAACCGTGCTCGAAGCCTCGATCCCGGCCTGGCGCGCCGTTTTGGTTTGCCGCGCGACCCTCCCGGTCACTCCCGACTGGCAGGGCATGGGGCACCGGCTGGACAGCCTCGGGGTGTGGCGCCTGCCCGACCAGACAGCCCGTCTCCACAATCGCCGTCCCTTCGTGACGGACGGCGCCATGGTCACCCTGGAGATGGTCGACGGACGGGCGTACCGGTTGGTCCGGCACGGGCATCCCGACTCGATCGCGGCGCCCGGGGCAGAGCGAGCGGCGGCCATCGCTCGTGCGTTACAGGACGCGTTTCAGGCGGTCAAGTTGGACCCCGCCCGATGGACTCCCCCGCCCGTCACGTTTCACATTGCCGGGACGGTTCGCGACAGCGCGGGTCGACCTATCTCCGGCGCGCGGGTCGCGGTCCCCGCGCTCCCCTTCTCGGTCAGGACGGCGGCGGATGGGGGATTCGACGTGCCGTTTCCCGTACCCTTCACGGCGTCGCTCACCGTCGAGAGCCCCGGCTACCGTCCCGTGCGCTATCGCGTCGAGTACCTGCCCCGGCCGAGTTACGGTCCTGGAACCCGCATACGAACCGAGATTGTGCTTCAGGTGGTACCCGACACGACGGTTGTGTCCGATTCGCCAGGACACTACATCAGGATCCGCGGGTCCACCGGACCGCCGTTCGTGGCGCGCGACGCCCCCCCCTGGGCCACTCGCGTCCGTTACGGCGGCGGGCCCTCGATGGGGGCGCCGCGTTCGGATTTCGATGGCTCAACACCGCCGCTCAACCGCGATGTGCTCGGCTGGAACGTAGCGCCGCCCATCGTGCTGCTGCGCATCCAAGACCGGCTGGTTGCATTCCCGTCGAACGCGTCGATGGGTGAGTTCGGCTTCGCCGTGCAGCTGGATCTGTCGCCACGCATCCTCGGCGTGGCGACGTGGTGATGCGTCCGCGCTGGATCCATGCGACCAGCTGAGGCCCTCGATCAGGTCGGGGCCGCGACCCTCGAGCGCATGGCCGCGGCCCCCCGCTACAATCGATGGATGTTCGACCGGCTGCGTCCCTGGGTGGGCCGCCGCGTGCTCGAGATCGGGGCCGGGATCGGCAACATGTCGGCGTTCCTGGTCGACCGCGAGCGGGTCGTGCTCACCGACACCGAGCCGTATTACCTCGGCCGGTTGCGCGAGCTGTTCGCGGGGCGGCCGCACGTGTCCGTCGCCGAGCTGCGGCTGCCCGCCGTGAGCCCCGGGCTCCTCGCCGAGCGGCTCGATACGGTCGTGTGTCTGAACGTCCTGGAGCACATCGAGGACGACCGGGCCTCGCTGCGGACGATGCACCAGCTGCTGCAGCCGGGCGGACGGCTCGTCCTGCTCGTCCCGTCGCTGCGCGCGCTGTACGGCACCCTGGACGATGCGCTGGGACACTTCCGCCGCTACGTCCCCGACGAGTTGTCGGAAAAGCTCGGGGCGGCGGGTTTCCACCTGCGCCATCTCGAGTACTTCAACCTCGCCGGCGTCCCGGGATGGTGGTTGGCGGGTCGCGTGCTGCACCGCCGGCTCATTCCCACAGGCGCGCTGCGCTGGTACGAAGCGCTGGTGCCGCTGTTCCGGCTGGAGCGGCTCCTCCCCTGGCGGATCGGTCAGTCGCTCATCGCCATCGGGGAAGTGCCTGCCTGATGTCGCGCCTCCGGTTGCCCGACGACGTGCTGCTGTCGGTCGTCGTGCCGGCGTATAACGAGGCGACGACGATCGTCGCCGCGCTGCGGCAACTCAAGGAGGTCCCGCTGCGGCTCGAGGTGATCGCCGTGGACGACGCGTCGACCGACGGCACCGGCGCCATCCTCGACGGTCTGGCGGGCACGGGGCTCGTGCAGCGGGTGCTCCACCACACGACGAACCGCGGCAAGGGCGCGGCGCTCAAGAGTGGGATCGCTGCGGCCACGGGCACCGTGATCGTGGCCCAGGACGCCGATCTCGAGTACGATCCCGCGGAGCTTCCTCGCCTGCTGGCGCCGATTAAAGAGGGCCGCGCCGACGCCGTCTACGGCTCGCGCTTCCAGGGCGGCCCGCACCGCGTGCTGTTCTTCTGGCACGCCGTCGGCAACAACCTGCTCACGCTTGTCTCCAACATGTTCACCAATCTGAACCTCACGGACATGGAGACCTGCTACAAGATGGTCCGAGCCGACCTCCTGAAACGCCTGCCGCTCACGGCCGAGCGGTTCGGGATCGAGGTCGAGCTGACGGCGCGGCTCGCGCAGGCGGGCGCGCGCATCTGGGAGCTGCCCATCTCCTACAGCGGCCGCACCTACGCCGAGGGGAAGAAGATCACTTGGCGCGACGGGCTGGCGGCGATGTTCCACATCCTGCGGTACAACCTGTTCCCGCCGCGCGGGAAATGGCGTGAGCGCTAGGCGCCAGTACGCCGCCGTGGCCGCCTGCGCCGCGGTCGTGTATGTCGGGGCGCTCTGGAATCACTTTGCGCTGGACGACAACCAGATCGTCCAGTTCAACAAGCTCGTGCTCCAGCTCAGCGGGGTGTGGCGGGCGTTCGTGAGCCCCTACTGGCCGCCGGTCATCGGGGGCGGCCTGTATCGTCCGCTGCCGCTCGCCTCGTACGCCATCGACTGGCAGCTCGGCGGCGCCGCCTGGTGGTTTCACGCGGTGAACGTCGCCTGGCACGCTGGAGCGACCGTTGCTGTCGCGTGGCTGGCGCGACAGTGGAGCGGCGAGCGGGCGGCGCTTGCCGCCGGGCTGCTGTTCGCCGTCCACCCGGTCCATGTCGAGGCCGTCGCCAACATCGTGGGGCGCGCCGAGCTGATGGCCGCGCTGTTCGCCATCCTTTCTGTGTACGCGGCGCTGGCGCACGATCGCCTGTGGTGGAGCGCGGCCGCGCTCGCCGCCGGTCTCCTGAGCAAGGAGAACGCGTTGGTCGCGCCGGCGCTCATCGTCTGGGGTTGGATGATGCAGATCGTGCCGCCGCCATCGCGGCGACGCATGGCGGCGTACGCCGGCGTCTGGCTCGCGCTCGGGACCGTGTACGTCGTGGTGCGTTGGAACGTACTGGGCCACGAGCTGGTGGGCCGGCCCGCACCCGTGTTCTTCGGCGCGACTCCCGTCGCCGTCCGCCTCACGGCTGTGGCGGCGCTCGCGGATGTCGCGCGGCTCCTCATCTTTCCGCTCACGCTGCGCGTCGACTATTCGCCCGCCGAGCGCACCCTCGTCGCGACCCCCCTCGACCCCCGATTCGCGCTCGGGCTCTTGTGCGTTGCCGCCTGGGGCGCGCTCCTGTGGCTCACCTGGCGACGCGGGCGCCGAGTCGAGGCGTTCGGGCTCGGCTGGATTGCGATCGCCCTCTTTCCGGTGTCGAACCTCGTCGTCCCCGTGGGAGTGCTCCTGGCGGAGCGGGCGCTGTATCTGCCGTCGGCCGGACTCGCCCTTGCGGCGGGGGCATGGCTCAAGGACCTCGAGGCGCGCCGGCTGGCGTTGGTCCTGAGCCTGCTCGTCGTGGCCGGGGGCGTCCGGAGCGCGCTCCGCGTTCCGGTGTGGCGGGACACGCGAGCGATGATCACCAGCGAGCTCGAAGATTCCCCGAGCTCGTTCGCGGGGCCCGCCCACATGGTGGTGATGTACTTGACCGGGCATCAGCCGGCCGAGGCGCTCGAGGCGTATCGCAGAGCCACCGAGATTTACGACGTGACGCTGCCGTGGCTCCAGATCCAGGGCGCCGAGGCGGCGTTCGCGACGGGGCACGCCGCCCTGGCCGATTCGCTGCTCGATCGCGTCGAGCTGGTGTGCCGGCCCTGCGATTTCTACTACCGGTACGAGGCTTCCGTCGCCCGAGCCCGCGGCTATCCGGTCGCGGCCGACTCGTTTGCCGCCCGCGTCGGAAGGGCGCCGGACCCGATCCATGAGCGCTAAGCGGATCTATCTGGCCGTCGCCTTGTGCGCCGTGGTGGTCTACCTCGGCGCGCTCTGGAACGAGTTCGCCCTCGACGATCTCCCCATCATCGTGGTGAACCCGCTGGTCGCGCACCCGTCGGGGATCTGGCGCGCGTTTGCCGCGCCCTACTGGGCGGCAGACTTCGGCGGTCACATGTACCGGCCGTTGGTGATCGCGGGGTACGCCCTCGACGCGCTCATGGATGGGACGGCCTGGTTCCACGCCGTCAACCTGCTGTGGCACGCCGGCGCCGCCGTGGCGGTGGCGGCCCTGGCCCGGCGCTGGATGGACACGGCGGGGGCGCTCGTCGCCGGGGTGCTGTTCGCCGTTCATCCCGTGCACGTGGAGGCGGTCGCGAACGTCGTGGGTCGAGCGGAGCTCATGGCGGCCCTGTTCACGGTGCTCGCCGTGTATGCGGCGCTGGCTCGCGAACATGCCGGCTGGAGCGCCGCCGCGCTGGCCTTCGGCCTCCTCTCCAAGGAGAACGCGGCGGTCGCACCGGCCCTCGTGGTGTGGGCGTGGATGCTCGGCCTCGACCGACCCGACCGGCGCCGGATGGTCTCGCTCCTCGTCGGTTGGGTGGTGGTGGGCGCCGCGTACGCCGCCGTGCGCACGCTGGTGCGCCAGCCGTTCGGCGGGTACATGAGCATCGCGCCGATGTTCATCGGCCAGTCGTGGCTCACGGTGCGGCTCACCGCGGTGGCCGCGCTCGCGGATGTGGCGCGCCTGCTCGTCTTCCCGCTCACACTGCGGGTGGATTATTCCCCGAACGAGCGCACCGTGGTGACGTCCCCCTTTGACCTTCGATTCGCGAGCGGGCTGTTTTGCGGCCTGGCGTGGGCCGCGCTCCTGCTGGTCGCCTGGAGGCGCGGGAAGAAGCTCGAGGCGTTCGGACTCGGCTGGATCGGCGTCGCCTTCTTGCCCGTGGCCAACTTCCTCTATCCCGCGGGCTTCTACGTGGCCGAGCGTACGCTCTACTTACCGTCGGCCGGGCTGGTGCTGGCCGTGACCGCCGCCCTCTCCCGCCTGCCGCGCGAACGGCTGCGCCTGGTGGTCGCCACCCTCTGCCTCCTGGGTGGTATCCGCACCGCGCTGCGCGTTCCCAAGTGGCGCGACGATAATGCGGTCACCCAGAGCATCCTCGAAGACTCGCCGGGCTCCTACGGGGGCCCGGTGCGCATGGCCGGCGTTTACCTCGACCGGCACGAACCTGCCAAGGCGCTGGGCGCGGCCCGCATCGCGGCGGGCATCATGCCCTATGACCCCTGGGTTTACGCGACCGGCACCGTGGCGGCGCTCGCGATGGGCGACTCTCGAGCGGCCGATTCGCTCGTCGCCCGGCTCGAGCGCTTCTGCTCCGGACCGTGCGCCGCCGGCTACCTGCGTTACGAGGCAACGATGGCACGTGCCCACGGCTATCCGGGGACGGCGGACTCGCTGCTGGCCCGCGCGGCTCGTCTCCAGCTCCCTTGAGGCGGCAAGATGCCGCGCTGCGGTCGGCCCGGTGCCTTGCAAAAGTCCCGAATTCACGTATAGCTGCGGGGTGTACCAAGAGCAGCCGCTAGCGGCATAACATATTGTCACAGAACTCCTTACGCATCTCTCGGCGACGCAGGGCACGGGGCTTGCTTCACCCACCCGTGGGAAATTGCGCTTCACGTGGTTTTGGGTAGTCATGAGATAGACTTCAACGGGGGTACAGTCAGATGAACCGCAAGGGTTTCACACTCATTGAGCTGCTGATCGTGGTGGTGATCATCGGCATTCTGGCCGCCATCGCGATCCCGAAGTTCGCCAACACGAAGGCGAAGGCATACATCGCCTCGATGAAGTCGGACCTTCGGAACCTGGTGACCGCCGAAGAGGCGTACTTCGCCGACTCGGTCAAGTACAGCGCCACGACGGCGTGCACCACGCCGCCCACCGCGGGT
>Ga0209056_10002524_pt1 | contig 19678 bp, 18 predicted proteins | sample GraSoiAngelo_114_FD_185876 | JGI IMG/M metagenome (GOLD analysis project Ga0209056, IMG submission 185876) | Grasslands soil microbial communities from the Angelo Coastal Reserve, California, USA - 14_0903_13_40cm (SPAdes) (version 2) | ecosystem: Environmental > Terrestrial > Soil > Grasslands...
CAGGACACCAGGAAAATACGTATGAACCGCGGGAAACTTACGGCACCTGGAATCCGGGGGGAGGCCGGCCAGCATCTTAGATTAGTGGCCAGATGACATCGTCTTGCATCCGATTTGTCTACTGCATCGTGCTCACGCTGTTGTTGCTACCGTCACTGTGTGAATGCGCAACGGCCGAGCAGATTCCTGTGCGTCACACGGAGGGGGTGAGCCTGGGATTTCTGGTGCTGCGCACGGAAGAAGGCACTCCGATCGCCTATGGCGATCTGCAACAGGTGGCTAAGAAAGACCACGTCATGGAGGACATGAAATTCCATTTCAAAGACGGGTCCTTCTATGAAGAGATCACGAAATTCACTCAGGATGGCAAGTTCCGGTTGTTAAGCGATCAAGTAATCCAAAGAGGGCCTTCGTTCAAGCAGCCGATGGAATCGTGGGTAGATGCGACGACCGGGACCATCACAGTGCGCACCTCTGAACAGGGAAAAGAAAAACTAACTACGAAACGGCTAGATTTGCCGCCGGACCTGGCCAATGGTTTGCTGTTGACCCTGGCAAAAAATGTTGACCAGCCCACGTGTTGTAAAGGTGAGTTTCTCGCCACAGCCGGAAACCACGTTTCACGTGGGTGCGGTCCCATATAAAGCGCAACAGTATCTGCTCAAAATTGAAATTGGCGGAGTGAAGGGGAAAATCGCACCGCTGGTAGGAAAGCAGCCCGCGGATATTCATCTTTGGCTCATCAAGAGCGAGGCCCCGACATTCGTCAGGTTCCAAGGGCAGCTGTACGAAGGCGGGCCGGTCTGGCGGATGGAGCTCACTGATCCCAGAGAAGGCTCGCCCGAGGGCCAAAAAGAGTGAGTCTCTTCTACTCCGGCAGTACAGTGAGATTCTGTTTGCTGGAATAAGAAATCGCCCGGGGTTCTCTCAGGCCTGAAACATGCTTCGGTAATGCCGATACCAATCGCTTTGAAAGCGCTCGTCCGGATCGTACTTTTTCTTGAATTGGAGAAACTCGGGAAACTGCGGATAACAGTTTTCAACCTGCTCTCGCGATGCGTACCGATGATAGGTCAAATAGTAAGTACCTCCGCGCTTCGCTGCCATCGAGATAAGGCGGCGAAATGCGTCCGCGGAACGCTGCACTCCTTCGGGGCTATGGACCGTGTGCAGGTTGAAAATCGTGCAGGCGTACGATTGTTTCGCCCAGGCCAGAAAGCTTTCGTCGTCGCGCTCGATTAGACGGACGGTGCCATAGATCAAATCAACTTTGTTCTTTCGAAAGTCGGCCCTCACTTCATCAAAGAACTCACTCAGCATTGTTCTGGGAACATTGATCTCTGTGATTATTTCCGTGGCCGGATATGGAGCATGGAGCTTCGCATCAATTTCGCGGTGATAGTTTTCCGGATAAATGCTCAACTGGTGTGTGTCCGACCAGTACACCTGTCCACTGGTCGAAAGGTAATACTTCGCGTATTGCTCGAACGCTTTTTTCTGGTCGGTGTGTGCGAGATACAGAAGCTGTCTCCAATTCTCACCGGATAATTCCTTCTGGGCTGGCGATATCGGAGTTGCCATCGGAACTGGCCGGTAGCAGGAGAAGACGCCTTTCCTTAGAAAGTCTTCGGAATCGCGCTCGATGGAAAACTGAAAATCGCCGTACAGAAATCCGTCGGAAGTACGTTTCTCAAAGGCTTGCATCAGGCCTTCGACATCGCGCACTTCCACCACTCGTTCGACCTTTACCCGAGGCACAAGCCGCAGTCGCACAGATGTGACGACGCCGAAGAGCCCGTATCCTCCCTGCGCCAGGCGAAACAATTCGAAGTTCTCAGTTCGACTGCAAGTGCGGGCATTCCCGGAAGCATCCACGAGCGTGAACGATTCGATATCGTTAATGAATGGTTTCATTTTCAGGCCGCGTCCGTGCGCGTTGGCCGCAATGGTGCCAGAGACGGTGAGCCGGTCGGCGCCAGTCTGTTTCTGGGCAATTCCCCACGGCTGAGCGTTACCATCCTGCAGTGCGAGATAGCCATTGATAAGTTCCAGCCATTCGATTCCGCCTTCTACTTCTACAATTCCGCGATCATGATCGAGATGCAGCACTCGGTTCATCTTTCGGATGTCGATGAGGAGCGTGTCCGTGCCAAATTGCTGCCCGCCCATTGCGTGCCGGCCGCCGGCAATTGAAATATGTTGCCGGTTCTTACGTGCCGTACGAACGATCTCCTGCACGTCTTGCGAAGATTTTGGTTCCAGGATTTTTAGCACCCGGGTGGGATTCAATTGCGAATGAATATCGTTGACGAGGGGTAATTCAGGTCTCCGGACCGCAGCTGGAGCGGCCGACGCAATAGCAAGAGCAGCGGAGCCCGCTACGAATTCGCGTCTTGAGATCACTCTTGGCCTCCCGAATTGCGTTAGAACAAAAAGGGCACCAGCCGCCACGTTCGACGCATGTACTGTCTGTAGGGCTCGCCAAGCGCCGCGCTCAACGCGGCCTCTTCGACAGGTATGCGATACGCGTAGGCGGCGCTCAAACAAGAGACCGATGCAATCAGCGCCGCCCAGTTTCCAAGCGCCAGCCCAAACCCGAGCAAGCTGACAAGAGCACCGCTGTACGACGGATGACGGACGTATCTGTAGGGGCCGCACTCAATCAGGACCTGACCGCCTTGGGTTGCGACATCGAAAGTAAAGTACTTTCCCAATAGTCGCGCTGAGTACCAACGAAACGCAGTTCCGGCAATCATCAGGCAAATACCGGCTAAGAAAACCAAAGTTCTTTCCCAGTGAATGGCCGTTTTTGGCAGGAGAAATGATATGAGAAAGCCCGACAATATCCCCACCCACCATAGGAGTGCAATCAAAGCAAGAGATCCCCGATCTCTGGCTTGCGCCGAGGCAGCGGACCGTTTGAATATTGACGCGATGATTTCCGGCAGGAGCCACAGCGCGAAAGCAATCCAAAAAACCGCCGCCTGAATCAGCCCTCCCGAAAATGGCACAGGGCGCAATTGCATATCTCACTTGGGACTGTCGCGGTGAGCGACTTTTACCCGATAGCCCGCCTTCTTCAGGTGTTTCGCCACATCTTCGGCAATCATCACCGAGCGGTGCTGGCCCCCGGTGCAACCAAAGGCGATGGTCAGATAGCTTTTGCCTTCGTGGATGTAATGCGGCAGAAGATAAATCAGCAGATCGGAGATGCGCTGAATGAATTCGGTCGTCTGCGGAAACGAGCGAATGTATTTCGCGACTTTGGGATGGCGTCCGGTCAAAGGCCTGAACTCGGGAACAAAGTGTGGGTTGGGTAAGAACCGGACATCGAACATCAAGTCTGCGTCGTCCGGGACGCCGTGCTTGAATCCGAAGCTCACGAACGAAACCAGAATGTTCCTGCCCTTTTCCTTTTTTTGAAACAGCTCGATGATGTGCGAACGCAACTCGTGTACGTTGAACTTCGAGGTGTCAATGACCAAGTCGGCCATGGCGCGGATGTGGCGCAGATGGCGGCGTTCGGCGGCGAGCGATGCCTTCACCGGCGAGTGCGTTCCCAGGGGATGCGGGCGGCGCGTCTCACTGTAGCGGCGCAGCAGGACCGAATCGGAAGCTTCGAGAAAAATAACTTTGGTGGCGATCATTCGCCGCACCGATTTGACGATCGCGGGAAGTTCTTCGAGCTGGCGTCCTTCGCGCACATCCACTACAAGCGCAGTTCGCTCGATCTCCGCAGACTGGCCAGCGAGTTCGGCAAAGCGCGGGATCAAGCCGACCGGCAGGTTGTCCACGCAGTAGTAACCCAGGTCTTCAAAAGCTTTCAGGACCGAGGCCTTTCCCGAACCGCTCATCCCCGTGATGACGACCAGTTCGCCCGCGGGCCGGCCATCATGCGGGAGCGGTTTCTTTAGCTTTCGGGTCGCGTCGGTGAGTTTTGAAGTGAGGCGGCGAAAGGCCATTCTGAGAAGATGCTAGCAGTGGGAACGTGGTTCCAACCAGTTCCTTGCGATGTCCACTACGAGCTCACCTCGGAAGCGCGGAGAAAAGACCCAATTCTTGGGCCGCGGATTTACGCGGATTCACACGGATTGGCTCGGAAAATATGGAAACCCCTTCCTTGATCTGTGTTGATCCGCGCTAATCCGGGTAAATCCGTGGCGAGGAATTTGAAAATTACTGAATGCTAGGTGCTCAACTCTGATGCCCGAACCCTGACTCAGGCGCACAAGTCGCGCCAACCGGCGATTTCCTTCAGCCCCTCGCCGCGGTGCTCGAAAAGCCGCACTCGATGCCGGGAGTGTTCGAACTCGTGGATATCGGCCCAGACTTCGGCTTGCCAGGACAGCTCGTGGACTGCCGACTCTCCGCAGCTGGCGCAACGGGTGTGCAGTTTGGTGGGCACGAGCGGCAACGAACGCTGCGGCTGAAGTTCGATGAAGATGCAGCGAACTTCCTTGATTTCGTCATTTTCGCCGATGACATGTTCGTAGCGCAGAATGTAATCAAAGCCCAGCTTACCGGCTTCGCGCTCGGCCTCGGCACGAGTGTGGAACGGCCCGTATTCGGCCCGCAACTGCTCGGTGGAGTCGCAGGCCATCCAAAACGTTTCCTTGTAGATCATTCAGCTTCGCCCCGGGAGGATTTCACGTAACTGTCGTGTTCTTTAGTTCGCTTCCAAAACGGGAAACGCGATGTTCCGCAGCTGTTACTGAGCAATTGGAGTGCCGCAAGTGTCGCGCTAATTGGTTGCTTTTTGGCAGGTTTAGCGCGTATTCGAATTCGCTCTGCAACGGTTTGCAACCGTTTCCCCATGCGGCCGGCAACCGTTGATGCGCGTCCAATGGTGCGGCTATATACATGCGATTTCCAGCCCAGTCGCCCGTCCTCCAGTAGGATAACCAGCCGAAGGGACCGTCCAGATGGGGAAGCGCCGAGAGCCCAGGAAAGTAGTGCAAGTGCCGGTGCGCATCTTTGGGACAGACGCCCACGGCAAGATATTCTCGGAGAATGTTACAGCCCTGGACGTCAGTCAGAGCGGGGCACGGCTGGGCGGAGTGCGCTCTCAAATTAAACTGGACGAAATCGTCGGTCTGACCTACGGAAAGAGCAAAGTGCATTTCCGTATGAAATGGGCAGCGAGGGCAGGCTCTCCGCGCGAAGGCCAGATAGGGCTGTTGAATCTGAGCCCGGAGAAGCCGTTCTGGGATTTTCCCGTTCCTCATGGCATTGCGGTCGATAACTTCCTTCGGCGGTTGAGCGGCGGCGCTCTCCGCGAATGAAGTGCTCGATCTCGGTAGAGCTGCATTGTGACGGGCAGCCGGTGATTTGGGGTAAAGCCTCGGATTTGAGCGTGGGCGGCTGTTTCGTTGAAATGCCCATCCCTCTGCCAGTCGAAACCGGCTTGCGAAGGCGCTCTGGTTGGGCGAAACCAAGCTGCGCCTGCACGGACAAGTCGCCAGCACCTCGCCGGGTTTCGGCATTGGCATGCGTTTCACCGATGTGTCGCCCGAAACTCAAGAATTCCTGCGCCGGCACATGGAAGGCATCGCCTCCTAAGGCTGCCGCCAGATGCGATGGGACGCTATGCAATCCGGGCAGCGACACTCTGAGTTGCGGCTTCGGCCTTTACGGCGGGCAACTCCGTTGTCGCCCAGCTTCGTCCCCCATGGGAAGCCACGTAGAGAGCCAGTTCGAGCCGGCTCCATACTCCAGCTTGTCGAAGATTCCGCGCAACTGATTTTTCACCACCTGCTCGGTGCTGCCCAGGACAGTGGCAATTTCCGGGTTGGTCTTACCCCAGACCATGGTGGCGACTTGAACTTCCCTCTGGCTCAATTGATCACGAGGCGACATGACTCATTCGCTCCTTTTCGAAGATGGCGGTTGCCAGGATGACGCGCTTGCGTCCCTGCTTGGTTCCAGACCGCAGAAATAGCGTGCGCAGATGCTGCTTTACCGTACGTGGGCTGATTCTGAGCTCCAATGCAATCTCCTTATTGCTGCAGCCCTGTACCAGCGGGTGATCTTGATTTGATCGAGGCTTAACATGATTGAGCTCCTTCTTAGTTGTGGGTTACCGAGAGCGCCGACGACCAACGACAGAATTTTCAATGCAACGTCTTTCGCCAAAGTTTCGCCGTCGCGCACGGCGGGACAAATACCGGCGGAGACGGCACTTAGGGGCAAGAGGGCAGTGACCTGAGTGTGATGAAACCCCGAGGTCAGTCCCTTATCGGGCGGAGTTGTGCCACAATGAAAACTCGCTGGAGGCGATTGTTGGAGCAACACTGTTGGAGGAACTATGAGAGGCGGCCTTCGCTTCGCGATCAAAAATCTTTCGGGACTTGCGCTGCTCGGTGGCTTATTAAGTCCATGCAGCGCCGGACCAGCTGCCAACCAGATTGCACCGTCCAGTCAGTCTGCGCCAGTCACCGTTACCCTGCAGGACGCGCTAACGCGCGCGCAGGCAAACGAACCGCAGTACCACGCCGCATTGACCGAATACGGAGTGGCAAAAGAGCAGCGGATGCAAAGCCGCGCGGCGCTGCTGCCCAATCTCAACTATGACGCAGGCTTCATTTACACGGAAGGAAATGGTACCCATTCCAACACCGGACGGTACATTGCGAATAATGGCTTGCATGAATACATCAGCCAAGGCAATGCGCACCAGGCGCTTTCGTTGCAGGATGTTGCCGAGTATCGGCGCGCAAGCGCTCTCGAAGCACTGGCCAAAGCCAAGTCGGAGATTGCCGCTCGGGGACTGGTGGTGGCGGTAACTGGAGCCTACTACGGGTCGGTGGTGGCGCAGCGCAAGTATTCGACTGCACAGCGAGCAGCGGGGGAGGCGGCACACTTCTTCGACATCACGCAGAAACTCGAGCGCGGCGGTGAGATCGCCCACTCCGATACTATCAAGGCGCAACTTCAGCTTCAGCAGCAACAGCGCGCCCTCCAGGATGCACAGCTTGAAATGGAACGAAATCGGCTGGAACTTGCGGTACTGATTTTCCCGAATTTTAACGAGAACTTTACTACTGTTGACGATCTGGAAAATGTCGGGCCACTGCCTTCGTACCAGGAAGTCGAGACGGCGGCCGGAGACAAGAATCCGCAGCTTCGCGTGGCCTTGGCGTCGCTCAAGGCTGCAAATCAGGAAGTCGCCGTTGCCTGGAACAGCTTCCTGCCATCGCTGAGCTTGGACTACTTTTACGGGATTGATGCAAACCGATTTGCGGTGAACGGGTTCGATCCGGCAACCGGCAGCACTTTCCGTAACTTGGGCTACTCAGCGGCTGCGACATTGCAGCTTCCGATCTGGAATTGGGGAGCGGGCCGGAGCAAGGTAAAGAGTGCGGAGTTGCAGCGCGATCAGGCGAAGCGGGAATTGAGTTTTGCCCAGCGAAAACAGGTTGCGGACCTGAAGGCGTTCTATGGAGAAGCACAGACCGCACGTTCCGAACTCGAATCGTTGCGTCAGTCTGCTGATCTGGCTGCTGAGAGTCAGCGCCTGACTACCTTGCGCTATCAGGCTGGCGAAGCCACAGTTCTCGAAGTGGTAGATTCGCAGAACACGCTGACCACGGCGCAGAATGCGTTTGGCGATGGGCAGGTGCGGTTTCGAGTGGCAGTGGCAAATCTCCAGACACTGACGGGAAAATTCTGATTGGAAAACTGGCTCAATCGAAAAGGACCGTGTCGAGGATTTCGATCCCGCGTCGCAGTGACGACGGTGCTTGTCTCGGCGTTAGGGATGTTGCTGGCTTGCTCGGGTACAGCCAAAGATGAGGCGCCGGTTGTACCGGTGCAACTGGTGCAAGTCGCGAAGGCGACGTTAGAGCAAAAAGTGACAGCGGATGCAGTGCTGTTCCCGATCGCGCAATCGGCGATTGTTCCGAAGATCAGCGCCCCAGTTCAGAAATTTCTGGTCAATCGCGGGAGCCACGTCCGCGCCGGCCAATTGCTCGCGGTCCTCGAAAATCGTGATCTGGCCGCCGCTGCGCAGGAGAATAAGGGCAGCTACGATCAAGCCCAGGCCCAATATGCAACCACCACTGCCGCCGACCTGCCGGCGGAAATTCAGAAGGCGCAACTCGATGCACAAGCCGCCAAGCAGCAACTCGACGCGCAGCAAAAAGTGTATGACAGCCGGCAGGAACTGTTTCAGCAAAGAATTGGACCAGGCTGGGGTGGACTTAACCAACGCCCGCAATCAATATGAGATTGCGCAAAAACATCTGGACGCACTGAACGCCGTCGGCAAGCAGCAGACCTTGAAATCGGCGAAGGGACAGCTCGAGTCGGCGCAGGGGAAGTATCAAGGCGCGGCGGCTCAACTTGGTTATTCCGAAGTGCGGAGTCCGATCAACGGCATCATCACAGACCGTCCGCTTTATCCGGGGGAAATGGCTGCCGCCGGAACGCCTTTGTTGACTGTGATGGACATCTCGACCGTCACCGCCCGCGCGCATATTCCGCAGCAGAGCGCGGCGTTGCTGAAATCTGGAAATCAAGCCAAAATCACTGTTCCCGGACTGGATCAGCCCATGACCGGCAAGGTCTCACTGGTGAGTCCAGCGCTCGATACGAATAGCACCACCGTTGAAGTCTGGATGCAGATCAAGAATCCCGGTGAAAAGTTGAAGCCCGGGACCGCGGTACAGGTTTCGATGGTGGCGCGCTCTCTGCCCGGCGCTTTGGCCGTACCGGCTGCCGCACTTTTAACGGCCCCGGATGGAATCACTTCGGTAATGGTCGAAAGCACTTGCTCTGACAGCAAAAATGCCAGCGATCGCTGCGCGCTGCAGAAGCAAGTGAAAACTGGCATTCGCGATGGGGACCGAGTGCAGATCGTTGAAGGCCTGCACGAGGGAGACAAAGTCGTCGCCTCCGGTGCGTACGGTCTGCCGGACAAGAGCAGGATCACGACCGCTGAGGCCAAACCAGAAGCGAAGAATGAGAAGGAGTAGCGGGTGAACCGTCCCGAATCTTCCTACTGGTTTGCGCGCCATTCGAAGCCGTTAGTCTTTCTGATCCTCACCATTGCGGCGCTGGGCGGATACCTTGCCTTCAACATTCCGCTTGCAGTTTTCCCGACCACGAACTTTCCGCGAATTGTGCTGGCTGTGGACAACGGCGTGATGCCGATCGACCAGATGATGGTCACCATCACGCGCCCGGTTGAAGAAGCCGTGAACAGTGTTCCCGGACTCGAAGAGGTGCGGTCAACTACCAGCCGCGGCTCGGCGGAAATAGATCTTTTCTTCAACTGGAACGTAGACATGTTCCAGACGCTGCAATACGTCAATGCGGCGATCTCCCGCGTGCAGCCGGAACTGCCTTCGACAGCGAAAATTGATACGCGGCGGATGACCTTCGCCAGCTTTCCGATTATTGGCTACAGCCTTACGTCGGACACGGTTCCGCAGACGCGGCTCTGGGAGATGGCGACGTACGAGCTCAAGCCGAGATTGAATCGCCTGAATGGCGTTGCCACGGTAATGGTACAAGGCGGGCAGGAACCGGAGTTCCACATTGAGCCTGATCCGGCAAAGTTGCTCACTGCCGGTGTCACGGTCACCGATATTCTCGACGCGATCAAGAAGACCAATCTGATTGACTCTCCGGGATTGTTCGAGCAAAACCATCAGCTTGTGCTCGGACTGATCAGCGGACAGGTCCACAGCCCCGAGCAGCTTGCAGGGGTCGTGGTGAAGATCACGCCGGCAGGAATTCCGGTGCGGGTTGGCGATCTGGCGAACGTGGTCCCGGCTGTGAAACCGGTTTATACGATTGTCACTGCCAATGGAAAACCGGCGGTACTGCTCAATATCAACCGCCAGCCCGACAGCAACACCAAGGAAGTGGCTGACGAAGCACATCAGGAAGTCGAAAAGATCCGCGCCATGCTGCCGGCAGGAGTGAAGATCGAAGCATTCTACGACCAGTCGCAACTGGTCACCGATTCCATTGCCAGCGTGCGCGACGCGATCCTGATCGGCGTAATTCTGGCTTCGGTCATCCTTGTCGTGTTCTTGCATGATTGGGGAACCTCAGTAGTTGCCGGCCTGGTGATCCCAGTCACGATTCTTGTCACATTCGTTGTTTTGAAAGTACTCGGTGAAAGTTTTGATCTGATGACCCTGGGCGGACTGGCCGCAGCCGTGGGGCTGGTAATTGACGATGCCATTGTCGTCGTCGAGAACATCGTTTTGCATCGTGATGCAGGACAAAAACGATTGGAGGCAATCCGCAACGCATTGCGCGAGATCACGGTCCCGCTGATCGGCTCGACCGTGACTCCGGTGGTTGTGTTTCTTCCACTGATTTCAATTACCGGGGTGACGGGTGCTTTCTTCCGGGCATTGGCGGTGACCCTGGGTGTCTCGCTGTTTACATCGTTGGCCCTGGCCCTGACGTGGACTCCAACGTTGAGCAGTTACTTCATCCGCAAGCATGAAGGTGAATCAGAGAACGCGGACGAGCAAGAATCATTTGAAAAGCTGCTGGCTGCGGAAGAAGCATCGCTCGGAAGCCGTTTCCGCAAGATTATCGAGTTCCACCAGCGATGGTTGCGCCGGGCGCTGCAGAAACCTTGGTGGCTCGCAGGTATCAGTGTTCTGCTCATCGCTAGCTCCTATGTTTGCTACCAGTTTTCGGGAAACGATCTCTTGCCAGGCATGGATGAAGGCGATTTCACCCTCGATTTCTGGACTCCGGCGGGAAGCTCGCTCTCCGAAACCAACCGCATGATGCTTCACATAGAGCAGATCATCAATTCCGTTCCGGAGGTCGAAAGTAGTTCACGGCGCACGGGCGCGGAACTTGGGCCTGCTGCAGTGACCGAGGCCAATCGAGGCGACATTCTGGTCAAACTGAAGAAGAACCGAAGGCGCAACATTGACGACGTAATCGAAGACGTCCGTGCCCAAGTCAATATGCAGGAGCCAGCCGTCAAAGTCGAGTTCGTGCAGCTTCTGCAGGACATGATTGGCGACCTGCAAGGAGAGCGCGAGCCCGTTCAGATCAAACTGTTCTCACAGAATCCGACGGACGCCGAGGAGTGGGCACCCAAAATCGCCGAGGCGATCAAGAAGATTGATGGCGTGACGGACGTCTTCGATGGAGTTGAGAACACCATTAGTGGACCCGCCGTGTCGTTCCAGGTTGATCCAGCAGTGGCCGCGCGCGCCGGATTTACTCCGGAAGAGGTAGCCACCGATGCGGCCGCGCTGGTGGAAGGCGAGCCTGCAGCCACGCCGGTCATTTCGAACGACCGCGTGTACACGGTACGAGTGCGGTTTCCCATGAACAATCGGGCCTCGATCGAATCAGTCCGCGACACGACCCTAACTAGCAGCAGCGGTCACACGGCAACGCTCGGGGCGCTGGCAACGATTACGCAGCTTCCCGGACAGACGGAAATTCATCGCGAAAATCTGCTGCGGCTGACAATGGTAACGGGACGCACCGAAGGGACCGATCTGGGCAGTGCCATGGACGCTGTGCAAAAAGTGGTGAGCGGTCTCCATATTCCGCCGAGCATTCGCCTGGTCTATGGCGGGACGTATAAAGAAGAGCAGAAGTCGTTTCGGGATTTGGTGTTCGTGCTGATGCTGGCGATTGTTCTAGTGTTCATTGTTCTACTGTTTGAATTTCGGACGTTCGCCGCGCCGCTGGCGATTCTAGCTTCGGCGCTGCTTTCAACTTCAGGCGTGTTTATCGCGTTGCTGATTACCCGCACCACCTTCAACGTTTCCTCGTTCATGGGCATGATTATGGTTGTGGGCATTGTGGCCAAGAATGGAATTCTGCTGCTCGATGCCGACCAGAGAATCCGCGCGACCGGAGCTTCCGCGGAAGAAGCGATGCTGCAGGCCAGCCGCCGCCGCTTGCGCCCGATCGTGATGACCGCGCTGGCGACCATGGCGGGCATGCTGCCGCTCGCATTCGCACTTGGCGCCGGGTCGCAGATGCTGCAGCCGCTGGCAATTGCGGTGATCGGCGGAATTCTGATTTCGATGGTGCTGTCGTTGATCATCACCCCGGCGGTGCATTTCTATCTGAGCCACGAAGGAAGTTTCGTCGGAGCCAGCGAAGAAACGCTGGTGAAGTGAGACTTCGTATCAGCTTCTAAACGTCGTGGTTCCCACCTCGAATGGCGCGAACGAGTGCAACCTTATCGGCGACGGTCACTTTTGCTGCAGGAGCCCCTGCTTTCCCATCCATCCATAGAACAAGTCCATCCATCCCGCGGCAGGACCTCGAGTGCTGTCGCGCAGCCCGAAGCCGTGGCCGACTCCGGCAAAGATATGTAACTCGGCCGAGACCCCTGCCCGCTTGAGCGCAACATATAGTTCAGGCAGTCCTTGCGAAATATCGGGACGATCGTCTTCTCCGCACAACAGAAAGGCCGGCGGCGTTTCTTTAGAGAGCTGCTGATTTTCATCCGCAGGAAGGCCGGGATAGATCAATGCCTGAAATGCAGGCTTGGAATTTTCGCGATCAATCGGGTCGGCTGCGCCGGTGGTTCCGGAATCGAAGTGTGTGGCGGCAAGCGCGGCGAGGTGGCCTCCGGCAGAGAAGCCGATCACGCCGATGCGTTGCGGATCGACATTCCATCCGGTGGCGCGGCTGCGCACCGTACGGATCGCGCGCTGCACGTCGGCCAAAGACTCTCGTTCGACTTTGTAGGTTGATCCTGCCTCTGCGGCCAGGCGGTACTTGACGATAAATCCGGCGATACCGTGATCGCTGAGCCATTGCGCGATGCGATAGCCTTCGTGGTCCATCCAGAGCTCGCGATGTCCACCGCCAGGAATAATGACGACTCCCGCGCCCGTAGCTTTCTCCTTTGGCGGCAGATAAACCGTGAGGCTGGGATGATGAACGCTGGACACAACGTGGTCACCCTCTGGCGATATGCGAACCGTTTCTGGCGCCGTTTTGCCCTCAGAGCCGGGAGCCCCGTTTGGCCAAAGCTGAATCACCTGGGGCTCGGCTGCCCAGGCGGCAATGGATGTGAACAGGGCAAGAGCAACCAAAGCGGCTGTGACCTCAACGGCTATAGCCGCTGCTCGTATCTGAGCGCTAAAACCGCTGCGCCACCGAAAAATGGAGTCTTCGCGTAACCTGTTTGAAAGCTCAAGACTTGCGGTTCGCATGTTCAGCAATTTCCTCTGGGTGAATCGAAGTATATCCGGCGTAGTGGTCGAGATCGCGGGAAAGAAGGTTATTGGAGAAGGAACCTTGGCGCGGATTGGTTGAGACTCTGCCGTCCCTACGGCATGGGATGATGCATCCACGACCGTTATTGGATCTTAGAAGCAGCGTTTCAAATGACGCCAACATTCTTATTGAGTCCTTGCGAAACTGGATTTCAGATTACACAGTCACAGCTGTTATTGGACCTGCGACGCCGAAATTTTCAAATGACCGACTCCTCTATGATGGAATCCTTCCGGTCTGCTGTGCTCCCCGTCCATTAACGAAGCATTAAAGCGGCAGTTCTTCGGTAAACGGGCTGGGGAAACTGAATTACAATACCGACAGCGGAGTTCCCAGCCGGTGACGTTCTCTTCCACAGGCGCAAAATCGAAACCAATCCTGGACGAGGGCGGCTTTCAGCAATTGCTGGCAGCAGCCTACGTTTTGCAGCAGCATAATGACAGCCTGCGCGCCAAAGATCCGCGGCTCGATGCGGCGTGGATATTCGCCCAAATTACCGAAACCGAAACCCTGGTGCGCCACGGAAATTTGGATTTCCCCCAAGCCGCGAAATTGGTTGGCGAACGTCTTTGCAAGATGACGGGCGCGGTGAGCGTAAGCGTTTGCCTGCTCAACGATGAGAGTGCGGAGTGCGTTGCAGAAACTGGCGTGGCTGCGAAAAAGCAGGGACAGTCGATTGCTGCGTCTTCAATCGCGGCGACCGAGCGCGTGAAAAATGGGAGACAGTTTCAATCACTCGATGCCCAGGCCGATTCCCGGATCGACAATGAACTCTGCCGCCAACTCGGAGTACGATCGCTGCTGGCGGTGCCAATCCAACGATCGGACGAAATTACGGGCCTGATCGAAATACGCTGGGGACTGACTGATGCGCTCCATGAATGCGACGTTCGCACCTGCCGGCTGATGACTAACTTGCTGGCAGAAATGCTCGGGCGCGAGAATCTCTCGAATGCACAACCTTCTCAGGCGTGGGTTCCTGCTCATAAACCAGAAGAACCGGAGCACGATGTGACGACTTCGCAGCCGGCCGACTTCGGTGACGTCTGTGACGTGAATGAATCCAGCGGGGAACAGGCAGAGCAGGATCTGGCCTCACATTGCCGGGTCTGCGGGCGTGCTTTCTCTGAGGACGAGGCGTTCTGCGGAAATTGCAGCCTGCCTCGCGTAGCCGCGACGACCAACAGCGACGGATTGCAGAGCAAGTGGGCTTCGATGTGGTTCATGCAGCAGGCGCAAGATACGCTGCTGGAGCGGCGGAGCGTGGCAAGCAAATTTTCGCCGTCCCGCGCTCCGAAACCCTCTGCTTCAATCAGGTTAGCTCCCGCTGCGACGGACGAGCGGCACGTGGCTCCATACAACAGGCGGAACGCGGAATATATCGCTGGAGAGAGCGCTCCTGTTTTTACAGAAGAACGAGTTATTACAGAAGAACGTGCGCATTTGACGGGTGTGCCTGAGCCAAGAATTCTTTTAGACGAATCACCGCGGGAATCGAGCTACGACTACCTGTCTTCAATGCTGGCGCGCCTGCGGCCGCTACTCGCTTTGCGAGTACGAATCAGCAGAAAGACCGCTGTGCTCGCAGTGTCTTCGACGATATTGGTTCTTCTGCTGGCAGCATGGCTCTCATGGGCGACACGTCCGGCATTGCAGCTGACGTGGTTTGAATCTCTCCTTGTCGATCTTGGGCTGGCAGAGGTCCAGCCACGACCGGCCATTGTCTATGCCGGTAGTCCGAATGTAAGGGTTTGGGAGGATGTCCACACGGCCCTCTATTATTGCCCTGATTCGGACCTATATGGGAAGACCCCTGGTGGTCGCTTCAGTACTCAGCGTGCTGCGCAGGAAGATCAGTTTGAGCCCGCGACACGAGTTGCGTGCCAGTGAGAGCGTCGAACCGGTAGGTCGGGTTTAGTACACGGTATCTCGACCACGCGGCGCGTCCAATTCCGCGCCGCTTCGCTCGAGATGACAGTTAAGGTTCTGAGAAATCAGTGGACTTGCGGTACAAGGTTTTCGTGCCTGCGGGCCTCATACCAAAGCGCGAGCTCTACGCGGTTCCAGAGCCCCAGCTTGTCGTAGATGGTGCGGAGATAGTTTTTGATGACGTGCTCAGTGGTTCCGATCTCGTCGGCGACCTCTTTATTCTTGAGTCCCTGAGCGACGAGTTCGATGACTCGCTGCTCTCGCTCGCTTGGACAGGTCCTGCCGTTGCCTGCTCCGAACATAGTTGCCTCCTGTATAAAAGTGTGGCCAACTTGACTCGTTTGACTCCGCCATTAATTCCAAAGCGCGTGAACAGCCGGTTGAAGTGTGCTTTCACAGTTCGACGGGCCATGTTCAGTTGCTTGGAAATTTCATCGTTATCGCAGCCCTGCAGGAGCAGTTCCACGACCTGCCGCTCCCTTGGCCGTAAGTTTTTTTCCTCCACAACTCACCTCTCCTTACCTGCAGACTTACCTCACCGCGACGCCAAACGAACTGGCGCTAAAGAATAGAACTCCGGTGCTTATAGAACTTCTTTGCACCTGTTTTGCCATGCTGAGGGCAATTTTGAGAAAAAATATGCATTCTGAACCGGTTTAGACCACCCCGCTCGGGCATGGGCGAGAGTGGGCGCACATTGCTGAGGCATGCCGTCACACAGCCCTGCAGTGTCAAATTTTCCACAGTCAAAGTACAAGAAAACGAAAGGTGAACTTGGAAACTAAGCTCGCGGGTACTGACTTTGACTTGCGAATTTAGGTGAAGGGAAATGTACCGAGGCCAATCGATTTGAGAATGTCGGGAATTGGCAGCTGTGGAATCTTAGCTTCCTTAGGTAAAACCCCTTAGGTCAAATTTGCTTGCCCGAGTGCATCTTCAGGAACTAATTACACTTCCGTGCCATAGACAGATTCGGGGCCTTAGGCCTGTTTCTAAGAATCGCAGGAAGAACTCAGTAGGCTTACTAGGACTCTGGGGAAGACAGATTCACGATGGTAGGATTTTATCTTCGACGCAACACATCGATGACTGACTATTGCGATGTCGCCGTGCCGGTGCCGCTCGACCAGCTGTTCACTTACAAACTAGCCAACGGGATTTCGTCGGAGCCAGGCGGTCGCGTTCTAGTTCCATTTCGCCAACGGCGATTAGTGGGGATCGTGACCGAGCTGCACGACCGGGCGCCTGCATTCGCCGCCAAGAACGTCATTGAGTCGCTCGACGATAAGGGCTCACCGGCGCTGACAGAAGAATTGGTCCGCCTGGGGCGGTGGATTAGCCAGTACTACCTGGCGCCAGCAGGCGAAGTGTTTCGCACCATGCTGCCCCTCGGGGCGGAGTTTCGGCGCGAGGTGGTTTATCGCATCACGGACGAAGGCCATATGGCGCTGCATCTGGCGGGAAACGCCGGTTCATCCGGGCGCTCGAGGAGAACACCGGAAGACCAAGATGCCGAGTATCGTGTCCTCGACTATTTATCGGCGCGTGACGACGTGTTGGAGGCGATGCTGCGATCGGCAACTCGAGCTTCGCGGACGGTCCTTGCCGGGGTGTTGCGAAAGAAGTGGATCGTACGGAATGACGTTTCGCACCGCGCCAGTGCTGCGCGTACACGGCAAGTAGCACAACTTAAGAGCGCCGAGGGGGAATTAAATGCAAATCAGAGATTGCTCGTAGAGACGCTGGCCGCAGCGGGTGGGAGACTCGGCACAGAGAATCTTCGCGACTTGGACGTTCCAAAGAGCACGCTGGGCACACTGGTGAGGCGAGGGCTGATCGAACTGCAGGAAGAGCCGATTGATTTCGTACGGCCTACACTTCCCGGTCGCGGGCTTCGCGCTGATCTCGAATTCAATTCCTCGCAGCGAGCAGCACTGGACCGTATTCGGACCGCCGTGGACGCGTGTACCTATGCGGGATTTCTGCTGCATGGCGTGACAGGATCGGGTAAGACTGCGGTTTATCTGGCGGCGATGAAGTCCGTGCTGGACGCGGGCCGCTCTGCCATCTTGTTGGTTCCGGAGATTGGGTTAACTCCCGCAGTTGCCGCCGATGTTCACGAAGTGTTTGGGGACGAGGTGGCCATTTTGCACTCTGGCCTGTCGGACAAAGAGCGCGCGGAACATTGGCACCGCATCCGGCGGGGGGAGGCGCGGGCGGTGGTGGGCACGCGGTCGGCGGTATTTGCGCCGGTGTCGAATCTGGCGCTGATCATTGTGGATGAAGAGCAGGATTCCTCGTACAAGCAAGAGGAGACGCCACGCTATCACGCTCGCGACGTGGCGGTGGTGCGGGCGAACTTTTCTGACACCGTCGTCGTTCTCGGATCGGCAACGCCATCGCTAGAGTCATATTTCAACGCGAAAAAGAACCGCTATGCGCTGCTTGAAATGCCGGACCGGGTGGAGAAGCGTCCATTCCCTGAAGTTGAATTGGTGGACATGCGGCAGGAGTTTCAGGAGACCGGCCATGAGCAAGTGATTTCGCGCAAGCTGATTGAGGAGATTCGCTTGCGCCTTGAGCGAAAAGAGCAGGCTATGGTGCTGCTCAACCGCCGCGGATATTCCCCTGTGGTCTTGTGTCGTGCTTGCGGCAAAACGCTCCAATGCCAGAACTGTGCCATCGCGCTGACGCACCATAAGGCGAAGCGGCGGATGGAGTGCCACTACTGTGGATTTATGGCTTCGGTACCAAAACATTGTGCGTTGTGCGGGAGTGAGTACGTTTATTTTCTCGGAACAGGCTCGGAAAAATTGGAAGAACTGCTACATGGATTTTTTCCGCAAGCACGAATTGCGAGACTCGACCGCGATACCGTGCGCAGCCATGCTGACTTTGAGCGCGCACTCTCGGCGTTGAACACCGGCGAACTGGATTTGCTAGTGGGAACCCAGATGATCGCCAAAGGGCACGACATTCATGGTGTGACGTTAGTTGGCGTGGTCGGGGCAGACATGACGCTCGGACTGCCTGACTTCCGTGCCGCCGAACGGACGTTTCAATTGCTTACGCAGGTTGCGGGTCGCGCCGGTCGAGGGGAAGTTCCCGGCAAGGTTATTTTGCAAACGTACTTTTCCGAACATTATGCGGTACAGTATGCCGCACAACATGACTTCGCTGGCTTCTACGAAAAGGAACTTCGTTTTCGCAGTTGGATGCACTATCCGCCCTATAGCTCGCTCGCCAATGTAATGGTCCGTAGCGGCAAGCTCGATGATGTGCTCAAGTGGTCGGGCGCGATTGGGCGTTGGTTCGAAAAGACGCGCCACGAGGGAGTGCGCGTGCTTGGTCCTGCCGCCGCACCTATTGAGCGACTGAAACGGGATTATCGTTATCACTTCGTGCTGAAGTCTCAGAGCCGCCAAAAATTGAATGTGCTGCTACGCGCGATGCTGGCGCATGCGGAAGAACAAAAAATTCCATGCACGAATGTGATAGTGGATGTGGATGCACTATGGTTGATGTAGAACCCCGTCGTTGGTTGTTGGTCGTTGGCACAGTCCTCAGGGCCGTAGTGCTAATTTCCGGTGCCCGCAAGCTGAATGCGCAATGCGTAAGCGAATTTGCCAGGGGCCGTTTGGGGCAAAGTTACTTCCAGGCCATCTTCGGTCTGACGAAACTCAATCTTCGCACTCGATCCAATCAATTCGACATTGGTGATCTGAAGTCCTTTGGCCTGACGTGCCGCGCCAAGAGCATGAATCACAGCGTGGCCATCGGCAAGCCAGGCCATCTCGATCGCGTAGAGCGTGGTCCCTTTCTGCGTGAAACGGAAATCCTGAGGCGTGTATGGCTTGGTGTCCACATCGTGTCCGAAGCCGGGCAGAACTTTTGTTGGTCCTTCGCCATAGATTTTCCACGGGGTCGTGTCGTAGATTGCCTCGCCATTTTGCTTCAGCCATGCGCCAACATCGAGCAGCGTGTTCTGCACTTCATCGGGAATGGTGCCATCCGGACGCGGCCCAATATTCAGCAACAGGTTGCCGTTTTTGCTGACGATATCAATCAACTGGTGGACAATAAATTCCGGCGATTTGAACTCGTCGTGCTCAAGATATCCCCAGGAACGATTGCTGATCGAGGTGTCAGTTTGCCAATGTTGCGTCTCGATGTCCTCACGCAGGCCGCGTTCAAAATCGCGCGCCCCCGCATGCCAGTCGAGCGCGTAGTCCTTAATGTCAATGACTCCCGGAATGTTGTGTCTGGCAGAATAGTTGTAATAGAAGGCAGCGAAGCGAGTAACGTTGTGGCGATAGTTCGGCTGCCCCGCCCACCAATCGAAGTACATGACTTCGGGATGATACTTCTCCACAATTTCGGCGGCTCTGGCCAACCAGTCATCGGCGAATTCCGGGCTGACGTAGGTCCAGTCATTCATCAGAACTTGTTTTGCATCGGACAGCCAGCTGTGCGCCGGACCGTAGAGGGAGGCGTACTTAGGATCGTTCACGTCAGAACG